>Ga0075158_10004196_pt1 | contig 9966 bp, 10 predicted proteins | sample JI91814BDNA_FD_70968 | JGI IMG/M metagenome (GOLD analysis project Ga0075158, IMG submission 70968) | Wastewater effluent complex algal communities from Wisconsin, to seasonally profile nutrient transformation and Carbon sequestration -... | ecosystem: Engineered > WWTP > Effluent > Algae... | reverse complement strand
TTCATCACCTCCTTCATCTGGTTCCTGCTCGGTGGCCTGATGGCGCTGGTCATCCGGATGGAGCTCTTCTCCCCGGGCATCGGCTTCGTCGACGACAAGCAGCAGTTCAATCAGCTGTTCACCATGCACGGCACGATCATGCTGTTGCTCTTCGCGACGCCCCTCTTCGCCGGCTTCGCGAACGCCTTGATGCCCTTGCAGATCGGCGCCCCGGATGTTGCCTTCCCGCGACTGAATATGTTCGCCTACTGGCTCTACCTCTTCGGTGGCCTGATCGCGGCGTTCGGCTTCCTCACCCCGATGGGCGCGGCCGCCTTCGGCTGGTTCGCGTATGCCCCGCTCTCCAACTCGGTCTTCAGCCCCGGCGTGGGCGGTGACCTGTGGGTCTTCGGTCTCGCCCTCGGTGGCTTCGGCACCATCCTCGGTGGCGTCAACTTCATCACCACCATCGTGTGCATGCGCGCGCCGGGCATGACCATGTTCCGTATGCCGGTCTTCACCTGGACCGTGCTCGTCACCTCGCTGCTGATCATCTTGATCTTCCCCCCCCTCGCCGCCGCGCTCTTCGCGCTCGGCGCGGACCGCCGCTTCGGTGCCGAGGTCTTCGATCCTGCCAACGGTGGGCCGATCCTGTGGCAGCACCTCTTCTGGTTCTTTGGTCACCCCGAGGTCTACGTCATCGCCCTGCCCTTCTTCGGCATCATCTCCGAGATCCTGCCGGTCTTCGCGCGCAAGCCGATCTTCGGCTACAAGACCCTGGTCTTCGCGACCATCGCGATCGCCGCGTTGTCGGTCAGCGTCTGGGCACACCACATGTACGTCACCGGACAAATCCTGCTGCCCTTCTTCGCGGTGATGACGATGGCCATCGCCGTGCCGACGGGCGTGAAGTTCTTCAACTGGGTCGGCACCCTGTGGGGCGGCCACCTGGTGTTCTCCACGCCACTAATCTGGGCGCTCGGCTTCCTGGTGACCTTCCTCTTCGGTGGCTTGACCGGCGTCATCCTGGCCAGCCCGGCCCTCGACTTCAGCCTCTCCGACTCCTACTTCGTGGTGGCCCACTTCCACTACGTCGTCTTCGGCACCGTCGTCTTTGCGATGTTCGCGGGCTTCTACTTCTGGTGGCCGAAGTTCACCGGCCGCATGCTCGATGAGACCCTGGGCAAGATCCACTTCGTCCTGCTCTTCGTCGGTTTCCACACGACCTTCTTGATCCAGCACTGGCTCGGTGTCGACGGCATGCCCCGGCGGTATGCCGACTATCTTCCCGAGGACGGCTTCACCCTGGCGAACCGGGTCTCCACTGTCGGCGCCTTCATCCTCGGTGCCTCGATGCTGCCGTTCATGTACAACGTCTGGAAGACGTGGAAGTACGCGCCGCTCGTCGACTCCGATGACCCGTGGGGGTATGGCGCGTCCTTGGAGTGGGCGACCTCCTGTCCGCCCCCGCGACACAACTTCAACTCGCTGCCCCGAATCCGTTCCGAACGGCCGGCCTTCGACCTGCACCACCCTGAGGCCGCGCCCGCGTCTTTGCGGGTCGCCAACACCGCCGATGAGCGCCGACTGGCACGAAAGGGCTGATGACTTCCCATGAAGGCCGAGAGCTACTTCTTCGCCCTGATTGCCGTCTTTGGTGCGGTCATGGGTCCGATTTACGGGCACTTCACCCACTGGCAGGAGCCCGTCGGCCCCGTGGGGCTTTTCCTCGCCGCGGCTCTGGGCGCCATGGTTGCCTTCTACTTGTGGATGACGGGCAAGCGCATCGGCTACCGGCCGGATGACAACCCGGACGGCGAGATCGCCGAGGCCGAGGGCGACTACGGCGCATTTGCTCCCTACTCGTGGTGGCCGCTATGGCTCGGCCTGACCTCGGCCCTGGTGTTCATGGGCATCGCGGTCGGCTGGTGGATCGCCTTCATCGGTGCCTTCTTCGGCCTCTTCGCCCTGGTCGGCTGGGTCTTTGAGTTTTACAAGGGCCAGCACGCCAACTGATCGACAACGCGCGGCGGCCTCCCGTCATCGAGGGGAGGCCGCTGGCCGTTAGGCTGCGGGCATGGCCAGCCAGCGCTCGCGTCCGTCTTCCTCCGGCCATCGACGAGGGTCGGGCCGGTCGTCGGCCGCCGCAGATCGCCGCGGGCAGGTGGAGAGAAACGGACCCAAGGGCATCCCTGCCGGGACGGTGATCGTCCTGTTGGTCCTGGCCTGCATCGTCCTGGTGGAGATTTGGCTGCTCAAGGTCAACTGGGCGACGGTCAGGGCGAGCACCCGCAACACCCTGCTGGCCGTGGCCTGGTGCCTGGTGCCGCTCATCGCCACCGGCCTGGGGATCGGCTCCTCCATCCGCTATCAACGCCAGCAGCAGCGGAACGGACGCTGAAGGCGTCGGCACATGGTGACCATGAGCCCCGAGGAGTTCGACGCGGCCGTCGCCGACGCGCTCGATGAGATTCCCGCCGAACTGATGGCTCACCTGGACAATGTCGTCTTCTTCGTCGAGGACGAGCCGCCGGCCGACGAGCCGGAGATCCTCGGACGTTACGAGGGGATCGCCCTGACCGACCGCCCGCAGTGGGGCGGTATGCAGTTGCCCGACCGGATCACGATCTATCGCGGGCCACTGTGCCGGATGCGCTGGACCCGCGACGAACTCGTCGACGAGATCGGGATCACGGTCGTCCACGAGATCGCCCACCACTTCGGCATCGACGACGAGCGGCTGCACGAACTCGGCTGGGGCTGACCACGCGCAACGCGAAAGGGCCCCGGGAGTCGCCTTCCGGGGCCCTTGCGCGCCGTACGCCGTGGTGTGGCGTCAGGGTCGGCCCGTAATACCGGCCGTCTCTTCACCGTAGGACTCCTCGGCGGCTTCGATCGCCTCGAGGTGCTCGGTGGAGTGCCCGTCGTGGTGGGCGGCCGCCAACTCGGCCGGGGTGACCGGCAGGAGGTTGTCCTGGAAGTAGAACCGGCTCAGGCGGGCCCGCAGGTTGCGCTTGCCACCGGCTGGGGAGGCCACGCCATGCGCGTCCACACCGGTGGTGAGCTGCAGGGGCTCCTGCGGGTCGTGCTGGACCAAGGTCCACCGGGTGTACTCATCCAGCGGCTCGTGAGCCTCGAAGAACTTACCCTCCGCGGTTCGCACGATCCGTCCGGTCTCCCGGCCGTGCAGGACGAGATTGCGGTCGGCGCGCTGCAGGCTCAAACAGATCCGGCGAGTCACCCAGAACGCCACGACCGGCAAGACGAAGGTCGCGGCGCGGAAGAAGTAGGTGATGTCGTTGATCGACATGTGCAGCTTGATCGCCATGATGTCGTTGGCCGCGGCGAACATGAGCACGCCGTAGAAGGTCAACGCCGCGACGCCGAGGCCGGTGCGGGTGGCCTGGTTGCGCGGGCGGTCGAGCAGATGGTGCTCGCGCTTGTCGCCTGTCACCCAGGACTCGATGAACGGATAGGCCGCCATCGCGCCGTACATGACCGGGATCAGGCCGAGAGCTCCGATGGCGACGTTCAGGCTGAGGGTATAGCCGAAGGCGTGGAACTCCAGCCAGCCGGGCAGGAGCCGCAAGGCACCATCGGCGAAGCCCATATACCAGTCCGGCTGGGAGCCGGCGGTGACAGGGGAGGGGTCGTAAGGCCCGTAAACCCAAATCGCGTTGATCTGCACCAGCGCGGCCACGACGGCCAGGAAGCCGAAGACGATGAAGAAGAAGCCACCGGCCTTCGCGGCATACACCGGCATCACCGGGAAACCGACGACGTTGTTGTTGGTGCGCCCGGGCCCGGGGAACTGCGTGTGCTTCTGCACCGCGACCATGACGATATGCGCCGTGAACAAGCCGATCAGGATGGCCGGCAGCAGCAGCACGTGGACGCTGAAGAGCCGGGGGATGATCGCCTCGCCCGGGAAGGGGCCGTCGAAGACCATGAACGCCAGATACGACCCGATGACGGGGGCGGACTGCATGAAGCCTTCCGCGGCCCGCAAGCCCGTGCCGGAGAGCAAGTCGTCGGGGAGCGAGTAGCCAGCGAAGCCTTCGATCAGGGCGAGCATCGACAGGATGCAGCCGATGACCCAGTTAAGTTCACGTGGCTTGCGGAAGGCGCCGGTGAAGAAGACCCGGAGCATGTGCGCCGACAGGGCGACGATGAACATCAGCGCCGCCCAGTGGTGCATCTGGCGGATCAGCAACCCGCCCTTGATGTCGAAGGAGATGCGCAGCGAGGACGCATAGGCCTCCGACATCTGCACACCCTGGAGCGGGACATAGGAGCCGTCGTAGGTCGTGTGGCCGGCGCTTGGGACGAACCAGAAGGTCAGGAACACACCGGTCAGTAGGCAGACGATCATCGAGTACATCGCGATCTCGCCGAGCATGAAGGACCAATGGTCGGGGAAGACCTTCTTCATCAAGTAGTTGACGCCCTTGGCGGGGCCGAGGCGGTCATCCACCCAGCCGACCACGCCACCGAGCTTCTTAGCGCCGGCCGAGGGCGGCGCGGTCACGCGGGCATCGCCGGCACGCAGGCCATCGGCCGGTCGGGCGTTGTCGATGGTGGTCATCCACGCTCCCAGAAGCTCGGGCCGACAGCCTCATGGAAAGGCTGTGCGGCGACAAGGTAGCCCTCACCGTCAACGGTGATCTTCAACTGCGGCAAGGGGCGCTTGGCCGGACCGAAGATGACCTTGCAGTCGTCGGTCACATCGAAGGTCGACTGGTGGCAGGGGCAGAGTAGGTGATGCGTTGTCTGCTCGTACAGGCCGACGGGGCAGCCGACGTGGGTGCAGATCTTGGAGTAGGCGACGATGCCCTCGTGGCCCCAGGCCTGCGCCTTGCGGCCGCCGTCGGTGTCCTGGAACTGCGAGGGGTCGAGACGCATGAGCAGGACAGCCGCCTTGCCCTTCTCCTCGAGTACACCGTGCTCCAGGCCGCCTTCGCCCGTCTCGGGGTCGGGCAGCAGGCCCTCGGGCAGGACGTGGTAGACCGAGCCGATGGTGACATCCGAGGCCTTGATGGGCAGGTTCTCGGGGTCGCGCATCAGGCGCGGGAAGCCATTGGCGTAGGGCTCGTAGGTGCCGTCGTGCGCCGGCGTGCCATTCCACATGGTTTGGGAGAGCTGCTTGCGCGGCAACGGGCCGAGGCTGCCGACCAACTGCACCAGAAGGGGGAGTGAGAACAGGCCGAGCGCACCGCCGAGAGTGGCTTTGATCAACGGGCGTCGGAACAGCTGGCTCGACTCGCCGCCGCCGCGCATGACGTCGACGAAACCCTGGCGGGTCTCGTCGCTGCTGCGCATCGGGTGGCGTTCTTCGACGACCTCAGCGTCGGGCATCAAGGTCTTGGCCCAATGGACGGCGCCGAGCCCGATGCCCAGCAGGCCCAGCCCGAGGCCGATACCCAGGAGCAGATTGCTCGTGGCGATCTTGCCCAGGCCCGGCACGAAGCTGCGATCGTGCGTTCCGACCGCGAAATACGCGACCAGGAACAGCAGGGTGCCCAAGATCGAGAGCCCGAACAGGCCAGCGACTTGGCGTTCGGCGCGCTTGGCACCCATGTCGGACAGGTCCGACAACCGCTCGACATGCGGGGGAAGGCCGGGATTGACGAACTGCTCGGGAATGCCACCGTCACCGATGTGGTGGCCATCGTCCAGGCGGACGACGGTGGTCTCGTGTTCGGACTGGTGCGAACTCACGGATCAGGCTCCCTTCTGTCCGAGCCAGTATGCGGCGCCCACGAGGATGCCCAGGCCGAAGACCCAGGCGAACAAGCCCTCGGGCACCGGGCCGAGCGAGCCGAGCGCCATACCGCCGGGGTTGCCGGTCTCGTTCATGGCCTTCAAGTAGGCGATGACGTCGTTCTTGCTCTCGGGGCTGATGTTGTTGTCATTGAAGACCGGCATGCTCTGCGGGCCGGTCTCCATGGCTTCGTAGATGTACTTGCCGTCGACGCCCATCAGCGATGGGGCGTATTTGCCACGGGTGAGCGCGCCACCGGCGCCGGCGGAGTTGTGGCACATCGAGCAGTTGGTTCGGAAGATCATCCCGCCCTTGCCCGGGTCGCCGCCCTCACCGGAGGTGTACTTCGCGTCCGGAATCGCCGGTCCGGGAGCCAGGGAAGCGATATAGGCCGCGAGCGCCGCGATCTTCTCGTCATCGAAGGTGACGGCCTTGCCGCGCGGCGCCTGCACGCCGGGCTCGGCCATCGGCATCCGTCCGGTGCCCACCTGGAAGTCCACCGAGGCCGCGCCCACGCCAGCGAGGTTTGGACCCTGCTCAGTGCCCAGAGCGTTCTTGCCGTGGCACGAGGCGCAGTTGGAGGCGAACAATTGCTTGCCCAGGGTGATCTGGTCGGCGGTTGCCTCGGCGGCCGTTGCGGCCTTGGGGGCGAAGGCGGCATACGCGCTACCCGTGATCAGCAACCCCAGCAGAAGCAGGAAGAGGATTGCGGCCGGATGGCGCCGCCGCGCGGCGAGTGCGTTCACAGTGGTCTCTTTTCGTTGCGGCCGGAGGTCACTTGAGCAGGTAGATCGTCGCGAACAGCGCGATCCAGACGACGTCGACGAAGTGCCAGTAGTAGGACGTCACGACCGCGCCCGTGGCCTGGGCGTGGCTGTAATGACGGGTGGTGAAGGTCCGGCCGATGATCAGCAGGAAGGCGATCAATCCGCCGGTGACGTGCATGCCGTGGAAACCGGTGGTCAAGTAGAAGACTGAGCCGTAGCCGTCGGAGGAGAGGGTGATCCCGTCGTGCACGAGGTGGGCGTACTCATAGACCTGACCGCCGATGAACAGGGCGCCGAAGATGTACGTCAGGACGTACCACTCACGCATACCCCAACTGCCGACATTGAAGAAGCTGCCGGTGCGGGCGGCCTGGCCGTGCTCGGCCTTGTAGACACCGAGCTGACACCAGACCGAAGAGATGACCAGGACGGTGGTGTTCGCGGCCGCAAATGGCACGTTCAGGGTCGGCGTGTGCTCCGCCCACAGGTCTGGGCGCACCTGGCGAATGGTGAAGTACATCGCGAAGAGTCCCGCGAAGAACATCAACTCACTGGAGAGCCAGACGATCGTCCCGACCGAGACCATATTGGGGCGCGTCACCGGCCCCAACGCGTTGCCGTGAGTGGGCGATGACGTGCCGGAATGAACCGCGGATGCTGTGGCCACGCGGCCATTATGTCGGTAACGGAATCGGAAGTACGCGCGACCCCCCGATTTATGTGCAGGACGTTATGAACCCTGCACGTGGCTAGGCTGTTCCCATGGCCCACAGCACCTCCGCGTCCGAGCCCACCGGTCCGCGCAGACTCTCTGTTCTCCTCTACAGCGATGACATCACCACGCGCGACGCCGTTCGCGCCGGGGTCGGGCGCCGGCCGAGCGCGGATCTGCAGATCGATTCCTGGCGGGAGTGCGCGACCGCCGCCGCGGTTATCGAGGCGGTCGAGAACGACGCCTTCGATCTGCTCGTGCTGGACGGGGAGGCCGCTCCGGTGGGCGGGCTCGGCCTGTGCCGTCAGCTCAAGAACGAGATCTTCAACTGTCCGCCCGTCCTGGTGCTGACCGGGCGCCCGCAGGACGTTTGGCTGGCCGCCTGGTCGCTGGCCGATGCCGCCGTTCCGGCCCCGCTCGACCCCTTGGCGCTGTGCGCGGGGATCGGTCAGGCCCTGTCGGCCGCGCCGGCTCCCGCCGCGCGCTGACGTGCCGATGAGTGGTCCTGCTCCGGCCGCGAGTTGGCCGGACGTCTTGACGCGCCTGGTCAGCGGGAGCGATCTGACCCATGACGAGGCGGCCTGGGCGATGGATCGGGTTTTCTCCGGGGACGCGACCCCCTCGCAGGTCGCCGGCTTCGTCATCGCCCTGCGGGCCAAGGGCGAGACGGTCGAGGAACTGCGAGCACTGGCCGACGTCATGCTGGCCCACGCCCACCGCTTCCAGGCCCCGGCCGAGAGCATCGACATCGTCGGCACGGGCGGGGACCGCGCTCATACGGTCAATATCTCCACGATGTCGGCGATCGTGCTCGCGGGTGCGGGCCTGCAGGTCGTCAAGCACGGCAATCGGGCGGCCTCCTCGTCCTCGGGGAGTGCGGATGTGCTGGAAAGTCTCGGGGTCGACTTGAGGTTGAGCCCAGCTGACGTCGCTTCGGTTGGCGAACGGGCGGGTATCACCTTCTGTTTTGCGCAGGCCTTCCATCCCTCTATGCGCCACGCGGCGACGACCCGGCGAGAGCTGGGCATCGGCACAGTGTTCAACATGCTCGGTCCGCTGACCAACCCGGCGCAACCGACGTATGCCGCGGTGGGCGTCGCCGACGTGCGTGTCGCGCCGCTCATGGCCGGCGTCTTCGCCGCGCGCGGACGGGAGGCGGTCGTCTTTCGCGGGGGCGACGGGTTGGATGAGTTGACGCTCGCCGGGCCGTCGGATCTGTGGTGGGTGCGCGGCGGCGAGATCGTGCTCGACACGTTGACCCCGGGCGAGGTTGGCCTGGCCGAGGCGCCGTTGTCGGCCTTGCGCGGCGGCGAGCCCGCCCACAATGCCGAGGTCGTGCGCGAGTTGCTGGCCGGGCGGGGGAGCGACGGCGCCGGCTGGCCGGTGCGGGACGCCGTCCTGCTCAATGCCGGGACTGCGTTGGCTCTCGCTCGAGGGGCGGCTCGGCTCGCCGGCGATCGGCCCAGCCTGCTAGCGGCGCTCCGGGCGGGGATCGACGCCGCCGCGGCGACCCTGGACTCCGGGGCAGCGGCGGCTGTGCTCGATCGGTGGGTCTCGGCGACGCGCGCACCTGCTTGAGGCGGCTCGCCTTCGGCGTCAGTTCTCGATGCCGAGGCTGAACGCTGCGTCGAGGTCGTGCCGGGAGTAGGCGCGGAAGGCGATGTGGGTCGCGGTGCGGAGCACTCCTGGAGTCTTGTTGAGCCGGTCGGCGATGACGGCCGCGAGGTCTTCGTGGCGGGCGACCCGGACCATAGCCACGAGGTCGGCCTCGCCGGTCACCGAGTAGACCTCGCTGACGCCGTCCAGATCGGCAATCGCTTGGGCGACCTCCGGGATCTGGTCGACCTCGGCGTTGATCAGGACGATGGCGGTGATCATGGTCGTCAATGTAGCGATCAGGAGCCCTCGAAACGCTCGGGGGGCACCGCTGCCAGGTGGTCCCCGAACCGGCTGGCGCCACCGACCGGGCACGACCAGACGCCGTCGACCGAGACCAGCCGGACGCCCGGTTCTTCGAGCCAGCGCAGGATCTTCTCGCACTCCTCCGGCAGGGCAGCCGGTGCGGGGGCGGGCGCCGGTGCCACCACTTCGGCGCTCGCGCTCAGCGCCTCGACGTAAGGCATGGGGTCGGCGCCACGGGGGCTGCGGGTGCTGCCGGCGAGCCGCCCGAAGCGCACGCAGATCAACTCCCACCCGCCCAGGGGCGAGCGTCGAGCGGCGACGATTTCGGCGGTGGTGGCCAGTGGGGCAAGGCGTTGTGAGCGAGTCAGGCCGCGCACGAGCGCGGCCAGCCGGTCACGCAGGGTGGCGGCATCCTCATACCGCTCGTCGCCGGCGAGTTGTTGCATGCGGCGCTCGAGGGGCGATAGGACGAAGCTGGGATCCCCGACGAGCGCTTCTTGGGCGGAGCGGACCAGCGCGCCATAGTCATCGACAGTCTGAGCGCCGGTGCAGGGCGCGCCGCACCGGCCCATCTCTGCGAGGGCACACGCGGCGGTGAAGCGGGTGACAGAGAGCCGCTGATGGCATCGGCGTAGCGGCACGGCGTCGTGGACGGCCGCCATGGCGTCCTCGGCGGCTGCGCGGGAAGGGAAGGGGCCGACATACGTCGTGGCGTCGCCGCGGACCTGCTTGACGATAGAGAGCCGGGGGAAGGGCTCGACGGTGAGCTTGATCCACACGGCCTTCTCGGGGTGCCGCGAGCGGCGGTTGTAGGGGGGCTTGTGCTCGGCGATCAACCTGAGCTC
>Ga0075158_10004192_pt1 | contig 9968 bp, 6 predicted proteins | sample JI91814BDNA_FD_70968 | JGI IMG/M metagenome (GOLD analysis project Ga0075158, IMG submission 70968) | Wastewater effluent complex algal communities from Wisconsin, to seasonally profile nutrient transformation and Carbon sequestration -... | ecosystem: Engineered > WWTP > Effluent > Algae... | reverse complement strand
CTGCACTCGTACGGGGCGACCGAGGTGCTGCCGCCGGAGGACGCGGACGTGATCGTCGACAACTGCGCGACGGGCTCGACGCTGCGGGCCAACCACCTCGCGGTGGTCGACGAGGTGATGACGAGCACGACGCGGATGTACGCGAACGAGGCGGCGATGGCCGACCCGGGCAAGCGCCAGAGGATCGAGGACCTGGTGGTGCTGCTGCGGTCGGTGCTCGAGGCGCGGCACCGGGTGATCCTCGAGGTCAACGTCGGCGCGGGGGACCTCGAGCGGCTGATCGCGGTGCTGCCCTGCATGCGCCAGCCGACGATCGCGCGGCTGCACGGCGAGGAGGCGTACGCGGTCAAGGCGGCGGTGCCGCGGCACCTGCTGCCCACGTTGATCCCGCAGCTGCGCGCGCGCGGCGGGAGCGACATCATCGTCGCGCGCCTGACCCAGATCGTGCCGTGACGCAGTCCCCCGTGCCGATCGCGCCGCTGCAGGGGCTCCCGCCGTACCGGGTGCCGCACGCGACGGCGGACATCGACTTGTGGCTGCACGGCAACGAGGGGCCGGCGCCGCCGCGCGAGCTGCTGGCGGCGGTCGGGGTCGAGGCGATGCGGCGCTACGCGGAGCCGCGGGCGCTCGAGACGGTGCTGGCGGGGCGGCTCGGGGTGGCGCCGGCGCAAGTGGTGGTCACGGCGGGGGCGGACGACGCGATCGAGCGGACGTTCCGGGCGTACGCGGCGCACGCGGACGCGGAGGTGGTGCTGCCGGTGCCGACGTTCGTGATGATGCGGCACTACGCGCGGGTGGTCGGGGCGACGGTGCGGGCGGTGGGCTGGCCGGCGGAGGAGTTCCCGGTCGAGGGTGTGCTGGCGGCGATCGGGCCGCGGACGCGGGCGGTGGCTCTGGTGACGCCGAACAACCCGACGGGGGCGGTGATCGAGGAGGCGGCGATCCGGGCGGTCGCGGCGGCGGCCCCGGGGGCGCTGATGCTGGTCGACCTGGCGTACGGGGAGCTGGCGGACGTCGACGTCACGCAGGCGGCGCTGTCGCTGGGCAACGCGATCGTGTTCCGCACGCTGTCGAAGGCGTGGGGGCTGGCGGGGGCGCGGGTCGGGTACGCGGTCGGGCCGGCGGAGTTGATCGCGCCGCTGCGGGCGGTGGCTCCGCCGTACGCGGTCGCGGCGACGTCGCTGGCGATCGCGGCGGAGCGGCTGCGGACGGGCGAGGCGGACGTGCTGGCGTACGTGCGGCGGGTGCGGTCGGAGCGAGCGGCGCTGGTGGAGCTGCTGCGCGCGCTCGGGACGCGGCCGGTGGTGTCGCAGGCGAACTTCGTGTTCACGCGGCTGGCGTCGCCTGCGCGGGCGCTGGGGCTGCGCGATGGGCTCGCGGCGCGGGGGATCGGGGTGCGGGCGTTCCCCGAGGACGAGGCGATCGCGGACGGAGTGCGCATCACGTGCCCGGGCGACGAGCGCAACTTCGTGAGACTGGCGGGCGCGCTGCGGGCGGTGCTCGCGGAGGAGAAACGATGAGCCGAACTGCAGTGGTGACGCGGACGACGAAGGAGACGGACATCCGCTGCGAGCTGGGGCTCGACGGGACGGGGGCGACGGAGATCGACACGGGGATCGGGTTCCTCGATCACCTGCTGGTCACGCTGGCGCGGTTCGCCCGCTTCGACCTGCGGCTGCGCTGCAAGGGCGACCTGCAGATCGACGATCACCACACGGCGGAGGACTGCGCGCTGGCGCTGGGCCAGGCGCTGGGCGAGGCGCTGGGCGAGCGGCGGGGCATCGAGCGGTTCGGCCATGCATATGCGCCGCTCGACGAGGCGCTGGCGCGGGCGGTGGTCGACCTCGGCGGACGGCCGTGGCCGGAGGTCGAGCTCGGGCTGCGGCGCGAGACGATCGGGATGCTGGCGACGGAGAACATCGGGCACGTGCTGCGGTCGCTGGCGATCGCGGGGCGGATGGCGCTGCACGTGACGCTGCTCGCCGGCGAGAACGATCACCACCGGGCGGAGGCGGCGTTCAAGGCGACCGGGCTGGCGCTGCGGGCCGCGGTGAGATCCGACGGGAGCGCGGCGATCGCGAGCACGAAGGGGGTGCTCGTTTGAGGCGGGTGGCGGTGATCCGCACGGGGGTGGCGAACCTGGCGTCGGTGCTGGCCGGGCTGGCGCGGGCGGGGGCGGAGGCGTCGCTGGTCGCGTCGGCGGAGGAGGTCGAGCGGGCGAGCCACGTGCTGCTGCCGGGGGTCGGGTCGTTCGCGCCGGGGATGGCGGCGCTGCGCGAGGCGGGGCTGTGCGAGGCGCTGCGGGCGAGGATCGCGGCGGGGCGGCCGACCCTGGCGATCTGCCTCGGGCTGCAGATGTTGGCCGACGGCAGCGAGGAGGCGCCGGGGATCGCGGGGCTCGGGGTGATGCGCGGGGTGGCGAGGAGGTTTTCGAATGGGGTGACGGTGCCGCAGCTCGGGTGGAACCTCGTGGAGGGCGGCGGGTTGATCGAGGCGGGGTACGCGTACTTCGCCAACTCGTACCGGATCGTCGAGGCGCCGGACGGGTGGACGCCGGCGTGGACGGATCACGGCGGGCTGTTCTGCGCGGCGCTGCAGCGCGGGGCGGTGCTGGCGTGTCAGTTTCATCCGGAGCTGTCGGGGCCGTGGGGGCTGGGGCTGCTCGGGCGGTGGCTCAGGACGGAGGCGGCATGCTGACGCGGCGCGTGATCCCCTGTCTCGATGTGAAGGACGGGGTCGTGGTCAAGGGGGTGCGGTTCCAGGGGCTGCGGGCCGCCGGGGATCCGGCGGAGCGCGCGGCGGCCTACGAGGCGCAGGGGGCGGACGAACTGGTGGTGCTCGACGTGTCGGCGACGCCGGAGGGGCGCGGCCACGCGGTCGACGTGGTGCGGGCGGTGCGGCGGGTGCTGTCGATCCCGCTGACGGTGGGCGGCGGGGTGCGGGCCGCCTCGCACGTGCAGGCGCTGCTCGAGGCGGGGGCGGACAAGGTGTCGGTCAACACGGCGGCGGTGGCGGAGCCGGGGCTGATCGACGCGATGGCGGGGCGGTTCGGCAGCCAGTGCACGGTCGTGGCGATCGACGCGGCGGGGCGGGTGAGCGGGGGGGGCTGGCAGGTGGTGGTCCGGTCGGGGCGCGAGCGAGTGGAGCTCGACGCGGTCGCGTGGGCCCGCGAGTGCGTGGCGCGCGGGGCTGGCGAGCTGCTGCTGACGAGCTGGGATCGCGACGGGACGCGCTCGGGGTACGACCTCGAATTATTAAAGGTGGTGGCGGCGGCGGTGCCGGTGCCGGTGATCGCGTCGGGCGGGGCGGCGGGGCCGGAGCACCTCGCGGAGGCGCTGGCGGCCGGGGCGTCGGCGGTGCTGGCGGCGTCGATCTTTCACGACGGCGAACACACGATCGAGGAGGTCAAGGTGCATCTGCGACGGCGAGGGTTCGAGGTGCGACGATGATCGTGCCGTCGATCGATCTGCAGGGCGGCCAGGCGGTGCAGCTGGTCGGAGGCAAGGAGCTGAAGATCGCGGCGGGGGATCCGCGGCCGATCCTCGAGCGGTTTCGGCTGGCAGGTGAGGTCGCGGTGATCGACCTCGACGCGGCGATGGGCACGGGCGACAACCGGGGGCTGATCGAGGCGCTGATCAAGCTGGGGCCGTGCCGGGTCGGCGGGGGGATCCGCGACGCCGCGGCGGGGCGCGCGTGGCTCGACCGCGGGGCGGCGCGGGTGATCCTCGGGACGCGCGCGGTGCCCGAGGTGCTGAAGGAGCTGCCGGGCGAGCGAGTGATCGCGGCGCTCGATGCGGTCGACGGCGAGGTCGTGGTCGACGGCTGGCAGCGGCGCACGGGGGTCGGGATCTTCGAGCGCATGCGGGTGCTAAACGGGTTGGTCGGCGGGTACCTGGTGACGTTCGTCGAGCGCGAGGGGCGGATGCAGGGGACCGACCTGGCGCGCGCGGCGGAGATCGTGAAGGCGGCCGGATCGGCGCGGGTGACGTTCGCCGGCGGGGTGACCGGGGCGGCGGAGATCCGGGCGCTGGCCGAGATGGGGGCCGACGCGCAGGTCGGCATGGCGCTGTACTCGGGGGCGCTCGCGCTGGGCGACGCGATCGCGGCGCCGCTGGTGTCCGACCGCGCTGATGGGCTGTGGCCGACGGTTGTGTGCGACGAGCACGGGGTGGCGCTGGGGCTGGCGTACTCGAGCGCGGACAGCCTGCGCGAGGCGGTCGAGACGCGCCGCGGGGTCTATCACTCGCGCTCGCGCGGGCGGTGGGCGAAGGGCGAGACTTCGGGGGCGACGCAGGAGCTGCTGCACGTCGGGGTCGACTGCGATCGCGACGCGCTGCGGTTCACGGTGCGGCAGGCGGGGGCGGGGTTCTGTCACCGCGACACGTGGACGTGCTGGGGGCCGGGGCGCGGGGCGCCGGAGCTGGCGCGGCGGCTGCTGGCGCGGGTCCGTGAGGCGCCGGACGGGTCATACACGGCGCGGCTGCTGGCCGACCCGGGGCTGCTGCGGGCCAAGCTGGTCGAAGAGGCAGGTGAGTTGGCGGCGGCGGACGGGCGCGAGGCGGTGGTGGGGGAGGCGGCGGATGTCCTGTATTTCACGCTGGTGGCGCTGGCGCGGGGCGGGGCGTCGCTGGCGGAGGTCGAGGCGGAGCTGGATCGGCGGTCGCGCGGGCTGGTGCGTCGGCGCGGGGACGCGAAGCCGGAGGGGGTATGAGGTCGCTGCGGTGGATCGGTGTCGCGTTGCGAGCGCAGAGGATGAGGACATGAGATTGTTGCGACGGATCGGTGTCGAGGGGCTGGCGAGTGGGCGGCGCGGGGCGGTCGACGCGGCGACGCTGGCGGGGGCGCGGGACATCGTCGAGGATGTGCGCGTGCGCGGGGCGGCGGCGCTGCGTGCATATGCGGTGCGGTTCGGGGATGTGGCGGAGGACGGTGCGCTGGTGATCGGGCGAGGCGAGCTCGAGGCGGCGTTCGCGGGGCTCGGCGCGGGCGAGCGAGCGCTGCTCGAGCGGACGGCGGGGCGGGTGCGGCGGTTCGCGGAGGTGCAGCGGGCGGCGCTGCAGGACGTGTCGACGGCGGTGCCGGGCGGGCGCGCGGGACACACGGTCGTGCCGATGGCGCGGGCGGGTTGTTATGCGCCGGGCGGGCGGTTCCCGCTGCCGTCGTCGGTGCTGATGACGGCGATCACGGCGCGGGTCGCGGGGGTGCGCGAGGTGTGGGTGGCGTCGCCGCGGCCGGCCCCGGCGACGCTGGCGGCGGCGTGGGTCGCGGGGGCGGACGGGCTGCTGGCGGTCGGTGGGGCGCACGCGATCGCGGCGCTGGCGTACGGGGTCGCGGTCCCGGCGTGCGACGTGGTCGTCGGCCCGGGCAACCGCTGGGTGACGGCGGCCAAGCAGGTGGTCGCGGGCGACGTGGCGATCGACATGCTGGCGGGGCCGTCAGAGCTGGTGGTGCTCGCGGATGGGACGGCGGACGCGGCGGTGGTCGCGGCGGACCTGCTCGCGCAGGCGGAGCACGACCCGGACGCGGTGCCGGTGCTGGTGACGACGGACGCGGGGCTGGCGGAGCGCGTGGAGATCGAGGCGGCGCGGCAGCTGGCGGCGCTGCCCGAGCCGAACCAGGCGACGGCGCGGGCGGCCTGCGCGAACGGGATGGTGGTGCTCGCGCGGGATCTCGAGGAGGCAATTGGGGCGTGCAACCGGCTGGCGCCGGAGCACCTCGAATTGATGATCGCGGCGCCGCGGGCGATCGCCGGGCGGCTCACGGACTACGGGGCGCTGTTCATCGGCGCGGGCGCGGCGGAGGTGCTCGGGGATTATGGGGCCGGGCCGAACCACGTGCTGCCGACCGGCGGCACGGCGCGGCATACGGGCGGGCTGTCGGTGTTCACGTTCCTGCGCGTGCGCACGTGGCTCGAGATGGATGCGGGGGAAGATGGGCGCGTGCTCGTCGAGGACGCGGCGGCGCTGGCCCGCATCGAGGGGCTCGAGGGGCACGCCCGGGCGGCGCTGGCGAGGCTGCGGAGAGGGCACTGATGGCCGCGCCGGGTGCGGAGCCACTGCACGCTCGTGAATGGATAGAGGAGTGATGCGGCGTACAGCACTCGCTGTTGCCGTACACGGAGGCGCTGACAGCGACCAAGATCGCTGTTGGTGAGTCCAGCATCACCTCATCTCACGGAACATCCGTCGGCAACCCAGTCATCAAGCCTTTCAGGATGCTCGATGCGCGAGTCCGAGGGTTTCCAAATTTGTCTGCCAACGTGTAGTCTTGGGACGAAGTGGCAGTTAACAGTCAGTTTAGTCTTGTATTTACTTGCGAGTTCTTTACAGGTTGCTTCTTTGCCGCGACACAAAGTGCTCTGGTTTGAGGACTCAGGGATATAACATAGACAGTAAAATCCCTTTCCAAATTGTGGTTCAATGAATCGGTTGTTCGCGTTTTGGTGATTGGCGCGGACTCTAGAAACGGTGTCGCCCAGCAATTCTGCGGCGTCGAGAGCGTCTGCTATGCGTTTTTCTGATAGGCCGTTCTTGGGAGATTTATGAGACGTTGGCGCACTCTTGGGTGTAGAAGGTTTTTTCCCGTTCAACGCGACCTTGGGTGGGAAGGAGCATGCTGCATGACTCTACCAGAGTGAGCTCATGTGCAGAATAATACCTTCTACACCCACTTTACATTGATCTTATCGTGTAGGAGGTTGAAACTGGGACGGAGTCGCTCCAAGGTTTTCGGGTCGCGGGGGTCAGCGCGACTCGATCCAGATCGTCTCGAGGTCGTCGAAGCCGCGGAGGTGGAAGCTGCCGATCGGGCGGAAGTCGGCGCGGGCGGCCGGAGGGAGGGCCGCGAGGGCCGAGTCGGACAGGGTGATGCGGCCGGCGATGGGCAGGGTGATGGGGGCTGGTTCGGTGCCGTCGGTGGATGTGGGCTGGGCCTGGGTGCGGTCGGACTCGCCGAGGGCCTCGATGCGGAAGATGCGGTGGACCTCGGAGCCGAGCACGTCCTGCTCGCTGATCCGCACGGGGCCGCAGTGGATGACGAGGCGCAGGTTGGCGGGCTCGTGGATCGCGGCGAGCAGTTCGCGGGCGGCCGCGAGGGCGCGGTCGACGGTGTCGTAGACGGCGAGGTAACCGTCGCCGGTGCCTTTGATGAAGCGCAGCGAGGGCGAGCCGCGGAGCACGCTGCGCAGGGTGTGGAGGTGGTCGACGAACCCCGTGTCGCCGATGTCGAGCACGAGACGGGTCGAGCGCACGATGTCGACCAGGAGCATCGCGACGTCGGCGCGGTCGGTCGGCGCGAGGGTCGGGGTGTGGTGCCCGGCCTTCGCGTGCGGCTGCTGCGGGTCGGTGGTCTCGGGCTCGGGCGCGGCGTCCTGCGGGAACAGGTCGAGCAGGGCGAGGTGGAGGTCGTCCCAGCCGCTGCGCCCCAGGCGGGCGAGGACGCGGGTGAACGCGGGCGAGGCGGCGACGGACCGGCGCGCGGCGGCGAGGCTGCCCTGGCCGTCGATGTGGGCGACCAGGCGGTCGAGCAGGCCGAGCACGGGCTCGCCGACGGCGGCGGCGGCGTCGGGGCGGCGCAGGAGCTCGCGCTGGACGAGGGCGAGCAGGTCCCAGTGGCGCGGCCAGGGCTCGCCGTGGCCGATCGTGACGTGGCGGATGGCGGTGAAGTTTCCGCCGCCGGCGAGGCCCTCGATGAGGGCGCGCAGGGCCGGGTGCAGCAGGTAGTGGCGCGAGCGCGGGAGGTCGCGCTGCGAGCCGGCGACGGCGTCGTGCGGCTGGCGGAACCGCTGGACCTGGCCGGTGCCGGTGCCGTCGTCGACGAGCACGCCGAGCAGGCCGCACTCGAACAGCTCGCGGAACGGGTGCCACACGTCGTCGGACTCGTGGCCGTGGCTGTCGTAGTAGGCGCGATCGACCCCGTGGAACCGGCACCACACGTCGGCGACCTCGTCGTGGCTGAGCACGTCGTGGGGCAGCAGCGCGAGGAAGCGGGTCCGGCGGTCGCGGTCGCAGCAGACCTCGAGGAACACGCGCATCTCGTCGAACACGTTGGCGACGAGCAGGCCGGCGCTGGTGTCGCGGACGATGCGGGTGAACGTCTTCTCGTCGAGGGCGCGGCGGTTGCGGGAGATCTCCGAGGCGAGGATGACGAGGTCGCGGGGGCGGCCCAGAGTGTGACGATATAAAAAGTCGAAGGCGGACTCGCCGCGGGTGCGGGCGCCGGCGCGGACGGCGTCGAGCAGGACGAAGTCGCGGAGCGGGATGCCCTCGTAGTAATAGGTGAGCTTCTCCAGCAGGTCGAACAGCTCGTGTTTGGCGTAGCGCAGCGTCGAGGTGGCGCCGTACAGGTTGGTCTTGATGTCGGACTCGTACGAGGAGAACGCCTCCTCGCGGATCGTCGCGAAGATCTTGACGTGGCGGTTGGTGTTCATCAGGTCCCACGCGGCCTCGATCATGCCGGCCTGCATGTGCACCCAGGCGGCGCGCGGGAGCCGGCGCAGGGCCTGGTCGAGCTTGTCGATGAACAGGAACATGCCGCTGTGCAGCGCGCGGATGAACCGCTCGAGCGGGCCCTCGAGGGCGTCGATCACCTGGTTTATCTGGCGGACGGTCAGCGACAGGAGCTCCTTGATGACCATTGTCGGCTCGACGGGGCGGCCCTCGAGGAAGCCGCGCAGGCGGCGGGGCAGCGGGGCGAGGTCGCGGGGGTCGGCGCCGGCGATCAGGGCCGGGTGGTACGACACGATCGACAGGCGGAACGCGAAGCTCCACAGGCGCTTGCACTCGTCGAGGCCGGACATCAGGTCGATCTGGGCCTGGTCGACGCTCGGCAGGTCGCCCATCAGGTCGAGGTAGGGGCGGCCCTCGGGGACGAATTGCACGGCGGCCTGCTTCTTGTCCTTGTTCGGGCCCTGGTACTGGTCGCCGAGCAGCGAGCGCTTGTAGGTCAGGAGGAGGGTCTTGCCGAGGCCCTTGCTGCCGGACACGAAGTGCTTGTGCGCGCCGTCGAGGAAGTCGCGCACGACGGCGTTCTTGAAGGTGAGGTCCTTGAGCACGCCGATGTCGATCTGGTTGGCGTCGGACGCCCAGCTGTGCGAGGCGTCGATCTTCGTGTCGGCGCGGCGACCGGGGCCGGCGGCGGCGACGGGCTGGCCGAGCTGCTTGAGCGCGTCGATCAGGTCGCGGGCGGTGGAGAAGCGGTGGTCGCGGTCCCGCTGGGTCGCGCGCGTGAACCACGCGTCGAAGCCGAGCGGCACGCTGGCGAGGCGCGAGGGGGCGACGGGGGCGCTGTAACAGATCTCGTGGATCAGCTCGAGCAGGGAGTCGCCGCGGAACGGGCGGCGGCCGGTCAGGCACTCGTAGGCGATCACGGCGATCGACCACAGGTCGGTGCGGTGGTCGACGCGCTGGGCGTCGGCGATCTGCTCGGGGCTCATGTAGCTGACGGTGCCGAGGGTCGCGCCGACGTTGGTGAGCGGGTGGCGGGTGTCGACGCCGTCGAGCTTGACGATGCCGAAGTCGAGGACCTTGGTCTCCGGGCCGTCGTCGCCGTCGGTCAGGAAGATGTTGCCGGGCTTGAGGTCGCGGTGGATGACCTGCAGGCGGTGGGCCCGGGCGATCGCGCCGCAGATGCCGGCGAGCACGGCGACGGTCTCGTCGAACGGGAGCGGGCCGCGGGTGAGCCGCTCGGCGAGGTCCTCGCCGTGCAGCAGCTCCATCGCGAGGTAGGGCACGCGGGTCGCGGCGTCGACGTCGAAGTCGAGGACCTGCACGACGTTGGCCCCGCGCACGCGGGCGGCGGCCTGGGCCTCGCGCATGAAGCGGGCGCGCGCGGCGTCGGTCTCGACGATCGCGGGGTCCATGAGCTTGAGCGCGACGGGCTCGCCGAGGCGCAGGTCGGTGGCCCGCCACACGCGGCCCATGCCGCCGCCCTTCAAGAATTCGTCGAGGCGCCAGCGCTCGCCGACGACG
>Ga0075158_10004183_pt1 | contig 9984 bp, 5 predicted proteins | sample JI91814BDNA_FD_70968 | JGI IMG/M metagenome (GOLD analysis project Ga0075158, IMG submission 70968) | Wastewater effluent complex algal communities from Wisconsin, to seasonally profile nutrient transformation and Carbon sequestration -... | ecosystem: Engineered > WWTP > Effluent > Algae... | reverse complement strand
GGCCCTAGAATGAATTTTCAAGGCAAACCGGTCATCACATGGAGTTTGAATGATTATTTGGGATTGGCCAATAAACCCGATGTGAGAAAAGTAGATACCGAAGCAACGGAAAGATGGGGATTGGCGTACCCAATGGGAGCCAGAATGATGTCGGGTCAAACCGATTTGCACCTCCAATTACAATCCGAATTGGCAGCATTTGAAGGAAAAGAAGCAGCCTACTTATTGAATTTCGGATACCAAGGTGTTATTTCCATTTTACAGAGTTTGGTGGATCGTCACGATGTCATCGTGTACGATTACGAATCACATGCTTGTATTGTGGATGGCGTTTCCTTACACTTGGGAAAAAGATTTGTGTACGAACACAATGATATCGAAAGCTTGAAAAAAGCGCTCGAAAAAGCCCAAAAAGTTACCGAAGAAACAGGAGGAGCTATCTTGGTAGTGACAGAAGGCGTATTTGGAATGCGAGGCGATCAAGGCAAATTAAAAGAAATCGTAGCCTTGAAAAAAGATTACAATTTCCGTTTGTTTATCGATGATGCACATGGATTTGGTACCTTAGGTCCCAAAGGAGAAGGAGCCAGTTTCGGTCAAGGCGTACAAGATGGCGTAGATATTTACTTTGCTACATTTGCCAAAAGTATGGCCATGATTGGAGCTTTTGTCGCTTCTACCAAGGAAGTCATCATGCACTTGCAATACACCATGCGTTCGCAGATATTTGCCAAATCGCTACCCATGCCTTTCGTAGAAAGTGCTTTGTACAGATTGAACCTCATCAGAAGTTCAACCGGACAAAAAGACAAACTATGGACGATAGTCAACGCCATGCAATCCGGCTTAAAAGCCTTGGGTTATGAAATAGGTATCACCAATAGCGCCGTGACACCTGTTTATTTAAAAGGAAGCATCGAAGACGCTCGCAATATCGTACAAGAAATGCGTGAAAAATACGGAGTGTTTACCTCTATGGTAGTATATCCCGTAATTCCCAAAGGGATGATCATCCTCAGAGTCATTCCTACAGCAGCTCACACCATGCAAGACGTAGAAGAAACCTTGGCAGCATTTGATAAAATGAAGCCATTTATAAAAGCCTTAGAGGAAAAAGCGGTAGAATAAATTTCCTTTGGAATTAAGAAACCATTCAAGCCCTTCTATTTTTTAGAAGGGTTTTTTATTTTTTATATGGGTATCCGTTTGCATACCTAAAGCGTAAAAGGAAAAGTTACTCTTTGTTCCAGTTTGGTAAGCTTACTTCGATAGACTCAGCACATAGCTCTGCGTCGCTTTGCGCCTACTTTGCGTAACTCTGCGGTAAAATTAGTTTAAATGCAGTCCCGATAGTTATCGGGACGCAAAGTCAAAGCTTATTCACTAATCTTTTTAATCCATCTACTGGAAGCAACACATTAATGTCTCTTTAGGTATCAAAGCGGATAGTCATAATTTTTTATAAGTATCGTTTTCATAAATGTATTGAATGTGTCTTGTCGTAAGCAGCCCCAATAACTTGCCTCGCCGTAGGCGGGCTCAATAACTTTACAAACTTTACAAACTTTACAAACTTTACAAACCCAAACCTCAAAACCCCACACACACCACCACAGGCACCATGATATGATGCACATAAGAATCTTTATACACTTCGTTTACACCCAATTGAAACTTTGTATGAATACTAATGTTGTCACTCAAAGCCACACCTAAATTCAGAAAAGCATTCCAATTCACCGATTCGGGTTCATTGTTTTTGGTGTAATGCAATAAAAAGGATGGTCCGCCATCCAAACCCACAAAAGCAGTGTGATTTTTGGAAAGGTAGAGATTATAACTCAAATGCGTATCCAAATAGCTGTAAGTTCTATCCAATGCCGTTACGTTGTAATCACCCAAAATACCACCATCAAATGTAACTTCTTTATAAATATGAGCGGTTGAATAGGCTACATCCAGCAGACTAAATCCGATAGCATCTTCATATTGAACATATCCACCCGCCCGATAGTTAAGCGTAACTTGTGCGTATTGGGGAACTCCTTTCACCACTTCATTACCATCCAGCACATCATCTATACTTTCATTGAGTTCGATATCCGGTAAAATAGCCGAGTTCATTTGTATACCACCTTGAATGCCAAACCGCAACGGATTTTGGGCAAACATATGGTTAGAAAGTAAAAGAGCTGATGTAAAAAGAAAAATGGAAAATTTCATGTGTTTAATATTATTAGTTCACTATATATTATTTTATAGAGGAGTTCACTGATGTGCTTCGCAGTTGTTTTTTATAGGTCACACCCGCTTCGCGAGGCGAGTGTAATAGCCATTTAATTATTCCCGGTTGGTATGATGTTAATCTTATGGCTATTTCATAATGTATATTTGAGACAAAAGTATGGGATGTCTACCAATTGAATGTAACATGACATACATTGCTTATATTTGTATACGCAATAGACCTTCAACACGCATAGCTTAATCTAATGAATTGGAATTACAAGACTTTCGAATCCCTAACCACTGCCGAAATATATAAAATACTCGCCTTGAGATCGGAAGTGTTTGTCGTGGAGCAAACCTGCATCTATCAAGATATTGACGGAAAAGACGAAAAAGCGATGCATCTTTTTGCTACTGAAAATGGAGTCATTGTAGCATATGCCCGCCTATTCAAAGCGGGCGATTATTTCGACGAAGCCAGCATAGGTAGAGTAATCGTTCATCCTCAGTACAGAGGTAAGGATTGGGGACACCAACTCATGAAAAAAGCCCTTCAATACATGGATCAAAACTATTACGGTTCCATCCACATCAGCGCCCAAAAGTATTTGGAAAATTTTTACAAGTCCCATCAATTTAAGACTGTTTCGTCAGAGTATTTGGAGGATGGGATTCCGCATATTGGCATGCGAAGAATTTGATTAAAGAAATCATCTTTCAATATCCGCATTCATTTTTTTAAAGTGTTGCATCAACAGTTCATACATATCCTTCGGCACATTGACATATTCAACACATGGAGAATGGCCAAAGGATTTGTAGGTTTCATTGTTGACAAAGTGATGTTCTTCCTTAATTGAATTAACATCAACTTTCAGAACTTTAGCAAATTTCTCCCATTCATCTTCATGAATAAACGATAGTCCACGCTCTTTCCTGGAATAAGTTGTTTGTTCCATTCCTACTTTTGAAGCCATTGTTTCTTGAGATAATCCTTTTTGTTTACGGGTAGTAATAAGTTTTTCAAATTTCATAATTGTAAATAATAGCTGTACAAATATAAAAATTATTTTTATGCAAAAATATGTGACTGAAATTTTCCTGAAATTTTCCTAAAAAAAAATATTTGAAAACAAGTTAAGACTTACTTTTGGTTTTTATATAACGCTAAATAATATGAAAAAAATTCTTTCAAAAAAAGCCCAGTCTATTCTTGTTATTTTTTTATTAGCAATTAATTTTCCACTGTTTGCTCAGACCCCGAAACTCATTTTTGAATATGATGGAGCCGGTAATCAAACGATGAGAAGAATTTGTTATTCTAATTGTGACAATGCAGTTTATAAAAATGCAATTACCACAAAAGACGAAGTTGTTGAAGAAAACAGTATTCAAAACATTGAGGATGCCTTTACAATTTATCCTAATCCAACAGAAGGATTGGTCAAACTCGAATGGGACTCTTCAATTGAAGATGAAATTGAAACGATTGAATTGGTGGGAAATGCTTCTCTTTTTTACAAGGAAATTGAGGTAAAGAAAAGCCAAAACGCCATAGAACTTGATATTTCTAATGAGTTTACGGGAATGTATGTTTTTGTTATAACTTTTCAAGATGGATCTCAAATAACCAAAAAATTAATCAAACAATAAATATTTAGAAACTAACATTATGAAAAAACTCATTTTTACTATTATAGTATTAGTAACGTATCATTCATTTGCTCAGAATCATTTTGGTATTCAAGCAGGATTTGGAGTATCAAGAATGGCAAATTCATTTTATCCTGATAACGAAACACAACATACGACTGAATTTATCAAACCCGCCATGTTGATAGGTTTGTATTATGAAAACCAACTCAATGATAAATTAGATTTAGGAGTAGGACTCAACTATAATCAATCTAATAGTTATGAAGAATGGAGAATAAATAACGAAACACAACAAGTATCTGTTAATATTAAAAAGAAAATTTCAAGCATAGGAATACCGGTTTATTTAAAATGGAATTTTGAGAAATTCAGCATCAATCCGGGAGTAAGAACCTCTATAATTGTCAAAGGAGGCACAGAAAATTATAAGGATTGGGATGGAGATATATCTAGTTACTCCTCAGATCTGAATATTGACAAATTAGCTTTTGGGGCACAGTTAGGATTGAATTATGAAATAACAGAGAAATTAAAATTGGAAACGTTATTTTACAAGGATATTTCAAACACCTATAAAGAAAGTAATTTTGTATTAAAAACATGGCAATTGTTATTTGGAATAAAATACGACATCAAATAAGATTATAAAAATATAAACCCAGCCTTTTACGAAATTATCTAAAATCTATACTCTAGATAAAGGGAATTTTTTGCCTTTTTTTAACAAAATAGTTACTTAAGAAGATTCTCTTAATCCACTAAATATCAATCAAACAAATTCTGAACCCATGAAAAAAATTGTAATCTCATTATTTATCTTTGGTTTATTATCTCAAACTTTTTCTCAAACTGTTGATCCTGGAAACACTCCGGGTCAATTGAATATTTCTTTGACGGGAGCAGCAACCTATTCAATTCCGATAAGCGTACCCCCAGGAATAAAAGATGTTGTTCCACAAATCGGTTTAACCTATAGTAGCCAAGCAGGCAATGGGATAGCGGGTTGGGGATGGAATATTACAGGTTTATCAGCTATTACACGTATTCCAAACACGATTTTTCACGATGGCGAAGTTGACGGAGTGGACTTTGATAATAATGACCGTTATGCCATTGACGGACAAAGATTGATTTTAGAAAGTGGTACATATGGATTAGATGGCTCTGTATATATTACTGAAAATTATTCCAATGTTAAAGTTAAGGCATTTGGAATACACCCTGAAGGAGCTCATTTTGGTCCCTTATTCTTTAATGTGTATTATCCCAATGGAAATATAGCTACATATGGAAACAACAACAATTCAACTTCAAAATTGAGTTGGGGATTAAGCAAGTGGGTGGACCCTCAAGGCAACACAATTAATTATTTTTACAACACCTTAGAGCCAAGATTGATAACGAGTATTATGTATGGTAGTGGGGACAATAGTTCAATGGGAATTAATACCATATATTTTAACTATCAAAACAGAAATAGAATTGAAAGTTATTATATGGGTGGAGTAAATACTCTATTAGATAAAAGATTGAGCGAAATTGTGGTAAAATATGGTACTTCGATTCTGAGAACATATGGATTAGGATATGATTATTCAGTTTTAGATTATGATAGGTTGCTTTTTGTGCAAGAAGGGAATTCTTTGGGTAATAAGTTAAACCCCATTACTTTTGAATATGGAAGTTCAAACACGACAATCCAAACTTCTACCATAAGTAAAACGCTTGATTTTGATGTTGAAGATTTTAGTAAGTTTAGAGTATCTCAAGGTGATTATAACTTTGATGGACACGTTGATTTAGTTGTTTATAAGAATAGAAACACAAAATTTACTTTATACGAAGATCAAAATTATTATGGTAATGGGCTAACTGTAAATACAGATATTATTGATGAAATGATTTCTTTAAACCAAAAGATTGACAACAAATTGACAGGAAAACAATCAATGGTTGTTGTAACTGATGATTGTGTTGATTATGCTAATACACCATGTTATTTAGAAAATGATTATAGAGAAATTAAATTTACAAAATATTATTATAATCAATCCAACAATTTTGTGTCTGAAACAAAAACATGGATAGATGCTCCGCATTATCAAACTCAAATAGGATTAATTGATTGTGGAAGCTCAATTATCAATAAAGGGGTTAAATTTAACTATTTTAATGGAGATTTTAATGGAGATGGTCTTGAAGAAATTTTAGCAATTGGACAACCTTATAGCATAATTGGAAATTGCAATAATGCTTATCTAGGAGGGTGTAATTGTACGATAACACCTCAAGTGGCAAGTTCATATTTAATCAATTTAGAAAATGATTCTTCAAACATGGTAATCAATGTTGGATCCCCATTTTCTTATATTGATAAAAAAGATGTTTTCATAGGAGAATTCAATGGAGATGGAAAATCAGACATCTATATTTTTCAGACAGGATCGCTAAAAGTGTATGGTTATGAAAATGGACAATTCCAATTATTACATACAGAGACTAATTCCGACATTCTAAAGAATATAACAGAAGATGATGCTTTATATGATAAATTTCCGGTTGTCATAGGAGATTATAATGGAGATGGTCTGACAGACTTTATTTGTCCAAATACAACTATAAATTATAATACAGTAGGTTGGTCATATTATCTAACTTGGAGAGTTTTCTTATCTAATGGTAAAACATTTACACAAGAATCATATACTGGCGAAGGATATAATAGATTTGAATTCGATACAAGCTATGAACATGATTCTGGTTCAATTACAAAATGGGATTATATAGCAACAGATATAAATGGTGACGGCAGGTCAGATTTAGTTGTACATAAAACAGAAAGAGGTATAGATGACGATGATAATGAATATTTACAAATATTTACCAATGTTAAACAAAATGCACCATCTAGCACCAATATTTTTAATTTAACACTTAACTATAGTTACATTAATGGAGATAGTCAAATATCCGCTAGTGGTTTTCCAATTTTCATTGACTCAAATCATCTAAATTTCAGTAATGAATATGCATATATTGGTTATCACCCAATAGATGGACCTGATACTAATGATGATAATATAAATATTAAAAGGTACTTTTCAACCACCAATATTCGCCCGAATTTCCTACTGAATAAGGTTATCAATAATTCAGTTGAAACAACCATTGAATATGGGACATTGACTCCCGATAATGTAAACTTTGAAGAATCTACAGAAGCCACATACCCCAATATTAATGTCAATTTCTCACCCTTCACTTATATAGTTAATAAGATTAGTGAAAACGGAGGAGGAATCACCAGAAGTCAAGATTTTTATTATAAAGGATTTACTTCAAATGCACTTGGATTAGGTTTTTTGGGACCCAAAGAACACAAAAGAAGCAGTTGGTATGGAAATGGTGTTTCTAAAATTTGGTCCATTTCACAACATGATTTTTCATTAAGAGGGGCAGTCACAACCCAATATACATCTCTACTAAATGAAGGATTTGAAAATGATTACATTTCCAAAACGGTAAACACCTATAATACGATAATTGGGGCAAACAAAGTATTTACTAACCTTCCAATTCAAACAGTTCAAACGGACGCCTTACAAGGCCTTACTACAACCTCAATCAATACGTACGACAATTACAATAACGTTATTGAATCAACTTCAACATTTATAGGGGGATATAAAAGAATTGAACTCCAATATAGCAATAACCCAACACCTTTTAATAACACTTACCATATAGGAAAACCGATTCATAAGACTGAAACAAACTTTCTTGATCCGGAAACAGTATACAAAGAAGAAGAGTATAGCTACAGTAATAACTTAATGATTCAGAGTAAAATAAAAGGGATTGAAACAGATTGGGTAACAGAATCTTTAGAATATGATACTTTCGGAAATATTACTAAAAAAACCCTTAGTGCTCCAGATATTGCCAATAGAGTTGAAAATTTCACCTATGACACATCCGGTAGATTTCTCATAAAATCTTTCGATATAGAAGGATTGATGACCCAATATGCCTACAACACTATTTATGGCTATCTCAACTCCGAAACCAATCCGTATGGTCTTACCACATCCTACCTTTACGACGGTTGGAGTAGGATGACCCGAAGCACGGATTATTTAGGAAATCAAACCAATTACAGCGTTCTAGCTTTAGCCAATGGTGGCATTCGTAAAACCATTGATTATCCTCAAGGCGCCGATGTAGTCACTGAATACAATGCTTTTGGATGGGAACTCAACTCAAAAGTATTGGCGTTAAACAATAAATGGGTAAAAACGGTAGCCAATTATGATGTGTTGGGTAGAAAAACAGCAGTAAGCGAACCCTTTTTTGATACGGAATCTCCAACCCAATGGACTACCTCCTCGTACGACAGCTATGGTAGGTTGATTAGCATTATTGAACCCACTGGAAAAACCACTATAACTACTTATAATGGATTAAATACAACGGTTGAAGATGGTGTAAAATCAATGAGTTCAACGAAAGACGCGGCAGGTAATATAATAACCATGACCGACCTTGGAGGAACGGTTAACTACTCCTATTTTGCCAATGGAGTTATGAAAGAAGCCAATTACGGTGGACACATTGTTTCAACAGAGATTGATGGATGGGGTAGAAAAATAGGACTTTCAGATCCTGATGCTGGACATTATGGATATGAATACAATAGTATTGGAGAACTTCTCGCTGAATCGACACCCAATGGAATTACATATTATACCTATGATAATTACGGAAAAACGATATCCAAACAGATTGTAGGTAATTTAACAGACATGAATACCACTTACACCTATAACTCTTCTACAAAATTATTGATGAGTATCATGGGAACAAATACCGTAAATGGTGTAGTCAATGACAAAACACAGACTTTTGTATATGATAATTATAAAAGAATAAAAGAAGTTAATGAAACTTCAACTTCTGACCAAGTTAACTTCAATCAAAAATCCACATTTGACACGCTTGGTAGAGTTGCAACATCAGAATACAACTCAACTCACGCGGGTCAATCAAGTCAAGTTAAAACCCAAAACATATATGACAGTTATGGTAACTTAATCCAAATAAAGGATTATATCTCGGGAACAATCTTATGGCAACTAAACAATGAAAATGCGAGAGGTCAAATGCTTCAAGTTACCCTTGGCAATGGAGCTAAGAAAACTAGAAGTTATGATGAGTATGGTCTAATTAAAAGAATGGCCGACACAAAATTAGGAAGTTCAAGGCCACCAGTCACCCCAACGGTTAATATGTTGAGATTAACATATAATTTCAATCCGCAAAGAGGTTTGTTAAATACCCGAGAAAACACTAACTTTTCCTGGAATGAGGCTTTTACTTATGACAGTCAAGAACGATTGACACAAATTTCAGGAGCAGTTAATTTCACCCAAAATTACGATGAAAGAGGTAGAATAGACAACAACACGAAAGTTGGAGAATATAATTATGTTTCCGGTAATTATGCGGTTAAAACCATTGACCTTAATACTATAGGTGAAAATTACTACTTAGCTCATGCTTTGCAACAAATATCGTATAACGCCATTAAAAAACCGGTTGATATTTACGAACAAGGGAATGGAAGGGTGTCGTTTGAATATGACCCCATTACACTAGATAGAACAAGAGCGTATTACGGAAGTAACCACACAGATAAACTCCAAAGACCTATTCATAAATACTATTCAGGCATCATTCCCGTTGAAATAACCAAAAACATTACAACAGGTGAAATAAAATTTGTTACCTTTGTGGGAGGTGATGCCTACAGTGCACCCATTATTCATGTTAAGCAAACAGGAGCTACTCCTATTAACGCATTTTACTATTTACACAGAGACTACTTGGGTAGCATCATGGCTATTAGTAATAGTTCGGGAGCTTTGGTTGAACAACGTCAATTTGGGGCATGGGGCGTAGTAGATAAGTTCTTAAACAGTAGCGGTGCCACCGTTTTCAATGATTTCACCTCGTTATTAAACCGTGGTTATACAGGACACGAACACTTTTTTGGAGTTTCCTTAATCAACATGAATGGTAGGATGTACGACCCCGTTTTAG
>Ga0075158_10004182_pt1 | contig 9987 bp, 7 predicted proteins | sample JI91814BDNA_FD_70968 | JGI IMG/M metagenome (GOLD analysis project Ga0075158, IMG submission 70968) | Wastewater effluent complex algal communities from Wisconsin, to seasonally profile nutrient transformation and Carbon sequestration -... | ecosystem: Engineered > WWTP > Effluent > Algae... | reverse complement strand
CGACGACCCTGAACCGGCCACTCGACGACCCTGAACCGGCCACTCGACGACCCTGAACCGGCCACTCGACGGGGGGCGGGGCGGGGGGATGTATCAGCGGAGGCCCCGACATGCTCCTCCCTGATAGCTCGCCCGATCGGGCGGAGGAGCGGCAAGGAGGACGCGCCATGGTGCTGCGCGGAACGCTGAGCGAGCCGGGGCAACTGGCTCGGGCCGTTCTCGTCCACCAAATACGCCGCAGCGCTGCTCGCTCGGTCCCCGCGGCCGGGCTGGCGCTGCCCGTGTTGATGGTGGGTCATCCTCGCGCGGGAGACTGGTGGATCGCCGCCGTGCCCGCGGCATGGGCGTTCTTCCAAGCCGGCATGACCCTCGACCACGTCCGTCGGCTGCCCGACCGGCTTCGGCCACTCGGTCAGGATGGCGCGGGTGGGGGGTGGGCGACATACGGGAAGGCAGTAGGGGCAGCGATCGGCGCCGGGATCCTGGCCGCGATGCTGCTTCCGTGGCTGGTCGAGCAGTGGGTCGGCTTCCCTCTGCCACGACGGCTTCCGCCGCAGCCCCGGGGCTGGCTGGTGCTGCTGGTCGCTTCGACCATTGCCGTCAGTGCCGGTGCGGTGACCTTGAGCCGGGCCATCCCAGTCGCGCTCGACGGGCGGCGAGCACCCTCAGGCCGCACGAGCGGACTGGTGCCAGCGGAACTGACGGCTCGGACGCACGCCGGCGTCGCGATTGCCTGTTCCGGCGGTGGCATCCGCTCCGCAGCCTTTTGTCTCGGCGGACTACAACGCCTGATGGACGCTGGGATCTATGCCAAGACCGATCGCGTCTACGGGGTGTCCGGCGGTGGCTACACCGCGACCGCCATGCATCTCGCGCGGCGCAACTGCGTTGTCGCACAAGGTGAACCGGAGCTCTTTGCGTCCGACTCACCGGAGATGGACTGGTTGCGCCGCCGCTCCGCCTTCCTCGTCCCGAGCGCCGCGGCGTGGGGTCGCGCACTGCTCGCCGTGGCCAACGGCATCGTGGCCAATGTCGGCATGCTCGTGATGACGATGTGGCTCGTCACGGCGTATGGCGTGTGGTTCCTCGACCGGATGCCGCACCAGGGCGTGGCCCGCCTCGATCGGGTGACTGCGCAGTTCACCGTCAGCACGCCGCTGCGCACGCTCGTCGTCGGCCTGGCGTTGAGTGCTTTCGCCTGGTTCGTCATAGCTATCGTGCGTCTGAAGTACCGGCGTGATCGGGTGCCCACCTTGACACCGGCTTATGTGCCCCTGGCCCTAGCCGCCGCCGTCGGCGCCGCGTTGATCGCGATCCCGCAGTTCGTCGTCCTCAGCCACAATGCCGCAGTGGGCAATCAGCCCACTGCGCTGATCGCCAGCGGCATCCGGGCCGCCGGCTTGGTTGATGCGCCGGTATGTCGAAGGGCGTTGCGCGAGAGCTTCGTTCGCGAAGCTCGAATCGCCTGGCGGCGCACCGCCAACGCAACGAGCGCTACCGACATCCCCTTCGACTTCGGCGCGTGCGGCACGAGCGGCACGGACAACGCGGCCCTGTGGCCGACAGTTGCCGCGCCCGGCGCCGGCCGCCACACCGGGCCCGATGTCGCGGTGACAATGAACGCTCAAGCGCTCCTGGACTATCGGTGCCCTGGCCCCGACGAGAATCCGCCGAAGGGCCCGCTGCCCGCCTTCTGCGCCGACTCCGGGGATCGAACGGGTGGGTGGGCGAACCGCTGGACCGGTCTGGCCGCAATAGTCACTGCGCTGCTGGCCTTGGGGAAGTCGGTGCGCGGCAACGGCGATTCCGACACGAAGGCCGGCAGGCTTTCGACCCTGGTCACGCGTGTCGTCCTGCCGTGGGCCGCGCTCATCGGCGTCATGGCCCTCATCGGCATCATCGGAATGAACATGGGGCGCGCCTTGACGATGGACCCCGCCCGCCTCGATCGCCCCTGGACGTATGCCGTGCCACTCGCCTTCCTCGCGTGCGTCCGGGTCCTCAACGATGCGACGACCAGCTCGCTGCACCCCTTCTATCGCGAGCGCCTGGCGTCGACCTTTTTGGTCAAGCGCACCGGCCCGACCGCGCGCGTGGCTGATCAGGCCGGACCGGTCACCCGGCTCGGCGCGGCTCTCGTTGCCCCGCTGGACCCCCTGACGGAGGCCACAGCCGATACGCCCCGCGGGCCGCAGCGCCCTCGGCACGAGGCGGCACGCCCGCAGCTGAGCATCCTGTGTGCGGCAAACTTCAACGACCACGACTACATCCCGGAGGAGCGCGGCTGCACGACCTTCCGATTCGAGACCGCGTCGGATGCGGCCGCCGGGCGCGCCTATATCGGCATCACCGACAGCCGTCTTCCCCTGCGAGACAACGGGACTCGGGGCCTCGACGAGGCGAGCAGGCCGCTGGGGGTGAGCCCCACGGCATACGGGCTCGTCGCGGATCCGCTCGGTGCGGACACCACGCTGGCAGTCGCGATGGCCGCGAGCGGTGCGGCGTTCTCACCCATCGTCGGGCGCCAGCAGGCGATCGTCCGGCCCTACCGGATTCTGATGACGCTCGGAAATGCCCGCTTGGGAGTGTGGTTGCCGAACCCCTACTACGCACTCGCCGTCAGCGCGGACCGCGACCTCGCAGCGCCCAGCCCCGCGCCGGGCGCGGGATACACGCTGTGGAAGCGGCTCTATAACAAGCCCGGGCCCTATCGCGTCTTCAAAGAGGCCCTGGGCCAGCAATCGGTCACCGACTCACGCATCTATGTCAGCGACGGCGGCCACTTCGACAACACGGGCATCGTCGAGGCGCTACGCGACCGGCCAGCGGTGCTCTTCGCGCTTGATGCGTCCGCAGATCCGGAGGGCTCACTCGATGCGCTCAGTGACGCCATCACCACGGCGAGAATGGATCTCGGGCTGCTGATCACCCCGGCCATCGGACAGACCCTCGACCGGCTGCGCCCGGGGGTGGGCGGCGCACGGGCGAGCCGCGGATGGGTGGTGCTCAACGCGGCATACGAAAGTGCGCCGGAGGCGGTGGTGTGCCGCATCTATTTCGTCAAGAACGTCCTGTCCACGGTGACCGATGCCGAACTGGACGGCTATGCGCGACGCAACCCCGAGTTCCCGCTCACAAGCACGGTGAATCAGTACTACGGTGAGTACGACTTCGAGGCCTATCGCCAGCTCGGGCGGCTGAACACAAACGAACTTCTCGCCAACACGGCCGCCTCCTCAGCGGTCGCCACGCAGGGCTGACCGTTCGCCGATCTTGGGATGCGGTTTCGCCGGTCACGTGCTTGGCTTTGGCTATGACCAACGTCATCGAGACGCGGGGGCTGGTCAAGAGGTATGGGGACCTCACCGCCGTCGACCACGTCGATATCACTGTGCCGCAGGGGACTTTCTTCGGCCTGCTCGGCCCCAACGGGGCAGGCAAGACAACAACCCTCGAGATGATCGAGGGCATCCGCGAGCCAGACGAGGGCGAGGCGCGCATCTTCGGCGAGCCCGTATGGCCGCGCAACCGCGCCCTGCTTCCCCGCATCGGGGTGCAGCTTCAGGCGTCCGCCTTCTTCGAACGTCTGACGGTCGATGAGCAGCTGCGCTGCTTCGCCGAGCTCTATGGGATGCCGCGCTCCCGCATCGACACCATGATCGAGTTGGTCGGGCTCCAGGAGAAGCGCAAGGTGCGCACCGAGGACCTCTCCGGCGGGCAGAAGCAGCGCCTGTCGATCGCCTGCTCGCTCATTAACGACCCCGAGATCGTCTTCCTCGACGAGCCGACCGCGGCGCTCGACCCGCAGGCCCGGCGCAATCTGTGGGACGTCCTGCGCGCGATCAACGCCGAGGGGCGCACCGTCGTGCTGACGACGCACTATATGGACGAAGCCGAGATCCTCTGCGACCAGATCGCGATCATCGACCATGGCACGATCCTGACCACCGACACACCGCGCAATCTGATCACCGGGCTGGGCGCGGCATACCGGATCTTGCTCAGCGAGGGGGCGGTCGCGGAGGCGGACGCCCGGCAGCTGCCGGGCGTCGAGAGCACGACCATCGACAACGGCACTCTCGCCCTCACCACGCACGATCCATCGCCGGTGCTCACTGCGCTCGCGGAACGTGATGCGCTGCAAGGACTTCAGGTGACCAGCGCCACGCTGGAGGACGTCTTCCTCACCTTGACCGGACGGGAGTACCGCGCATGAATGGCTTCGTCGCGCTCGCCCGGGCCCAGTGGAAGGGCTTTTGGCGGGACAAGCAGAACTGGTTCTGGCTGATGGCCTTCCCGCTGATGTTCCTCGTGCTCTTCGGCTTCCTCTTCCGCGACGCGGGGGTGAGCAAGTCGACGCTGACCGAGATCGGCTCGGTGGCGGTGATCGATCAGTTGCCCGCCGAGGCAAGGAGCCAGTTCGACAACCTTTTCGAGGTCACCAAGACCACTGACCCGGCGAAGGCGTTGGAGGAGGTGCGCAAGGGGGATGTCGACGCAGCCGTCGAGCAGCGCGGCAATGAGGTCATCCTCCACTACAGCCAGGCCGATCAGGTCAAGGCGGCCACCGTGCGCGGCACCCTGGGCGCTTTCGTCGACGGGGCCAATGTCGCGGCCTCGGGCAAGCCACCAGCCTTCACCCTGAACGCGACCGCGGTCGAGGACGAATCGCTCAAGCCGATCCAGTTCATCGCGCCCGGGCTGCTGGGCTGGGCCGTGGCAATGGGCGCGGTCTTCAACGCGGCGATGCCCTTTGTCAACTGGCGAACCAACAAGCTGTTGCGACGCATCCGGCTCGCGCCCGTGCGGACCGAGGCGCTGGTGGCCTCCCGGCTGCTCGTCTCGATTGCGGTGGCCTTCGTCCAGATGGGGGTCTTCCTGGCGGTCGGTGTCGGGCTGTTCGACCTGAGGCTGACCGGGTCGTGGTGGATGGCCGTGCCGCTGCTGCTCTGCGCGACGCTGGCCTTCATGGCGATCGGCCTGATCGCCGGGGCGATCTCCAAGACGGCCGAGGCGGCGTCGGGCATCGCGAACGTCATCATCATGCCCATGGCCTTCCTGTCGGGGTCGTTCATCCCGCTCGACCAGGCGCCAGGGTGGCTGCAGACGGTCTCGAAGTTCCTGCCGCTCGGCCAATTGAACCAGGGCCTGCTGGACACCATGGTCCGCGGCGACGGGCCGGGCGCGGCGTTGGTGCCGATGGCGGCCCTGCTGGGCTTTGCGCTGGTGTTCGGGCTGATCGCGGCGCGCGTGTTCCGCTGGGAGGATTGACGCTCGCCGCCGACCCGGGAGTGCCGACCGGTGCGGCGCGGGCACTGCACGCAGGGCGAGCGGCCGGCATACGGGCGCAAAGGCAGTCACGGGCCTGTCGAATTGCGGGGGCGTCGCGCGACATCATGGTGACGGCGACCGCCGTCGACGACCCGAAGGAGCAAGTCATGAAGTATTTGGTGTTGCTGGTCGGTGACGGCGAGGAAGCGCCGTGGAGCAGCCTGAGCGCGGACGAGCAGGCGGCGCTGATGCAGAAGTTCGGCGAGTTCGGCGCGGCGTGCACGGCGCGGGAGGGCGTCGCGATCCTCGGCGGCGAAGCGCTCGGTGGACCCGAGGACGCGACGGTCATGCGCACGCGGGCCGGGTCGGTGACCCTCACCGAGGGCCCCTATGCCGAGGCGCTCGAGGGCCTGGGCGGCTTCTATCTCGTGGAGTCCCCCGATCTCGACACGCTCGTGGAGTTGCTGCAGGCGCTGCCGCGCTACGACATGCAGATCTCCCCGGTCCTGGACATGGCCTGACGGGCGCCGCCCGAGGACGTATGCCGTGTCCCCCGCCGAGCAGGACGCTCACCTCCTCCTCGCGGACGTCTACCGCGCGGACTGGGGGCGCCTTCTCGGCGGACTGATCCGGCGGCACGGTCGACCAGACCTGGCCGAAGACGCGCTCGCCGAGGCCTTCGCATCGGCGAGCGCGTCCTGGCCGGCCGACGGCGTGCCGGCGAACCCACCCGGTTGGCTGGCTCATGTCGCGTCGCGCCGGGTGCTGGATGCGCTGCGGCACGAGTCGACGGCGCGGGCGAAGGCGCCGCTACTCGCCGTGGCGGAGGCCGTGTTGGCTGACGACGACGGGTTCCCCGGGGCGGACCTGCGGCGCGGTGTCGCTGGGCAGTCGCCCAGCCCGGCGGCCGGCCGGCTTCCCGGGGTCGATGTCGACGACCGGCTCCCGCTGCTCTTCATGGCGACCCACCCGGCCCTGGCGCCGGAAGTCCGTCCGGCGTTGGCCCTGCGCTTCGTGCTCGGTGTGCCGACGGCGGACATCGCCGCGCTTTTCCTCGTGCCGACGGCAACCATGGCGGCGCGGCTGACCCGGGCCAAGGGGCGTCTGCGGGCGATCGGAGTCGGCTTCACGATGCCCGATCCGCAGGTATGGCCCGAGCGGGTAGATGACGTGGCGCGCGCGATCTATCTGGCCTTCACCGCGGGCTATGCCCCGCGGGAGGGCGAGCAGGTCGTGCGGGTGGCCGTCGCCGGCGAGGCGGTGCGCTTGGCTGCGCTCGCCGCTCACCTGCTACCGGGGCAGCCGGTGCTGGACGCGCTGACTGCGCTGCTCGTGCTGCAGCACGCTCGCCGGGACGCCCGCGCCGGCCCCGATGGTGATTTGGTGCGGCTGGCCGACCAAGACCGCTCGACGTGGCACGCAGGCGAGATCGCCGTAGGACTGGCGACATTGACCAGGCTCACCCCGGGCACCGGATATGCCGAAGAACTCCGACTCCAGGCGTTGGTCGCTGCCTTCCACGACACCGCGCCCGCGAGCGGCGCGACGGACTGGGCGGCCATCGCGCGAACGTATGCCCACCTCGAGAACCTGACCGGATCGCCGATCGTCCGGCTCAACCGGGCCGTCGCGGTGGCCGAATTCGCCGGCCCGATGGCCGGCCTAGCCGTCCTGCAAGCCGCCGCCGACCAACTGCCAGGCCACCATCGAGTCGCCGTCGTGCGAGCCGAGCTGCTTCGACGCGACGGTGATCACGAGGGGGCGCGAACGGCATACGGGCAGGCGGTCGCCACGTGCCCGGACGGCCCTGAGCGGCGCCACCTGCTTCGCCGACTCGCGAGTCTGTGAGCACTGGCCGGAACAGAGGCAGACAGGTAGACAAGGCAAGGCCCTTGTTCGCCAGGGAAGGCTTCTTGCGCGAACAAGGGGTATGTGGCCCGGGCGGGAAGCCTGGGACTACTTCCCCATGCCCTCGGTCAGACCGCGCAGAAACTGGCGCTGACCGATCAGGAAGAGCACGATCATGGGCAGAGCGGCCATAGTCAGGCCGGCGAATTGCACCGGCCATTCGGTCAGCAGACGCGACTGCATGTCCATCAAGCCAACGGGGAGCGTCTTGCGGTCGCTGTCAGAGATGAACACCAGCGCGAAGGCAAATTCGTTCCACGCAAAGAGCGCCTGCAGCAACGCGGCCGAGACCAGGATCGGCCGGCATACCGGCAGCACCAGCCTCCAGAAGATTTGCGTCCGCGTGGCCCCGTCGACGTAGGCCGCCTCGTCCATCTCGCGCGGCATATCGATCAGATAGGCCCGGATCAAGAAGGTCGTGAACGGGATCCGGAAAGCGGTGTAGAGCACGAGCAGCGCCCACAGGCTGTCGTAGATGTGGAGCCGCTGCAGTAAACCGAAAAGCGGCACAAGCGCGACGGTCGGGGCGACCATCAGCCCGCCGAGCAGGATGCCTGTAATCGCGTTCGAGAACGGCACCTTCACCCGCACCAGCCCGTAGGCCGCCCACGCCGAGATCAGCGTCGTCGTCACAATCGAGCCCGCCGTCACCAACGTGCTGTTGACGAAGAAGCGCACGACACCCGCGTTCCAGGCGCGTTCGAAGTTGCCCCAGCGCATTTCTCCGGGCAGCGACCACGGGTTAGCGAAGAGCTCGGAGTTGTTCTTGAAGCTGGAGAAGACCATCCACAGCAGCGGATAGACCACCGCCAGCACGAGCGCCAGCAGCCCGATGCCGATGAGGACCTGCACGACGGTCCGCCCGATCCAGCCGTCGGCGCGGGTCGCCCGATTGGGCGCGACCGCCATGGGCGAAGTTGTCGAAGACGTCATCACATCTCCACCCGGCGCCGGCGGCCGATCATGATCTGCAGGATCGCGAAGCCGAACGTCAGCACGAAGATCACCGTCGCAATCGCCGACGCATAGCCCATGTCGTCTGCCAGAAAAGCGTTGCGGTAGAGCCAGGTTCCCAGCACCTGACTGGAGTCGGACGGCCCGCCGGCCGTCATGACCATCACTTCGTTGAAGACGAGGAAAGCCCCCGCGACGGTCAGGATGATCAGCAGTGTGGTCATCTCCCGCACCATCGGGATGGTCACCGAGAAGAACTGCCGGACCGCGCCGGCACCATCCACACGGGCCGCCTCATACAACTCGCGGGGGATCCGCTGGATGGCGACGACGAAGAGCACGGCGGTGTAACCGATCGACTGCCACTGGCTCATTCCGATGATGCTCCAGATCGCGGTGCTCCGCTCGCCCAGCCAGGAGTGCTGCCACTGCTCCAGCCCAACCGCCCCGAGCAGGCGATTCAACAGCCCGAACTGCGGGTTGTAGATGAAGGAGAACAGGATGCCTGCGACGGTGATCGAGATCACCGCTGGGATGAAGTAGATGACCCGAAGGATGCCCCGCAGCCGCTGGTGGACGAACTCTTCCAACACCGCCGCCAGGCACAGAGAGCAACCGACCTGGAAGACCAGGGACACCACGGCATACGCGATGTTGTTGCGCAGCGAACGCCAGAAGATCGGGTCGCTCGCCGCAGTCGCATAGTTGTCGAACCCGACGAAGACCGGCTTGGGCGAGAAGGCATTCCAGCTGTAGAAGCTCAGCCGGACGTTCTCGACGATGGGGTAATAGACGAACACCCCCAGCAGCACCAACGCGGGCAGCAGCCAGATCAGCCCGCGGATGCGTGTCATGCGCGACGCCATTGTTCCCTCCCTCACGCCAGCCGGGCGCACGGTTCGATCCGGGAGCGGCAGGACGTATGCCGGCCGCCCCCGGATTTCCGGTCAGCTCACTGACTTCTTGGCCTTTGCCGCAGCGTCCTGCACGGACTTCATGACATCGGCCGGGCTCTGCGACCCGTCCAGGATCCCTTGCACGCCGGAGAGGTAGGCGTTCGCGACGTCGGCGTTGGTGACCGTGTCCAGCCAGATCGCGAAGCTGTTGGCAGAGCTGATGTCCTTCAGCGCGGCCTCGAGCTGGGGGAAGGAGTTCTCGGCGGTGGCCGTGCCCTGGACAGAACTGAGCCAGCCGATGCTCTTGGTCATCTCGGCGCCATTGGCCTTGCTGGTCATGAACTTCAGGAAGTCCACGGCAAGCGCAGCATTCTTGCTGCCAGAGTTGACCATGAAGCCGTCGGGCGCACCGGTCAAGGCGCCCTTGTCACCCGCTGCGGACGCGGTCGGCGGCAGCCGGAAGAAGTCCCAGTTGTCGGCGAGTTCGGCCGGAGCGCCGCCCTTGGCGGTCAGCACCGAGAACTCCACGGACTCCAGGAAGTGCATGGCAGCCTTGCCGGCGAGGAAGTTCGCCTGTGCGGTCTCGTGGGAGAGGCCGTTAGAGCCGGAATCGAAGCAGGCCTCGCTGATCTGCTTGAACTGATCCAGGGCCGCGGCGTAGCCGGCGTCGGTGAAGGCGCCGGTCGCCGGGTTGTAATCCGCGTCGCGAGTGGCCTGCGGGACGTCCATGGCGTTGAGTTGGGTGATGTAGTGGATCGCAGGCCACCCGTACTGGTTGCCGAAGGCGATCGGGGTGTAGCCCGCGCTCTTGAGCTTGCCGCACGCGGCGATCAGGTCTTCCAGGTTCGCCGGCTTCGCCACGCCCACCTTCGAGAAGATCGCGGTGTTATAGGCCATGTACTTCGCGTCGAGGTTGATCGGAACGCCGTAGGACTTCCCGTCGTACTCGAAGGCTTTC
>Ga0075158_10004177_pt1 | contig 9994 bp, 9 predicted proteins | sample JI91814BDNA_FD_70968 | JGI IMG/M metagenome (GOLD analysis project Ga0075158, IMG submission 70968) | Wastewater effluent complex algal communities from Wisconsin, to seasonally profile nutrient transformation and Carbon sequestration -... | ecosystem: Engineered > WWTP > Effluent > Algae... | reverse complement strand
CTGTCTCTTCAGTCTCACCACTTTTTAAAGCGTAGTATTTACCCATCGTACCTTGTAGCTCTGGGAACTGGTAGACAACTTGTGTGGCAAGATCAGCTTTTGCCAAAAGGGCGGCTTTAGAGGGAGCGGAGAAGCCAAGAAGAAAGCCTAACGTTTCAGAGAGTTTTAAAAGGCGCTTTGTCTTCTCAAAGAGAGAGCCAAGCTCTGGATGAAAGTTAATAGCTTCTAAAGCTTTATTGTAGTAGTCAAGAGGCTGTTTTGTATCTAATTCGTAGAGAAAAAAGCCATCAGAGAGGCGCGCTGTAAGAACTGCTTCATTATTTCTTAGGATGATTTCATTAGGATTGCGATCGATAGCTAATAGGAAGGTAGAGCTAAAGGAGCCGTCTTTATTTTGGAGGGGGAAGTAACGTTGGTGGTCGATCATCTCTGAAGAGAGAAGCTCTTGTGGTAAGGTAAGGAAGCGTTTATGGAAGGAGGCAGAGGCAACTTGTGGATACTCGGATAGGAAAAGGACCTCAGAGAGCACTTTTTCTTTGTGTAGGATGGAGGCTTCTAATTTCCACTCCCATTTATGGAGCTGTTTTTCTAAAAATTTTCTTCGCTCTAAAGCGCAAGCAAGGACTTTACAGCGTCTAAGTTTCGTGAGATATTTTTTAGGTGCTCTAATTTTTACAGGGTATGGGTAGAGTTGACCATGGCCGTAAGAGAGGTTGCTGGAGGCGATCGTATCGATAGCAAAAGGAACAACGTTGCTGCCATAGAGCGCAAGAATCCAGCGAAGGGGCCTTGCGTAAGTCGTATCAAAAGTTGCCCAGCGCATCTTTTTAGGAAAAGGGATCTCTTGGATAATCTTTGGCAGGAGCTCTTGCAAAATAGAGAAGGTAGAGAGGCCTTTTTTCTCAGAGAAAACAACAAGATATTTATCTTCTAAAATGGAAAGAGAAGGGATGCGGCCCTCTTCGATCTCTTGGCGGGTCGGTGGAGAGATAGGAATCGATTGGAAGAAGCCAACAGCTTGTTTTGTAGGATTACCTTCGTTATCGAAGAGAGTAGAGAGAGGCGGCCCTTTTTTTTCTACTTTCTGTGGAGGTATGCCTTCTGGGATAGAAAAGATGTGGATAGCGAGGCGTCTTGTGGCACCGTAGACCTCTACATGGCTAAAAGTTAAGCCGTATTCAGATAAAGCTTTTGGAAGCGCTTTTTCTAAGTGGAGCATCGCAGCTGGCATAAAAGAGGCGGGGATCTCTTCAGAGCCGATCTCTAAAAGAAGGTCCTGGACTTTCTGTGTGCTGTAAGGGATCTCTTTTTTGGCTGGTGGCGTAAAAGTCGAGAGGGGAAGCGGATCTTTTTTTAAGAGTGGGAAATCAAGATTTTCTCTCTCATCTAAGTAGAGTTTAGCCGATGCGCAAGAGAGCGCTTTAATACGATGCATAAGATCGACTCTGGCTGTCACAGATATAGCAGATCTTGCCTCTAATAAGTTAAATACGTGGGAGGCTTTGATAGCAAATTCGTAGGCAGAGTTTACTCTTTTTAACTCTATAAGACGCTTACCCTCTCTTTCAAAATCATCGAAGTGGCGCCGCAGCATCGTAACGTCTGCATCTTCAAAATTGTACTGGCAAGCTGTGATCTCGTTTTGTAAAAAGACATCGCCATAGGTAAGAGTATCGTTATACTTTATATCATAGACATTAGAGACGCCTTGTAAAAACATAGCGAGGCGCTCTAAGCCATAGGCGTATTCAACGACTACAGGGCGTACATCGATACCGCCGACAGATTGGAAGTAGGTGTACTGGGTGATCTCCATGCCGTCGCACCAAATTTCCCAGCCAAGACCCCAAGCACCTTGGGTCGGAGAGGCCCAGTCGTCGTGGACAAAGCGGATATCGTGCTCACTTAAATTTAAGCCTAGAGCTTCAAGCGATTGTAAATATAAATTTTGACTATCTAGTGGGGAGGGCTTTAAAATAACTTGAAACTGATGAAATCTTTGCAGGCGGTTTGGATTTTCGCCATAACGACCATCCGTTGGCCTTTTACAGATTTCAACGTTACACATTTTATAAGGCTCAGGACCAATACAGCGCAGAAATGTCTCAGGATTAAAGGTGCCCGCACCCGATTCCAGGTTATAGCCTTGCTGCAGGAGACAGCCTTGGTCCATCCAAAATTGCTGTAATCGAAAAATAATTTCTTGAAAGGTCAACATAATGGGTGAGATTTTAGCAGAAAAAGACAAATGGGAGAATAAAAAATTGAAGAAGTGTATGTAAGAAATAGGACAATTACGGTATTATATAGGCGTATAGCGCCACTTAGGGAGGGGTGCCAGTAGTCGTGAAAGCTGCTTTATTTTTAACTTTAGCGCGTATTGCGTTATGCCCAATTTTCTTATTCATCTATCTTTTTTATGAAAGATTAGAAATATCGCTGTCTGTAATGCCCTACATGCTACTTTTTATTTTACTCCTCTGCGAGCTCTCAGATATCTTTGATGGCGTTATGGCAAGACGCAGTAACCAAGTAACAGAGCTTGGTAAGATCTTAGACCCTATGGCCGATAGTATCGTTCGCCTCTCTATTCTTCTTACCTTTACGCAAGGCATTGTAAAGCTACCGCTTTTCTTAGTCCTTGTTTTTGTCGCTCGCGATGCGATGATCAGCACGCTACGTACTTTATGTGCGCTCCACGGTAAAGCCCTAGCAGCAAGGTTTAGTGGTAAAGTAAAGGCTGTTATCCAAGCGATTGCGATCTTTGCGATCGTAAGTCTTATGATTCCCTATTCACAAGATCTGATATCCTTAGAAGTCTTTAGGACAAGCTGCTTTTGGGTCGTCTTTTTAACGGCATGCTATACCCTTGTCTCAGGCTTTGAGTATCTATGGACCCATCGCGGCTATATTAAACAAGCCTGGCGATAGGCTCTTTCATAAGCTCAGTATTTCTTAAAAGAGCTAGAAAATAGATTTTTTGATAGGTAAGGGCTGCTTTTTTCCAGCTAAAGTCACAGCTTACGCCATTTTTTATTAAAGAGTCCCATTTGGCAGGCTCGTTTCGAAAGGTCTCAAAAACGCGCTGTAAGGCATACTGGATGCCCCCTCGATCAGCTGTTTCGAAGGAAAAACCGGTACGCTCTGCTTTAGGGATAGAGGTGTCATCGCTATCAAAAACTGTATCAGCAAGGCCGCCTGTTTTTCTGACTATTGGAACAGTGCCGTAGCGCATAGCAATCATCTGTGTTAAGCCGCACGGTTCATAGAGAGAGGGGATAATGAAACCATCGGAGGCGGCATAGATAAGGTGAGAGAGAGACTCGTCAAAGTAGAGGCCTATATAGAGGTTTGGATGGCCTCTATAACTCTCTTTTAGATGTTCAAAGGTATTTCGAGTCTCCTGATCGCCTGGTGTGCCAAGGAGAACAAAAGACCCATTGCACTCTAGCGTGTAGTGGATAGCCTCTTTAATAAGGTATGGTGCTTTTTGCTTGACTAGCCGTGTTACACAGCCGATTAAAGGTTTACCATTAGCTTCTATGTGTAGCTTTTTACAAAGAGCCTTCCTGTTTTCCTCTTTTTGCTTCCGTATCGTGCTGATAAAGGTTGGATTTGAAGGATAGGGAAAGGGAAGGTGTGGATCTTTGGCTGGATTCCAGGTCTCTATTTCTATACCGTTGAGTATCCCTTTAATTTTGCTGCTGTAGGCACGGACAACTCTATCTAGGCCGGCACCGCCTTCCGGGGTTTTTATCTCTTCACGGTAGCGAGGTGAGACTGTTGTCACATAATCAGAAAAGACAATGCCGCCCTTTAAAAGATTAAGTAGGGAGGGGTTGTTTGGATCTTGCATCTTATCAAAGGAGCGGAAATCCTCACCACGAAGACCTATCCGGCTTAAATGGCTTGGAAAGCATTTGCCTTGATGTTCCATATTATGGATCGTAAAGACAATCCCTTTCCAATGAAAGCCAAGGTCTCGATAAAGATGATGGACTAAAGGCGCTACGATGGCCGTTGGCCAATCGTGGATATGGATAATATCAGGTTTTTTATCTTGCTTGTAGAGAAACTCTAAAGCAGTTCTAGAGAAATAGAGAAAGCGCTCGATATCATCTGAGCCACCATAGATATAGCCGCGATTAAAGTAGTACCCCTCATGATGAGGCTCTATCAAATAGGTGGTAAGGCTTTCAAGATCGGCCTTCCAGACGGTATTGTGGATCTGATTGTTTTCTTCAAAAGACCAGAGATCGCCCCTTTCTACCTTTAAATTCTGTAAGCAGTCGTATTTTAAAATATCATATTTAGGAAGGATGATCTCAACGCGATTGCCATTTTTTTGCTGCTCTTTAGCAAGACCATAGACAACATCACCAAGGCCGCCAACCTTGGCAATAGGTGCGCATTCAGAGGCAATATGGACGATGTACATAGGCTTTTACATAACAAAAGAAGTCCTTTCTCGCAACAGGGCTTTATACCGCTCCTAATGAAAGAATCGGTTTTGGCATCGTCGGTAGCTCTCGTCTTTGAAATTGCCAAAAATTAGCCAACTTTTTAAGTTTGGCTAATTTTGGCACCGGCTTTGCCTATTTCAAACGCGAGGCACTTTCTTGCCATACCCCGATTCTTGCATTACTCTCGGTATATAAATTTTATTATTACATAAAAAGCTTGGATTGGAGGGACTACGAGAGTTTTTTAATTGCCTCTTGAGCCTATGCTCAAATAAAATTAAAAATCGGATTTTGTCTTCACCAGAACCTTAAAATTTGCATCCGCTGCACTTCGCCCTATATTCTATAGAGGCTCACTTTAGCGGCGATTTCATCTAATGCAAATTATAAGGTCTGTTCTTGCCAAAATACCAATTCTTGAATTCACTTGAGCATAAACCATTTTGTCGGTATAGTAATTGCTTTTTAGGAAGAGTAAAAACTCCTCTTGAGAAAAGAGTTGTTGGGGTGTCGCCAAGCGGTAAGGCAGCGGTTTTTGGTACCGCCACGCGTAGGTTCGAATCCTGCCACCCCAATTTAAGGTTCACGGGACTATACATCCTGGGCCTAAGTACGAAGAGAAAGACACAATCCTTCGTATAGAAAGAGGAAGAGATAAGCGTTTCGACCATAGGCATAAAGAGCCCCACTCTTTTGACCTCTTGTCTCTTAAGGGTAGCATGTTTTGGACGACTACTGTTCTAAGTAGCGAACAAATGTAAGCTATTTCTTTAAGACGCTTCTCTACAAAAAAACATTTTAAGGATTACTGCGTATGAAATTAAAATTGGAAAAACGAGAAAAAACAACTAAGGGAGAATTAGCCAGAATTCGCCGTGAAGGTAATATCCCAGCTGTTTTTTATGTAAAAAATAAAGAGAGTCTCCCTGTAATTATCAAGGGCGATGAGTTTAAAACCTATTTAAGACAGATTACACCAGGCTGTTTAGCGACACAGATTTTTGATCTTGAGATCGACTCTAAAAAATGTAGAGCTATCGTAAAGGATATCCAATACGAGCGCACAACATACAAAATAGAGCATATCGACTTGATGGAATTAAAAGATAAGGAGAGAGTCTCTCTTTATGTTCCCGTCATTTGCAAGGGCGAAGATACATGCGTAGGCGTTGGCTTAGGTGGACAATTAAAACGCGTTAAAAGAGCTGTTAAAGTATCTGTTGAAAGCCAAGAGATACCAGAGGCTTTCGTGCTTGATGTTTCTAAGCTAGGCATTGGTGAGGCTCTACGTGTAAAAGATTTACCGCTAACCTCTACTATGAAAGTTGCGCTTCAGCCGAATCAAGGAATTGTAACGGTTAATAAGTAAAAAATGGAAAAAAGACGTGTGCTAATTGTAGGGCTTGGTAATCCAGGTTCTCGATATGAAACTACAAGACATAATGCGGGCCATATCCTAATAGGAGCGTTTGCTAAAAGCCTTGGTTTTAGCCTTAAGAAGGATCCTATGGTAGAGGGAAAAGTAGCGGTAGGTGTGCATAAAGAGGTAGAGATAGCTCTTCTTATGCCAACTACTTACATGAATCTCTCCGGAGGGTCTGTAAAAAAGGCGATGCACGAGTATACTATCGCTACAGAAGACCTTTTGGTTATTAGTGATGATGTCTATGTGCCATTTGGCTCTTTTCGTCTTAGAGAGAAGGGATCCTCAGGTGGCCATAATGGGCTAAAAAGTATTGAAGGTCATCTTGGCACGCAAGAGTTTGCACGTCTGCGTGTAGGAGTGGGGGCACCTTTTAGCGTGAGCTTAGAAGAGTACGTCTTATCCGATTTTACAGCGCAAGAATTAGAAGAAATACCAAGAGTCATTAATCATGGCATAGCCTTGATAGATTTTTGGATGCAAAGAGATATGGGGGCTGCCAATGGTTTTATCGCCAGCATAACCCCCACAAAAAATGTTGGAGAATAAACATGAGAGCAACAAAAACAAATCTGTACGAAGGGCTCTATATCTTTCGTCCGACACTCAGTGACGAGGCGAGAGAAAAAGCTCTAAAAAAAATTACTACTGTTATCGAAAATTCGGGGGGAACTCTCGAAAAGACGATAGATTGGGGTCGTAAGAAAATGGCTTATGAGATCAAGATGTGCCGTGAAGGCCATTACATTCTCATCTACTTTTCTCTTCCAACCAATGTTATGGATGAAGTCATCCGAGAGAACCATCTCCATGAAGATCTTCTTAGATACTTACACCGTACGATAGAAGAGCTACCGGAAGGTGAGCAAGTTAAATTTAAACCCCTTACGAATGTAGAGAGGTAATTATGATGAAAAGTTTTAGACCAAGTAGCAGCAAATCCTTTCTTCCAAACGCCCCCATGAAGCCAAAAAAGTGTCCCTTTACAGCTGATGGGATTTGGGAAATCGATTATAAAGATGTAGATACGCTAAAGCAGTTTACAACAGAGCGCGGTAAAATTTTACCACGCAGAATTACAGGCGTTTCTCAAATGCATCAAAGAAAATTAACGAAAGCGATCAAACAGGCAAGATACATGGCGCTCATGCCCTTTGTTGCTCATGATTAGAACGGGAGTTGTTATATGAAATACCAATTACTTTTACTTGAAGACCTCGTAAACTATGGGCGTAAGGGCGATTTAGTCCAGGTAGCTCCAGGTTTTGCACGAAACTGTCTTCTTCCACAAGGAAAGGCTCTTCTTGCCTCTTATGCAACTGTAAAAATGCGTGAGAAACTAAAGCAAGAGAGAGAAGCAGAAGCTGTAAGAGATCGCGCTTTGTCAGAGAAGCTTGCAGGTGAGATCAACGGACAGATGTTCGAAACTGTTGTTAAGGTAGATCCAGATGGTCATATGTATGGTTCTGTTACAACAGCAGATATCGCAGATATTCTCTTTAATAAAGGTTTTACTGTTAATAAGAAGTACATCGCTCTTATCCATCCGATACGTGCGCTTGGCTCTTATGAAATTACTTTAAAACTACCAGAAGGTATTGAAGCCTCTGTAGGTCTTGCTGTTAAGCCAGATCGTGAACTTAAGAAGAAAGAGAAGAGCGATAAAGAAGAGAAAAAGCTTGAAGAGCAAAATGCTCTCGGAAAAGAGGCTGAAGGCAAGAGTTAATAAGGATGAAAACCTATTTTTCTCCTGCTAAACTCAATCTTTTTTTTCGCGTTCTTAGCAAAAGAAGGGATGGCTATCATGAGATAGCATCCCTTTTTACTGCCATCAATTTTGGCGATACGCTCACTATCAGTAAAAGTGACAAAGACTCTTTTACGATACTGGGTATGGAAAACCTTCCAGCCGATGCCAAAAATTTAGTCATAAAAGCACTTATACTTTTTCGAGACACAGTAGAAAAAACTGACCCTGTCGCTATTATCTTAAGTAAAAAAATTCCTATAGAGTCAGGCCTTGGCGGAGGAAGCAGTAACGCTGCAACCACACTCTGGGCTTTAAATGAACTCTACAACTACCCACTCTCTTTAGAAGAGCTATGCTCTTTAGCCTCTACTATAGGCTCTGATGTTCCATTTTTCCTTTCAAACGGCCTTGCTTACTGCCAAGGACGGGGGGAGATAGTAGAAAATATCAAAGAGAATATCTCACTACCTCTATGGCTTATACACAGAGAAGGTCTATGCGCAAGCACACCCTCTGTCTATAACGAGTGCGAGCCTAACGAAGTTTCAAAAGAAGATCCGAAGGTTCTTCTTAAGCGCATGTTAGAGGGAGATCCTCTCTTTATTAATGATCTAGAAAAAGCAGCTTTTCGTCTTGTACCAAAGTTAGGAGAAGTAAAGCAAGCTTTACAGAGGACTTTTGAAGAAGTAACGTTAACGGGAAGCGGCTCTGCTTTTTTTGGCTATGGCTTGAAGGAAAATATGATAGCGGAAGGGATAGCGGTTACTATGCTACGACGCTCTGAAAATAGTTGGTATTACGAAGTTGATAGGCCGACTTCACTTTTGATCGACTCTACATCAAGATCTTTGATGTAACGAATAAGATTCTTATGCCACCAATGGAGCCCTTTAAGCTTCATCTCTGCGATCGCTTTTTCCTTATCCCAATTCTGCATGATAATGCGGTAGATTGCTACAACAGCACCTGTTCGATCGGCGCCATGGAAGCAGTGCACAAAGGCTGGCCCTTGATTTCTATCGCCCATAATTTTTAGGAACTCAATAAAGATACGGTCTTGAGGATCGTAAGGAGAGAAGGGTAGGTGGACGGTCCGAATATCATGGCTCTTGTATTCTTCGATTACTTCCTTATTAAAATCTTCGATCCGTAGGTTGATGATGGTACGGATACCTTGCTTAGCAAGCTCTCGGAGCCCCTGATTAGAGGGTTGTCCTCCACGATAGAGTCTCTTATCAACAACGCTGTGATAATTTGGTAGGCCATGGCGCAAAAAACGGCGCTTTATAAAGAAAAGAATCACCTCTACGCCACCAAATAAAAGGGCAACGAGGTATAAGCAAAGATTCGAGGCAATCTTTCTAAGGCTACGTAAAACTCCCTTAAAGGAAAGATGGGATAGCAAGAATTCTAAGGGGCTAGATTTTTCTCTATGCATAAGGCACACGGTTTAGCAGTACTTATTTTTCCATTCTACCATAGAAAAGGAGGAAGTTTCCACCATTTCTTCTATCTGGAAATTTTTAAGAGCCTCTTCTGAGAGGGGAGAGGTCGCTAAAACAAAGTCTACGCCGTACATAGAGGCTAAAAGGTGAATAAAATCTTCATTACTATCTGTTGGCGTTACGTGAATGACAAGTTTATTTTTTCCTTTACGCTCAGAGGCCTCTTTAATGCCATGAAAGAGATAACTAGAGATCTCTTCGTCGGTTACCAAGAGAAGAATAATAGACTCATCTTGAAGAATTTTAGCTAAATGTAGAGAGGTGAAAATCTTGCCTAGAGGGTTATCTTTGACAAGCCCATGGAGCACATCGGAAAAGGAGATCTCAGCGCAGCCAAGCTTTTCAATCGCAAGCCCAGAGGCGATGTTGGCAAGGTTAATAGTAGTCTCTAAGGGTAAATTGCTAGCAATACCAAGGGCCATCATAGCAAGGGCTGTATCGCCAGCACCTGTTACATCTAAGACATCGCGTTTAGAGACCGGAAAATCTTGGCGTGATAAGTCTTTGGCAAAAAGAGTCATCCCTTTTTCTGCGCGTGTGATGAGAAGGAATTCCATGGAGCTCTCTTGAAAAAGTCTAGCCGCAACAACCTCTAAAGGGGTATCACCCTCGCATCTGGCAGCTGCATACGCCTCTTTATTGTTCGGTTTTATAAGAAAAGCGCCGCTATATTTTGTAAAATCATGGCCTTTTGGGTCTACAAGGACGCGGATATTATGTTCTTTAGCAATAGAGAAGATCTTTTGTAAGAGAGAGGGGGTAAGAAAACCTTTCCCGTAGTCTGAAAGAGCGATAAGGTCGTGCTCTCCTATAGATTTTTCTAGATAAGAGACAATCTCTTCCTCTAATTCTA
>Ga0075158_10004174_pt1 | contig 9997 bp, 9 predicted proteins | sample JI91814BDNA_FD_70968 | JGI IMG/M metagenome (GOLD analysis project Ga0075158, IMG submission 70968) | Wastewater effluent complex algal communities from Wisconsin, to seasonally profile nutrient transformation and Carbon sequestration -... | ecosystem: Engineered > WWTP > Effluent > Algae... | reverse complement strand
TAATTCTATCCACCAAGACCGTAAGTTTATTGAGAATGAGTGGCACAGACTCAATCAACGACTTCACTATCGTATGCTTGATGTGAGCGCATGGAAGGTTGTATTTGATGGTAAATATAAAAAACGATTTGCCAAACCTGAAGCGCACCGGGCACTCGATGACATCCGGGGTAGTATCCAGGAACTGAAATATTACTTAGGCAAGGTGAGGATCTCATGACGCACAAGGAATTCGAAGATTATATCTTGGGGCTACCAAAAGTGTGGCTGGATTATCCATTTGGCGAAGACGTCGCGGTGTATAAGTTTGGCGATCAACCCGAGGGAAAGATCGTTGCTATCGTGAGCGAGAGCAGTAGCCCACTACGTGTAAGCTTGAAATGTGATCCAAAACTCGCGGAACATCTGCGGGAAAAGTATGAAACCGTTCTGCCAGGATATCACCTGAACAAGAAGCATTGGAACACTATCATTTGTAGTGGTCAGTTAGCGAACGATGAGATCTTTGACCTCGCTCGTCATAGCTATGAGTTAGTAAACGCGGGCTAGGATTAGTTTCCGTCGTCGGTAAATTCGCTAAAAGCTTTGCTGGTTCGTGCCAGATTGTCGCTACTTGCCTTTGCATAATCACGGATCTGTTTTGATTTACTCTTCTTGGCCATTGTGTTGAGGAGGTTGATCAACTTTTCAGTTTCTGCTGTCATAGTACTAGCATAGACGCGGTTGAGTCTGCCCGCCAGACGTGCATCCTCAAACTTTGAATCAAGTTCTTCTGCTAGTTTCGTCTCATTCCTAATCATTTCTTTGTTGTACTCGGTCTTTTTTACACCGCCCGCCGCTAGGAGAGACTCGGCTTCGCCTTGGCTACCGGTAATCCAAATCATGAAATCGCTGTTAATGTTTTTGAGATTTTGGCTTTTGAAGTTCTTGTTGACGGTCTTTGTTGTTTTAGCAAGGTTATCTAAACGTACAGCCATCTGCTGGAGGTCGGCTGTGTCGTCCTTGCCGCTAAAGGCGATGATGATACTTACTGCAAGAATAAACAAGCCCATCAATACCCAGAAGATTTTGCCGAAGGTACCACTGAGAAACTTTGCCTGAGGTGCTGCCGGCGCGATTGAGTCAAGATAGTTAGGATCGTAACTTGATTCAACCGGTGGAGCGTACGAACTCGGTGTTTGTGGCATGGGTGGTTGCACTGGTGGTGGAGCCTGCGGAGGTTGGGGATTGTTGCCAGGTTGTTGGTTTGGATCCATAGTGCCCTTATTTAACCATAAGAGGCACAGTCTTAAAAGGCTTTCAGAGGTAGCTATTGTGTAATGAGCGGGCTATAATAGTGCCACATGCAAGATGCTAAAGAAGAGGTACGAGCTCGGTTAAACATCGAAGATGTTATCGGTGACTATGTCCAATTGAAGCGTGCTGGGCGGAATTTTAAGGGTCTCAGTCCCTTTAGCGGAGAAAGAACGGCCAGTTTTTTCGTGAGTCCCGAGAAGCACATTTGGCACGACTTTAGTTCAGGGAAGGGCGGAGATGTCTTTAGCTTCGTCATGGAAGTTGAAGGCATGGACTTTCGCCAGGCCCTAGAGCTTTTGGCGCGCCGCGCTGGTATCGATCTTTCGCTCTATCAAGGTGATGGATCGCAACAATTAGCCAAGAAGAAAAAGCGTCTTCTCGCTGCAAGTGACCTTGCCGCAACGTACTACCAGCAAAGTCTTCTGAGCAACCTCCACGCACAGGAGTATGTCTTTAAAAGGCGTGGTTTGAACAAAAAAGTTGTACAAGACTTTCGCATAGGATATGCACCAGATAACGGCAGTGCGCTCACTGGTTTCCTGGCTAAAAAAGGATTCAGTCAGCAAGAAATGAGCGATGCGGGACTAACCAATAGATTTGGCGGCGACCTTTTCCGTGGTCGTATGATGGTGCCACTAATGGACGGTACGGGGCAGGTGATTGGCTTTACTGGGCGAATCATGACTGACGATCCAAAAGCACCAAAGTATCTCAATACGCCACAGACGTTGCTCTATGACAAGAGTCGTCATGTATTTGGGTTAAGTCAAGCCAAGGAATCAATTCGCCACGCTGACTACGCGGTAGTCGTCGAGGGGAACCTTGATGTCGTGAGTAGTCATCAGGCAGAGCTGCGGCCGGTTGTCGCAACCGCAGGCACAGCGCTCACCGAGCATCACCTGCGAGCGCTCGGTCGCCTCACGCATAACATCCGCTTGTCATTCGATGCCGACAAGGCTGGTCTTGCGGCGACAGAACGTGCGATACCGATCGCCCAGACAGTTGGCGTCAAGTTATCGATTATTACACTTCCAGACAGCGCCAAAGACCCCGATGAGCTGATACAGCAAGATCCGAAACTATGGCAGCAGGCTATTGATACATCCCAACCGGTTGTGGACTGGGTTATTGCCCAATTCGCCGCTCGCGAAAACCTTGCAACGGCCGCCGGAAAAAGCGCCTTCACCACAGCGGCGCTGTCGGTTGTTCGGGCACTGAGTGACCCAGTAGAGCAAGACCATTACATGGCGCAGATCGTACAGATGATCGGCGTATCACGGGAAGCGCTTGATCGGAAACTATCATCTGCCGAGGAGCCCGAGAAGCAGCAAAAGCCTATCAAACATACGAATAAAGCTGAAGATCCGAGTGAGGCTATCGCAGCTGCGCCTATGGATAGAAATCAGGATGCCTTGTTGGCCGTCGCTCTAAGTGACACAGATGTGCAGGCGCTTTTTGAAACAATTGACCCGTCTGTATTTCACGGAAAAAACCGTTATGCTGTCGCGAGTTATCTCGCAGAACACAGAGGCCAGCCAATCACCTCTATCCCTAAGGGGTTGGAAGAGCAGGAAAAATATGTTACGATGTTATTATTACATCCTGACGTAGAGAATGTGGCTTGGAGCAAGGAAAACCGTGTTGCCACCGCTAAAGAAGTGCTACGATCAACCCAAGCAAACTATCAAAAAACGAATACAAAAGACGAATTATTGCGCAGTGAACGAGAAGCAAGAGAGCGCGGTGACGATGCCGCTGCTGCAGAATTCATGCGACAACTTAACCTATTAATCAAAGGAGAAAAATAATGCCCGATGATGACAACCTGCATTTGAACGACGAAGTCGCAGAAACTGAACACACAGAGGAAGCTCCTGTAAAGGATTTGACCGATATCGAAGAACCAGTACTTGGTGATTTGGAAGAAGACGAAGAGATTGATGATGAAACGCTGAATAACAATCAGTATTTTGATGATATTAGTGATGACAGCGTTCGACTCTATCTCCGAGAAATCGGTAAGATTCCACTTCTTAACTCAGAGGAAGAGCTGGAACTTGCGCACAAAGTTGTTGCTGGTGACAAACGTGCAAAGGACAAGATGGCAGAAGCAAACATGCGTCTCGTTGTTTCGATTGCGAAGCGCTATAGCGGACGCGGCTTAGACTTCCTCGATCTTATCCAGGAAGGCAACACTGGACTCCTCCGTGCTGTAGAAAAGTTTGACCCGGACAAGGGATTCAAATTCAGCACCTATGCAACGTGGTGGATTCGCCAGGCGATCACACGTGCGATTGCTGACCAGGCACGTACAATTCGTATTCCTGTACACATGGTTGAGACAATCAACAAATTGCTACGTACGCAGCGCCGTATGACACAGGAACTCAACCGTGAGCCAACCATTGAAGAACTTGCAAAAGAACTCGAGATGGAACCTGAGAAGGTTGAATACGTTATAAAGATCAAGCAAGACATCACATCACTTGATGCTGGTGTTGGTCGTGATGGCGAAGACGAAGACAGTGTGCTCGGTGATTTCATCGAAGATGAAGATGGTCAGACTCCAGAAGAATCGGCAACAAACCAGCTGTTGAAAGAGCAAGTACAGTCAGTACTTTCGACTCTTTCTGATCGCGAACAGAAAATCATCAAGATGCGTTTCGGCCTAGAGAACGGCAAGAGCCACACTCTTGAAGAAGTTGGTCAGGAATTTGCTGTCACTCGTGAGCGTATTCGCCAGATCGAGGCAAAAGCTCTCGCGAAACTCCGCAAGCACAAAGACGCCAAGAAGCTCCACGAATACCTAGGGTAGGTGGTTAAAAAGTTTCCAAATAAAAATGCCTGCAATTGCAGGCATTTTTATTTGTAGAATTCGATGTGATTTAGCGCATCGTCGATTTGTTTGTCGAAGTAGGTGATATCACCATCGTTGTGGATGTAATAGTCAGCGACTGCAATTGGGCCACCCTTTTCGAGGTTTTCAATTTCCGTCCAGTCGCGTTCATCAACTTCCGCTGCGGTCATAGGACGTTCGGGGCGCTGCGCGAGGCGCTGTTTGCGCAGATGCTTTGGTGTTACGAGAGCGATAACTGTCATGTTGCCAGGAAATTCTTGCTTCAAGATTTTGTACTCACTCCACGTGTAGAGGCCGTCCAAGACGATACGGTGTTGGCCTGCGCCAATAAGATCATGAACTTCCTTGACAACTCGTTTCACGACGAAATCTTTGCCTTCACGATCACGAATGTCCTCGCGGAACACCTGTTGGCTTTCCCAAGTAATCTCTATGCCAGCTTCTTCCATGGCTTTGTAGATAATACCGCCAAAGTAGACCTTGGGAAAATGTTTAGCAGTCAGGTACTCAACGGCAGTGCTTTTGCCACTACCCGCAAGCCCCACAAATGCAACGATTTTGATATCTTTATTAATCTCAGACATTCCTATCATTGTAGCAGATTATTTACCGTGACGTCGCTCGCGCGCATGGAAATCATCGGTAATATCGGCGAGATCTTTTCCGGTGAAATCAGGCCATAACTTTTCTGGAAATGAGTACTGTGTTTCGTCTGCGAGGAGGTTCATAAATCCAGCGCTGTTGTGCGGATCGGTCCAAGAGCCGGTGCGCACGATGAGATCAAGATCGGGCAGATGGCCTGTCCATGATCGTACACGTAGCATGTGCTCAACTGGTTCGCTGACAGGTTGTTCGGCGAGAAGCTGGCGTACAGCAGCATTACGTTCGCGGTCACCGCTATAGTCGATGAGCAGAGTGAGTTCACGAGATGTACGGTGGGCGGTTTTGGCCATACAGTCTTCAAAGGCTGCAATCGTTTCTGGGGTTAAACTTTCACGCCATTCACCGATGATGTTGATATGAACATCATATTTTTCGATAGCCGGGTGGTCGGCAAATTTATACACATGTTTGCGAAATGCTTTATCGATATTGATGAAAAAATCCGAAGAGCGATCGGTGAGGTTTGCATGTGAACTTCCCCAGAGTGACAGGTGAGTAACGCCGCTTTCAAACGCTGACTCGGTGACATTTACGAGTCCATCGACACCTCGGTCATAGAGACTTTTGTAGCCCTTGAGACCTTGCTGTTTTGCCCACCGACGGTTACCGTCCGGGATAATGGCAAGGTGAAATGTTTTTGTTGTTTCTGACATATACATTTATAGTACCTCTCGATAGTATAGGGGTCAAATGCCTATGCTTATGCTTGCTAATCCATGGCGTGAGAGTATAATTCCACCAACACAAATTATGAGTATAGAAACAGCAGAAACATATCAGCCTACCCGAACAGAGATAAATACTCGCGACTATCTTTTATATGAACGAAATCTCTCCTATTCGGCAAAATGGGCACTGCGTCGTACTCAGACAAAAGGCTACCTGGATAAAATTGGTGCAATCGGTCTTTATAGTGTAGGTGAAGAGATTGAGGCGGCGAAAGATATTGAAGCGGGACTATATGCACAGAGCCTCATACAGGAGGAGGGGGCTAATCTTTCCGCTACAAAAAATGAAGATAACGATACATTAGATGACCTTGAACTTATGCGGGAGAATGGAGTGTATGCAAGAAACAAGCTCGTAGAAGCAAACTTACGACTTGTCGTATCTATCGTGATGAAGTTTCAGAGTGGTCGTGATTATGAACGCGTAGCATTCTGGGACCTAGTACAGGAAGGAAATCTTGCACTTATTGAAGCTGCCGAAAAATTCGACTATACGATGGGCGTGAAATTTGCGACGTATGCGACATGGTGTATAAACGATGCAATTAAAAGCTATGCCCCTTTTGGGCAGGCGCTTTCGATGTCCGATAAAACGCTTGCGAAAATCAGAAAGATACAAGCTGTTGCAGCCAATCTCTATAAAACGCTCGGCAGAAATCCTAGTAACGAGGAGCTTGCGAAAGAACTGCGCATGCGTGAAAGCACAGTGAGAAGCCTTATGATTACAGGCCGGGAGCCGATAAGTGTGAACAAGGAGCTGACGGGAATCGATGGCGCGACACAAGAGCTTGGTGAGTTAATTCGCGATGATGAGGATGGGTGGCTGGGTGAGGCGATGGCGCACTTAGAACGACGAGACAAAGTGAAGGCCGTGCTGGCGCAGCTTTCACTGGAACAGCAAATTATTGTTGAACTTCGGTTTGGTTTTAATGAAGATAATGAAGTGAAAAGTCGTGACGAAACATGCAGAATTTTGAACTTGACCCCAAAACAACTCGAGCTCCGTCAAAAAAAGATTATGGACTGGCTTCGAGCTCATGAGGGAATTGAGGCACTAGAAGAATTTGTACGCGTGAGTGCGTAGCAAGACGCTTTTGCTTGACAAAGTATAGTAAAAGTCTAGGATAGACCAAACGGAGTACGTGTATGAGTGAAAAACGACTCGCTGCAACAGAGGCCAATTTATCGACAACTAGGAGTCAAGAATTTGACTGGGTTGATGGTGAGCTCAAGACACTATACATCAGAGACACGAAAGCAAATCCGCGACTTCCCAAGGAAGAAATCGCACGACTCTCGGGAATTGTACAGGAGGGGCATGTTGCACAGGAGGCACTTGATAGTGGGGCTGAAACACTTTCTCAATCAGAGCGAACTCAGTTGCAGGAATCTATTGCATCGGGATACGCGGCACGTAACAAGATGGTCGTCACTAACACTGGTCTCGTATTTAGATGGGCATCTCACTATGAAGGTCAGGGTGTTGAGTACCTTGATTTGCTACAGGCCGGGAATCTTGGTCTGATACGTGCTGCAGAAAAATTTGATGCGAGCATGGGCTACGCTTTTTCTACCTACGCAACGACGTGGATTAAATCGTTTATCTCGAAAGAAACACATTCGAGTGGGCGGACAATCCGCATTGAACCGCAGCAGAGCATGAAGCTAAGGAAATTAAAACGGATCGTCCAGGACTATCACTCGATAAATGGTGATGATATGTCGATAACTGAGATGGCGGATGCCATGAAGGTCGATGAGGCAACGATTACTGAAATGCTGGGCTGGGACCATCAGACGGTGAGCATGAGTACGGCTGTCGGCGTTGACGAAGATGTTGAACTGAGCGATGTTTTAATCGATCCTGCGGCTGAGAGGGTTGAGGACGTAGCTCTCGATAACGCCATAACGCATGCCCTCGTAAAATCTGTTCGTAGTCTTTTGGCTGCTTCGACGCTTGATGAGCAGTCTAAAGAAATTATCCGCATGGAGTACGGTATCGGTTATGAGAAGCCGATGTCACAGAGGCAAATAGGGAAAGAACTGGGTATCGGTTGGAGAAAACTTAGCATGTTAGCTAACGGGGCAATTGAACAACTACGCAGCGAAGCGAGTCTGTTTGCTATGTCGGATCTATTGGAACCTTAGGTGAACTGTATGACGAGTGAAAGGCACGGCGGCAGGAGCAATACTCATACCAATGAATCGGCTAATACGATGGATCCGGTAAGAGATTATCTCGTGAGTATAGGTAAATTTCCGCTATTGACTGCCGAGGATGAGGTAGAGCTTTCAAAGCAAATCGAAGCAGGAATCTATGCAGGTAAGTTGCTTGCTGCATCTAATGATACAGATCACCAATACCGCGACAACTGGGATCAACTCGATGATGAGTACAAGGAGCTCAAGTCATTAAGCATTGCTTTTCGTGAAGGCGAAAACGCAAAAATACGCATGATCGAATCAAACCTACGACTTGTCGTTTCTATAGCCAAACGCTACACAGGGAGAAATATGCCGCTCCTTGATCTCATCCAGGAGGGCAATCTAGGCCTTATCCGCGCCGTTGAAAAATTCGATTATACAATGGGGTATAAGTTCAGTACGTATAGTACGCCCTGGATTCAGGTATATGTAGAACGTGGAATTATGGAAAAATCTCGTATCGTGGATCTACCTGTTCATGTCGGCGTAAAAATAAATAAAATTATTGCCGCCCGTGGCGCATATCTAGAGGAAAATGGTACCGATCCGACCATTGACGAGCTCGCAAAGATTGTAAAGATCGAGCCAGAAAAAGTTGAAAAGTTGATTATCTATTCTAAAGACGCAACAAGTTTGGATGTAGGCGCTGGCGAAGAAGAAGACGCATCGCTGGGCGAGATCTTAACTGATGAGTCCGATCCCACAGTGAGCCAACTTGTTGAGCATAGTCTTCTGCGCGGCGAATTAGAAAAAGCGCTAGGTACGCTCGGTTTGCGCGCAGGCTATTTCATGCGCGAGTACTATGGACTGGATAGCGGTATCCCGAAGTCACATAGGGAAATCGCCGAAAGTGTGGGGATGACGACTTCGGCCGTCAGCCTGGTTATCAGAAAGTCGTTAAAGAAAATTCGTGAGAATCCTGAGTTTAGCGAGCTGAAGGGCTTTGCTAGTTAGCACTGCCATTCAATCGGGTGAGTAGGCTATACTAGTACTATGAAGAAACGCTTAGTAGTTATTGACGGTAAATCCGTTTTTTATAGGGCATATTTTGCGATGCCGCCTTTTAGTTTGCGCGACGGTACACCCACGAATGCCGTGTACGGTTTTGCAAGCATAGCGATTGAAATTATCAAACGACTTGAACCAGACTTTGTAGCTGTTGCTTGGGATATTAAGGGTACGAGCGTTGCGCAGCGTACGAAGATCTTGCCTCAATATAAGGCGACGCGCAAGCCTGCTCCGCCTGATTTTCATGCGCAGATTCCACTCCTACGCGAACTACTCGATGCGTTTAATTGGCCGCTCTACGAGTTAGATAACTATGAAGCTGACGATATTATGGGCACATTTGCGACAGAGGCAGACAAGAAAGGTATGGAAACCTGTCTGGTGTCAGGTGATTTCGATATGCTGCAGATGATTTCACCATCAACACATGTCTATATCACGAAAAAGGGCGGTTCTGATCTTATCGAATATGACGAACAAGCCTTCTGTGACAAATACAAAGTGAAGCACGAGCAATTTGTTGATTACAAAGCCCTTGTCGGCGATACGAGTGATAATATACCGGGCGTACGAAAGGTTGGTCCTATCGCCGCTGTGAAGCTACTAACGGAGTATGGCAACCTTGAGGGTATCTATGCGCACATAGATGAGCTTAAGGGAGTACAACAGACTAACCTTATCGAGGACAAAGAGATTGCATTTGCTAGTCGTGAAGTTGCACGGATTTTTACCGATGCACCAATCGAGTTGGATTTGGACGAGGCGGATATCGACAATACGGACCTCGATAAAGTTGCGGCTATTCTGGAGAAGTTTGAATTTCATTCATTAACCAAGCGACTGCCAAAACATATGCAGGACGAAAACAAATCACATGCATTGGCCGTTAACCAGCTATCAACAGCCGATATCAGCGAAAAACCTTGGCCAAAAGAATTGATGATCAATGGCGAGGTGGTAATCGACCTTGTGGATGGTGAATTATGGCTATCAACAGACAGGGATACGGTGCATCACATGCCTGCGAAGGATATTGATAAAGCCGTTTGGCGCACGCTTGAATTAGCGACAGTTATTGCCTATGACGTGAAGAAAATTTATCATGACTTGGCTGCGCTTGGTATTCTCGGCGTTCACTTTGACCAAATACACGATATGCGTCAGGGCGCATTTTTGATCGACCCGCTTAGGCGGGATCGAACGCTCGGGTCACTTGTGGGCGGACAGCTAGAAACGGAAG
>Ga0075158_10004172_pt1 | contig 9998 bp, 10 predicted proteins | sample JI91814BDNA_FD_70968 | JGI IMG/M metagenome (GOLD analysis project Ga0075158, IMG submission 70968) | Wastewater effluent complex algal communities from Wisconsin, to seasonally profile nutrient transformation and Carbon sequestration -... | ecosystem: Engineered > WWTP > Effluent > Algae... | reverse complement strand
AAAGTATTGTCGGGTGGTGAGAAAACCCGTCTTGCGATGATCAAGTTGCTCCTTTCTCCAGTCAACCTGTTAATCCTGGATGAACCAACCAATCACCTGGATATCAAAACAAAAGATATTCTGAAAGATGCCTTGCGTGATTTTGATGGTACGCTCATACTGGTATCACACGATCGCGATTTCCTGGACGGTCTCGCAACAAAAGTATTTGAATTCGGAAACAAGCGAATCCGGGAGCACTTCGAAGACATTAATGGATTTTTAAGGAATAAGAAGCTTGAGAATTTGCGTGAGATTGAGCGCGCTGTTAAGTAGGCAACGTTATTCCACTAAACATCATATAGATACCAACCTCAGGTTAGGAGGATTCTTGGAATTCAGGTTGGTTAATTTATGCTTTTCAACTTCCGTCCCATGATGACTTGAGTTAAAAAATTACCCTATTTTTAAGAAAATTATCCATGAAGGCAGTCTTCTATTATTGCACCTACCCTTTTATCTACCTGGTTGCCCTTCTGCCCTTTCGCGTACTGTATAGTTTGTCCGATGGACTATACCATTTGCTCAGAATCAGCGGCTACCGAAAAAAAATTATCCTGCGAAATCTCACACTTTCCTTTCCGGATAAAAATCCAGCAGAGATTGAACGGCTTTATAAAGCTTATAACCGCTACCTGTGCGATTTAATTCTGGAAATCATGAAAACCATCCGCATGAATGAAACAGAATCTCGGGAACACTGTTTGTTTCATACTACCGATTGGCTTGATCAAATGCGCGATCAGCGTAAAAGCTTTATCATCATTATGGGGCACTACGGAAACTGGGAATGGGCAGGTCCAGGGTTTACACTGGCTACGGGTTATCCATTGGTTGTTATTTACCGACCATTATCAAATCCCTACTTTGAAAAAATGATGACACGAATGCGCACACGTTTTGGTACGCGCATTACACCGGTGAACCTGACGTTGCGCGATATGGTGGCGAATCGCTCACAGCTAACCGCAACCGCTTTTATTGCCGACCAGACAGCGCCCAAGGATAAAGCGTATTGGATGACATTCCTTAACCAGAACACAGCAGTGTTTACCGGAGCAGAGAGACTAGCCGTAAAGTTTAATTACCCGGTTGTGTACATGAACGTTAAGCGTGTTAAACGGGGATATTATGAAGTGTTTCCGGAGCTGCTGTTTTCAAATCCAAAAGAAACAGCAGAGAACGAAATTTCTCATGCGTTCATGAAACGCCTTGAGCAGGAAATTTTGCTGGATCCTGTTCCCTGGCTTTGGTCGCACCGAAGGTGGAAGCATAAGCAGAAAATCGCTTGATTCAGTCCAAAGCCGCTGTTTATCAATTCATTGAATAGTTTTCCTTACCTTTGTTGATTAGAACTTAACATAGTCTTTAATCTCATGCGAACAGGTAAGGAAATACTGTTTGCCAGCAAAGAATTTACTGGTGAAAACCGTATCAAAAGCTGGTTCGAAACCATCATAACGATCCTCCTTGCAGGTGTTTTCTTTACAGCTACACTGCTCGATTACTTCCCGATCCCAATTCGGGTTGCAACTTGCATAATTTGCGGGTTGCTCTACGTTAGAATGTTTGTGATTTATCACGATTATCAGCACCGTGCGATTCTGCAGAACTCGCTTGCCGCTTCTCTGATTATGAAGGCCATTGGAATATTTTTGCTCGCCCCTGAAACGATCTGGAAGCGTTCACATGAGCATCACCACAATAATAACTCGAAGCTTACCATTGCAGGCATTGGTTCTTATCCAACCATCTGTAAATCGCGATACCTCAAGCTCACCAAAAACGAAAAACTCATTTATCTTATTAACCGCCATCCATTAACCGTGATCTTCGGATACTTCACCTTGTTTGTGTACTGGCTAAATTTAAAATCCTTCATTCAGAGCCCTGGCAGACATTTAGATTCGCTACTTGCGCTAACGTTTCATGCCGCTGCAGGCACAGCCATTTGGTACTTCGGTGGAGGAATTACTTTTTTGATCTGTTGGTTCATTCCATTTTTCCTTGCCTTTGGAACAGGCTCGTATCTTTTCTATGCCCAGCACAACTTCCCAGCTGCAAAATTTTCAGAGAACCACGACTGGACATACGTCAACGCGGCCTTAACGTCAACAAGCTTTATGCCCATGAATCCGGTAATGCAATGGTTTACCGCAAACATCGGATACCATCACGTGCATCATGTAAATTCACGAATACCTTTTTACCGGCTTAAAGAAGTGCACGAGGCAATGCCTGAATTGCATAACGCCCCTACAACTTCCTTTCATCCACTTGAAGTAATTCGTTGTTTTAAGTTAAAGTTGTGGGATGCCGAAAAGGAAAAAATGATTACCCTGAAGCAAATTTAATTGGCTACAATTGGTACGGACAGCCGTACCTTTTCCCACTCAAAGTTTACGTTCGTAGTATCGCCAACCGCAAGCATGCTGATGGTAAATTGCTCAATGGGTGGAGATATCTTTTCAACCGGAACTTTAGTTTTAATGATATCTTTTTCAGCATCGGGGTCAAAAACACCCCAAACGCCCAACTCTGAATTTAGTATTAACTCAAAAGCTTCAGCGCCTGGGATTGCATAAATCCTGTATGTTCCCGCATTCACTGCATTACCATTAAATGAAACATTTCTGTTAAATGTAATTTCTGTTGCCTCGTTGGCGCCCAGTCTCCAATATTCACCATACGGTTGAAGCGCGCCTTGTTCCTTTGAGCCGAAAATAGTCCGGTTACGTACAAATGGCCGGCTGTATTGTATGGAAATTAACAGGTCCCCGTTCGCAAGCTCTGAACTACCCGGAGGGCTCAGTGTTCGATTGCGGTTATTAAGATAAATAAGTGCTGCCACCAGAAATACAATCAGAGCAGCAACAGCAATCAGGATTTTCTTTTTCATAACTTAAGTATTGAACGTGTTAAAAATCAAAAGCAAAAATAAGGCTACTTGTCAGTAGCCGTACTTTTTATAACTGGCAGGTTATACGCCACCGCAAGTGTCAACATATTCCTGATGCTCATCTTCCAACTCCTGCATATATTCATCGTATGTCATGTCAAGTAATTCTAACGCTTCCTTAAACTCTTTACAGCTTTTAGCGTCTTTGTACTTGTCAACTAATTTGTCGTATAGATCATCCAGCTCATCGCAATCCTCGTTAAAGACTGCGTCATAATAATCATCTGAAATGTCACTAATCTGATTCTCGAGCTTACCGCAATCCACATCATCATCATCTCCGCATGAAACAAAGACTAATGCTGATATCATTAACATAGTTGTCAGCAAAATCCCGGGGGTTTTCAATCTCATATTTTGTTGGGTTTAGAGGTACATAAAAATAGCGAATCCGCGTATAATTTGCTATTCATTAATTGCTTCGACCTGTTAATGCTTAAGCTTCTTTTCCCACGCATCAGCCTCCTTCTGCCGGTCTATTTTACCGCGCTTCAGTTGTAGCGCCAAAGACGTGCTCATCGGGCCTCGGGAAGTTAGATGGAAGTAACCGCAATCATCACAGCGATAAATTGAAATCGGGCCATGCCCAGGCGCATAATCAAATCGTATGTGGGCGCCAAGCAATGCTTCCTCTGCGAGTTCTTCCGTATGGTAAATCTTCTTTTGAGTCACACACTTTATCATGCATCAAAATTAGCTTTCAAAAACACCTGATGTTACCTTTGTTAAATAATTAAAAAAATTCAATGAAAATAGCTGAAATACACACAAAAAAGGGCGTAATGAAGATCCAATTCTTTGATGAAGATGCGCCTAAAACTGTGAAAAACTTTGTTGATCTCGCGCAGCATAACTTTTATGCTGGATTAATCTTCCACCGTGTTATTCCCAACTTTATGGTTCAGGGAGGTTGCCCAAACGGTATAGGTAATGGTGGACCTGGCTATAAAATCGACTGCGAATTAACTGGAGGAAACCAATATCATGACCGCGGAGTTCTCTCTATGGCGCATGCAGGGAGAAACACGGGTGGGTCACAGTTCTTTATCTGCCACACGCGTGATACAACAAAGCATCTTGACCGTAATCATACGGTATTCGGAAAAGTTTACGAAGGACTGGATGTGATCGATCAGATCCGTGCCGGTGATGTGATGGAGAAAGTTGTGATTAAGGAAGTCGATTCAATTTAATTCAGAATGTAGAATGACGAGTTACGAATAAACTATTCGTCATTCTACATTCAAAATTCGTCATTCGACCTTACATTAACTCCTCCCACCATTTTTTATTCGGAAGGTCTTTTCCTATAACCACAGGTTCTCCAATCAGCGGAGTAGTTACCGTAACACCCAATTGTTCCGCAGCTTTTGTTGTCCGTTGAATCGGGTCTTTCCACCGGTGCAAGGCAAGCGTAAACTTACTCCAGTGAACAGGCATATAAGCTTTTGCTTGCAAGTCAGCAGCCGCCTGGGCCACCTCTTCCGGCATCATATGAATGTTTGGCCACATTGTATTATACTGTCCGCACTCGAGTAGTGCCAGATCAAAGGGACCATAATTGTCACCAATTGTTTTAAAGGCCGAGTCATAACCAGAATCTCCGCCAATGTAAATTGCTGCAGAATCAGTTTTAAGTACAAACGAGCTCCACAGTGTTTGATTGCGTTTAAAACCGCGACCGGAAAAATGTCTGGCTGGAGTGGCAGTAATTTTAAAACCCGACTCAAACGTTTTAGTTTCCCACCAATCAAACTCAGTGATTTTCGAAGGATCAACTCCCCAATATTCCAGGTGTGAACCAACACCCAGGGATGTATAGAATCGCTTTACGCGCGTATGAAGCTTTTTAATGGTATTATAATCCAAATGATCGTAGTGATCGTGTGTGATGATTACCAGGTCGAGGCTATCCGGAAAGTCTTCCAGCGCATAGGGGGTTTGTATGGGGTAAGCTTTCTTACCGATAAACTGAAAAGGTGATGCCTTCTCACTGAATACCGGATCAATCAAAATGTTCTTTCCATTCAGCTTAATAAAATAAGATGAATGTCCGAACCAAACCAAAGAAGTTTCATCCGCTGCAAGTGATTTCAAATCTGTCTTCACAGAAGGTAATGTATCAACAGGCTCACGGTCAATTCCTTTGCTAAAGAAATTCACGATCATTTTTGGATACGAAGCTCCTTCCGCCAGCATGGTAGTTTCTGTCAGGTTTTGAAAGCTTCCGTTTTTGTAATTGGGTGATTTTTTTATGCGCTCCAGGCGTTTACCTGAAGGAAGTTTTCCGAATGAGCTATGCTGCATGGCAATAATAACGATAAGGGCCAGGGATGCGGCCACGATTAACAATCCCTTTAAAATTTTCCTAATAAGCGTCACTCCTGCTGAAGTCGCAGGTTTTCAGGAATTATTGTATGCGGAAAGTAAAATTATTGTCCGGCAATATACTGCTCCAGGTGCTCAATCGTTGACTTTTGATCTTCGATGATATGCTTAACCACATCCCCGATAGAAATCATTCCGATAAGCGTACCGTTTTCTTCAACAGGCAAGTGCCGAATGTGCTTTCCTGCCATAAGTTTCATGCAGTCTTCAATACTTGTTTTAGGTGTTACCGTAAATGGATTTGGGGTCATCAAATCTTTAATCGGTGTATCCTTAGAGGATTTACCTTTTAAAATGAGTTTACGGGCATAGTCGCGTTCCGTAAAAATACCGACAAGCTTTCCGCCTTCCACAATCATTAAACCACCGATATTTCTATCGCACATTTGTTCGATGGCTGCATAAACCATGATATTAGGTTCAACAGCGTAAACAACGCTACCTTTCGTTTTGAGAATATCCTGAACGTGTTTCATAGTGGCAAGAGTTTAACAGGTTTATGAAATCGTCATGCACTTTTTTAACCTACTAGGCAGTTAATCCGGCATGCGATTCCATATGTCATTTAAATTAAAATTATTAACAGATGAAAATAGAAATTAAAATGTTCTGATTCAAGCGATTTTAGCCTTAAATCAGCCGAAGAACGAAATCCGGGAAAATTGCCAATGCAAACATAAGTGCAACAAGAAGGGCAATAAGCGCTTTTTGGGATATTGAAACGGCAACAGCGTCTCCTGCAGGTTCCTGAAGGAACATGGCAATAATCACCTTAAAGTAGTAGTATGCCCCGATCAGCGAAGTAACAATGCCCAGTATTGTTAACGACAGCATTCCCTTATCCAATGCTTGAACAAAAACCATGTACTTACCGAAGAATCCTGCCAAAGGCGGAATACCAGCGAGGGACAAAAGTGCTATGGTTAATGCTACCGCCAAAAAAGGGCTTCGTTTAAACAATCCATTAAATTGTAGAATATCCGTTCCCGAATTCAGCTTTTCTACCTGAAGTAATACTGCAAATGATGTAATAGAAGCGACTGAATAGGCAGTCAAATAATAAAATATTGTTGAAGAAGAGCTTTCAGGCTGAGCAATGAAGGCCAGTAAAATATATCCAACATGACCAACACTTGAATAGGCCAGCATTCGCTTAACATTATCCTGAACAGCCGCTATCAGGTTTGGTACTACCAGTGTGAGAATTGTTATAATTGTTAAAATCAGTATCCAGGTAGATTCTACCGCAACGAAACATACCGAAAACACTTTAATGAATGCAGCTATCGCTGCAATCTTCACAACGGTTGACATGAAAGCAGTAACACTCGTTGGGGACCCTGAGTACACATCGGGAGCCCAGAAATGAAATGGAACTGCAGAAATTTTGAAGGCAAGACCAACCATAATTAACAAAACGCCTGCATAGAAAAATGCAGGTAGTGTTCCGGAATTAAGGACCACTACATCAGCTATACTTTTAAGGTCGAACGAGCCGGTAGATCCATACACCAGTGCGATCCCCAGCAATAAAAATCCCGTGGCAAAAGAACCCATTAGGAAATACTTGAATGCAGCTTCATTCGAAGCTAAGCTATCCCTCCTGCTTCCTGCCAGCGTATAAAGCGACAACGACAAAACTTCAATGCCCAGAAACAGGATAGCCATATTGTTGAACGATACCATCAGGATACCGCCTGCGACTGTAAATAAGATCAGCGATGCCCGATCGGTATAGTGCTCCTTATCCTGGTTGAAATAGTCCTGCGCCATCCAAAACCATAAAATGGTGATGCTCATCATGAGCACGGAGAACGATAATGCAAAGTTGTCGAAGATCACCATGTTGGTGAAATATGCCTCGGCATAATTCCACTCTAAGACAGCTGAACCAATAGCTGCCGCTAATCCCAAAATGGTGAGCGCACCGAGAATTCGTCTGATATTAAAAACTTCTGCGAGAAGTGCAGTTAATCCTAGGCCGCAAACAATATACAGAGCATTCATATTATCGAATCGCAGTAAGAGGTGAATAAAGTTCAAGCAGCTTGGCTACAGCTGATTCAGAAATAGAGAGAATTGGTGCCGGATAAACTCCGATCAAAATAATTAATACTGCAATCGGATAGAGCACCGCCTTTTCATTCCATGTCAGGTCAACAAAAGCTGCTGTTATCGCATTCGCTTCACCAGACATTGATTTCTGGAACGTGCGAAGCATATACACAGCGCCCAGGATAATCGTTATCCCAGCAACAGCTCCTAACCATGCATTATATTGAAAAATAGAATTAATCAATAGGAACTCGCCAATGAAACCACTGGTTAAGGGAAGTGCTACGCTTCCTAAAAGCGCAATCACAAATACCGTTGTCAATTGTGGAGCTGCGTTTCTGATACCGCCCAACTCCGCCAACTTGGTTGTGCTCGTACGGTTGTAAATGATGTCGATGATAAAGAACATGGCCACTACTACGATTCCATGACTCAGCATCTGGATCATCGCACCCTGCACACCGATTGTACTGTACGTTAAGATACCCGCTGCAATAAGGCCTACATGTGCGATAGATGAATATGCGATCAGGCGTTTAAAATCCTTTTGTACGATAGCAATGCAGGATGCGTAAATAATTCCGATAACAGAAATCAATACAGCAGTCATTCCCCACGAGATAACACCCACCGGAACAACGGGTAACAGCCATCTGATTACTCCATAGATTCCCATCTTGAGCATGATTCCGGAGAGCAGCATGGTGCCTTGCGTAGGTGCAGTTGTATATGTATCCGGTTGCCAGGTGTGAAAGGGAAATACCGGCATCTTAACAGCAAAAGCAACAAACAAGAACCAGAAAATGACACCTTGCTCGGTATGTGGAAGTGCTCGGCCTGCCGCATATAAGGCATCTATATCAAATGAGTGTGCACCGGGGGTTTGAAGATACAGATAGATTAATGCAATCAGCATAAACAAGCTTCCTGCGAGTGTGTACACAAAGAACTTGAAAGTTATCCAACCACGATTCTCTCCGCCCCAGATCAGGCAAATGAAATAGATCGGAATGAGCGCAACTTCCCAAAACAGGTAAAATAAAAGCCCATCCTGCGCAACAAAAACCCCGATCAATGCCATCTGCATCATCAGGATCAAGCCATAAAATGTGGCCGGTTTTGTAATTGTTCTGCCGAACGATGAAAGAATGATAAAAGGCATCAACACAGTCGTTAGCAGCACGAGTAACAGGCTAATGCCATCAATCGCTACATAAAAATTCAAGCCTAACGATTCTATCCAATAAAAATTGGCGCGCAAATCACGTTCGCCAGCTGTCTTGAATTCATACACCACTATTGCTGAAATCGCCAACTCAACCAAGGCCGCTACAAGAGCTATCACATGAGCTTGCTTAGGCCTAACGATAAAAAGCAAGAATGCTGCGGCTAGTGGAAAAAATATAAGGAGTAATGTCAGCATAAATTCTCTTATCGATTAACCAATTAAGGTGTAGAACAAAATCAATACAATTCCGATCACCATCAGGAAAATATAATATCCGATTGAACCACTCTGGCTTAAGCGCGTGTACTTCCCTCCTTCTACAACCGATCCGCCAAAGGCATTCACGATTTTATCAATACCCAGGCGTTCAATGAAAATATCAAAGATGTTAGATAACCAATACAATGGTTTCACGATGATTGCATTATAAAGTTCATCGACATAATACTTGTTTGTCAAAAGTTTTGCTCCGCCTGAAAGGTTTGCGTCCGCAACAGGCACATGCTTGTTTTTTGAATATTTAACATACGCAATAATGATCACGCCTACTGTAAGCGCGATAACGGTTCCCATCAACGCGTACTCCGTGGAGTGATCCAGATGATGCTGAGATTCAACAAGTGCTTTTGATTGAGCAAACACCGGTGATAAATAACTATTCAGCCAATGTGATCCTCCCAATACTTCTGGAACTCCGATAAAACCGCCTGCAATAGAAAGAGCAGCCAGGGAGATCAATGGAATCGTAATGCTTTTAGGTGATTCGTGAATATGGCTCATGGAATGAGCATTTGCCCGAACATTTCCAAAGAACGTCAGGTAAAGCAAACGGAACATGTAAAAGACAGTAAGCAACGATGCAAATAATGCCAATCCCCACACTACAGGATTGTATGCAAACGCATTGGCCAGGATTTCATCCTTGGAGAAAAATCCTGCAAAAGGTGGAATACCGGAGATCGCCAATACACCAATCAAAAATGTAGCAAATGTTATGGGAAGATATTTTTTCAATCCGCCCATGTTGCGCATGTCCTGTTCTCCGCTTAATGCGTGGATGACACTTCCTGCTCCCAGGAATAATAACGCCTTGAAGAATGCATGCGTAGCCATATGAAAAATCCCGGCTGTAAATGCGCCTAATCCGAGCGCCAGAAACATTAATCCCAACTGACTAACGGTTGAGTACGCTAGCACTTTTTTAATGTCCGTTTGCTTAAGAGCAATCGTGGCGGCAAACATCGCAGTGGTTAAACCAACAATCATCACAAGCTGCATCGACAGCGGTGATAATGTATACAGTACGTTATTGCGCGCGACCATGTAAAT
>Ga0075158_10004167_pt1 | contig 10001 bp, 8 predicted proteins | sample JI91814BDNA_FD_70968 | JGI IMG/M metagenome (GOLD analysis project Ga0075158, IMG submission 70968) | Wastewater effluent complex algal communities from Wisconsin, to seasonally profile nutrient transformation and Carbon sequestration -... | ecosystem: Engineered > WWTP > Effluent > Algae... | reverse complement strand
AGAGCAGGAGGAACACCGCGAGCCGCGACATCGCGCCAGTATGACCCACCCCGACCGACGGCCGCACCCTGCGCCCGGGGTGTCCGAGCCCTCGGCGGACGAGATCACCGTGCCGTGAAACTCCGGCGTCGACCCCTACCAGGGGTCGCACACGGCGCGCCCGTCGGCGCACTTGGGAGCGCAGGTCGAGACGGCCGCGCCGACCACGTCGATCGCTTTGTGGTGCGAGCACGCCGCCCGCGGCGACGGCTCAGCCCGGCTCGTGGTCGTCGGGCTCCCGCGCGACCAGCTCGCCGCGCAGCGCCCGCGCGAGGATCGCCTCGTCGAGCTCCCCGCACCGCGAGTCCAGCGAGCGCAGCGCGGCGCGGGTGCCCACTATCAAACGGGACCAGCGATCCAGGCGCTCGCGGATCTCGACCTGCTCGGCCAGCGGCGGGATCGGCAGCAGGTACTGATCCAGCTGCGAGATATACATGTGTTGAATGAGCGACCCCTGGTTGAGCCCGGCCACGAACCGGCGAAACCGCGGACTTTTAAAGTTCCAGAACACGTACCGCGGATCGACGCCGATCGGCGTGAGCCGGGCGATCCGCTGGTTTAATAGGCAGCGCTCGCCCGGGCCCGCCTGGCACGTCCGCCCGAGGAACCCGTCCCGCAGCGACTGCGCCGTCAGGTTGATCACGAGGTCCCCCGCGTGGACGAGATATTCGGGGAACCTCTCCGCCCACCGCTCCGGCATGGTCCGCGTATTGTCGGCGGTCCACGTCAATCCGCCGTCGACGTCGAGGTTGCCGGGCCGCAGCAGCCGGCACCCCGAATCACCATAGAACTCGCTCGGGAACCCGCGGCCGTTCTGCGCCAGGCCGACCTCTCGCCAGCTCGCCCACCGCCACGTCGGCGGCAACCCGCCCGGGCCCGCCGCGCGCGCCGGCTCCTCGTGGCCCGTCCGCTTGCCGGGGAGGGCCATCCAGCGCCTGTGGCGTTCCTCGCGGATCTGCGCGAGCCACTCGTCGACCGGCTCGCCGACGACATTCGCGGCGCGCCAGTCCGCCGTCAGGTCGCCGCGGAAGGCCGCCGCGAGGACCGCCTGGCGCAGGCGATCGATCAGCGGCGGCACCGCGAGCAGCGCCTGCCTCGCGCGCCGCGATCGCGAGCCCAGCGCGCGCACCTTCTGGGCGATCCGCCGCTGCTCCGCCAGGGGCGGCAGCGGCACCACGACCTGCTCGAGGAATTCGCGGGGCACCCGCGCCTGCCCGACCGCGCCGGTCATCGCCTCCGCGGCCCGGCGCAGGAAGCTCGGCCGGCGCACCAGGCAGTGCACATACGCCGCGTCGACGTCGGCGCGCGGCCGCAGCACGAAGAACTCCGTCGATCCGCAGCCGAGCCCGCCGATCAGCCCCGCGGCGACCGCGTGCTTGCCGTTCTGCATGCACGGCGTGATCTTGGCGAACAGCAGGTCGCCGTCGGCGAAGTGCGTGTAGCCCCGCCGCACCTGCGCGAGCGGCCGGGCCTCGGCCCCGCGGATCTCTCCGTCGACCTCGTCGACCGCCTGCATCGGCACGAACGCGACCGTGTGCGCGCCTGGCAGCCAGCGCGGGTGCCTCGGGTTGAACAGACACGCGTCGCCGAGGCGCACGCGGGCCCAGGTGTCCGGCGTGCGCGTCACTTCAGCTCCGCCTGCAGCGCCGCGATCTCGTCGGTCGCCGCGCGCAGCAGCCCGAGGATCTGCGCGGCGATCGCGTCCGGGTCGCCCGCGTCGAACTCGTCGTCCGCCGCCTCCTCGCCGAGCCACGAGAGGTCGAGGTTGTCGCCGCGCTCGCGCAGCGCCTCGCGCGAGAACCGGCGCCAGCGTCCGCGCGGGCCCTCGTCGCGGCGCGGGCCCTTGCCGTGCGGGTCGGCGCCGTAGGCCGCCTCGAACGCCGCGAAGTGCCCGCGCGTCACCGGCGTGCGCTTGCCGAAGCCCGGCATCCCGCTGCGCAGGTCGTAGACCCACACATCCTTGGTGTTGCCCGCGTCGGTCCGCCCGCGCGTGAAGAACAGCGCGTTGGTCTTGACCCCCTGCGCATAGAAGATCCCCGGCGGCAGGCGCAGCACCGTGTGCAGGTCGCACCGCTCGAGCAGGTCGGTGCGGACCTGCCGGCCCGTGTGGTCCTCGAACAGCACGTTGTCGGGCACGACCACGCCGGCGCGTCCGCCGGGCCGCAGCCCGCGGTGGATGTGCTGCAGGAACGCGAGCTGCTTGTTCGTCGTCGGCACCGCGAGGTCCTCGCGCGACGGGCCGCCGCCGCCGCGCCTGGTCCCGAACGGCGGGTTGGTCAGGATCACGTCGGCCGGCGGCAGCGAGGCCCCCGCGCTCGACAGCGCGTCGCCGACGACCACCCGGCCCGCGATGTCGTGCAGCAGGAAGTTCATGCGGAGCAGCCGCTGCACGTCCTCGACCAGCTCCATCGCGACCAGCGAATCTCCGGACACCGCCTGTTCACCGGCCGCGGCGCGCATCCACCGGTGCGCCGCGACCAGGAACCCGCCGGTCCCCGCCGCCGGGTCCTGGACCACCTCGCCCGCGCGCGGCTGCAGGCACGCGACCATGCAGTCGATCAGCGGCCGCGGCGTGAAGTACTGACCGGCGCCCGACTTGATCTCACCGGCGTTCTTGGCCAGCAGCCCCTCATAGACATCGCCGAGCCCCTCGCGCCGGGCCTCGAACCAGTCGAGCCGATCGAGCCCGTCGATCAGGGTCCGCAGGTGCCGCGGCTCTTTGATCGCCGTGCCCGCGTCGCGGAAGATCGCCCGGACCTGCGCCGCCCCGCGCGTACCGAGGTGCGCGAGCAGCCCGCGGTAGAACGCCAGCAGCTCGCCGTCCTGCCCGCGCAGGTCGTCCCAGCGGTACCCGGCCGGCAGCTGCCGCTCCTGCGTCGTCTCCTTCGCCATCTTCAAGAACAGCAGCAGCGTCAACTCGGTGACGTACTGCTGGTACCCGATGCCCGCGTCGCGCAGCACGTTGCACAGGTTCCACAGCCTCTGGACGATGCCCTGGGTGACGGTGCTCATGCGGCGCGGCCCAGCTGTACCGCAGTTCCCCACGCAGCGTCACCTGCCCGCGCCGCGCGACGCGGTCGTCACGTCGGACTCGTCGCTCAGACGTCGAGGATGCCGGTCGCGCTCGCGTGCACGAGCTCGACGCGGGTGTGCACGCCGGCGCGGCGGTAGATCTGCCGCACGTAGGTCCGCACCGTGCTGAACGAGAGGCCGGTGCGGCTGGCGATCTGCTTGTCGGTGAAGCCGGAGACGACCAGGCGGGCGACCTTCACCAGGCGCGGGGGCAGCGGCACCGCGTCCGACGCGCTCGCCGGCTTCTGGACCGGCACCGCGAGGGTGTAGACCTGATCACGGGCCGCGAAGGTGATGCGGTACGGGTACTCCTGCGGATTCGGCGCGGCACCATTCATCGGAGCGCCGCGGCCCGCGTCGACCGGCTGCGGCGTCGTCGCGTTCGAGTGCAGGATCTGCCCCTCGGCGTCGAGCAGGACGGCGGGCTGACGAAAGCTCTGCAGCATTTCGACCAGGACGCCGTGCAGCTTTCCTGACGTCGGAGCAACCCTGTTGATGTCCTGATGATCTTGGAGCGTGGTCGACGTGTTCATGGTCCCTGCTTCACATTCCTGGTTGGGGGCAAAAACCTGCCCACAGACCCTCGTCCCCGCTCGTCGCGGGTTGTTACAGGGGCCTCGAAACTTTGTTCGCCGACGGCCTGATCGGACCCATCGCGCGCGATCCACGACGTGCCCGAACGGGCACGCAGGGCTGCCCGGGCGTGCTCACCGCGAGCCCAGGCGCCGACATCACAAACAGAACCCTCGGCGTGGTTCTTGCTGGTTCGAGCCCCATGCCCCACATCGTCCTCGACCCTGGTCACGGTGGAACGGAACCCTGCGGAAACTCGTCGCCTCAGGGTGGTCGAGGGCCGCAGGGGACCCTCGAGAAGAACGTCACCCTCGAGCTCGCGCGGAGGATCGCGCGCCACCTCGGATCCTCCGCCGCGCTGACCCGCGACGGCGACCGCAACCTCTCGCTCGGTGAGCGCATCGACGTGGCCCGCCGCGGAGGCGCCCGCGTGTTCGTCTCGCTGCACGCCAACCACGGCGACGGCGCGCGCCCGGGCCCGGCCGCGTACGTGCACACCGCCGCCGACGCCGCCTCCGCGCAGCTCGCGACCATGATCGGCCGCCAGTTCGGCGGGCGCTACGGGTCGCCCGCCGTGAGCCGCGGCGACCTCGCCGTGCTCTCGCCGCGCCACCACAGCGCCACCACGGCCGCGTGCCTGATCGAGGCTGGCTGCCTCGAGGACCGCGACGGCGAGCAGCGCCTGCGCGACCCGCGGTACCTCGACGACCTCGGCGGCGCGATGGCCCGCGGCATCCGCGAGTACTGCGCGCGCTACGGCTACGGCACGCTCACCAGCCCGGTCTACAACCCGACCACCCCCGCCGAGTCACTGAGCGCGCTCGAGGCCTGGCAGAACAACCTCAACCAGTTCATCGCCGGCGTGCCGCGTGGCGCCCACTCCTTCTACCCGCACACCGCGATCTGCAAGCTGCGCATGTCGGGCGGCGGCCACGGCTCCGGCTGGTACATCGGCGGCAACAAGGTCGTGACCGCGGGCCACTGCGTCAGCGGCGTGACCTCGATGACCGTCATGCCCGGGCAGTACGGCGACTCGAGCAGCAACCCCCGCGCCGTCACCGTCGACGCGACACGCCTGCGCCTCTACCCCGGGTATCAGGGCGCCAACTACAACGACATGGGCGCCACCGACCTCGGCCTCATCCTGCTGCCCGACGATCACCCGTTCGGACCGATCCGCGCGTTCGCCCCCAAGGTCCTCGATCAGTGCCCGAGCGAGGGCCTCATCGTCACCGGTTACGCCGCCGAGACCACCACCGAGGATCGCCAGGCCGCCCAGCTCGACTTCCAGGTCGACCCGTGGGTCCAGCACCTCAGCTCGGGGCCGTTCACGCTGCACACCGACGCCGCCGAGGCGATCCTGCTGTCCGCCAACATCGCCCGCGGCACCAGCGGCTCGCCCGTCTACTACATCGAGGACGGCCGGGCGTTCGGCGTCGGCGTGCTGGTCGGCTACGGCCGCGGCACGAGCAACCTCGTGTGCGCGTTCACCGAGGCCAAGCTCGACTGGATCCGCCGTCAGTGAGCCCCGCCCGCGTCCGCTCCGTCGACGCCGCCGAGCCCCGCACGACCCCGTCGTGCGGGGCTCGCTCGTCGCCCTCTCTCGAGTCGCCGAGGCATGCACGGACGGGCATGCCGGCCCCGCGCCCACGCCCGAACGGGCACGCGTCGCGCGGCGTCGTCACCGGTCCGTCCGAGATCCTCAATCGCGGCGCTTGGCACCGCCATTGCTAGGAGGAGCCGCGATGGTCCGCATCACGCCGTGTCGAAACCTGATCTCGGATCGCTTCTCCGTCGCCTCGTTCGTGGTTCAGGTCCCGCCTGAGCGGATGTTCGAGGTCGCCTGCGCGACCGACCCCGCCCTGTTCCGCGCCGATCAGCGCCACCGGCGGACCACCCAGAACTTCGCGACCAGCCGCGCCTCCGGCCTGCTGCGCGCGCCCGCCGGCCAGGCCACCTACGTCGTGCCCGCCGAGCAGCTGCGCCGCTTCGCCGGGCAGACCCGCATCTACTACGCCGTCGGTTGTTACCGCGGTCCGGGTGGCGAGGGCGCCGAGTTCTCGGTCGCTCCCGACGCGCCCGAGGCCGCGCCGTACATCCAGCTGTCCTCCGACTTCACCGGCAAGACGCTCGACCGCAGCCGCCTGCGCGGCGCCCCGGTCGACGCCCGCTACGGCGACGGCGCGCCCGCGCAGCTCGGGTGGGGCGGCGACCTCGTGGTCCAGAAGCAGCGCTCGCAGCCGACCGCCCGCGTCGGCACCGCCGAGCCGATCGAGTACGACGACGGCTTCGACAACAACCTGTGGCAGCAGCCCACGCCGACCCACGGCGGCGCCGAGCCCGAAGGCTGCGAGGACGCGCCCGACCTGCGCCGCCGCGGTGGTGCCCGCCCGCTCACCCTCGCCGGCGCGATCGACGAGGTCGGAGAGCATGACGAGCATGACGAGCCCGACCGCGACGGTCGCTACGGCCGCCCCGCCCAGCGCACGGGTGAGCCCGCCGGCTTCGAGGACGCCGTGGCGCTGCGCCGCAGCCACCCGACCTTCGGCCGCCCCACGATCCCCGCGACCCACGCCGAGGTCCGCGAGGTCCCGCACTTCGGCGGCCGCGAGCCCGAGGGCTTCGAGGACGGCCGCGCGCTCCGCCTCGGCCGCCGCGCCTACGGCGGCCGCTGCAGCGCCTGCGACGACACCGGCAAGGTCCCCTGCACCAAGTGCAGCGGCCGCGGCTGCGACGCCTGCAACGACGGCAAGGCCCCGTGCAGCGACTGCTCCGCGTACGCCAGCCCCGGCGAGGCCGCCTGCGCGGGCAAGGCCAGCGACGATCCCCCGAAGATCACGACCCACCCGAGCGCTCCGTCCGAGCCGAACGTGGTGACCTTCCCCGACAAACCGAAGCCCGCCGACAACACCACCACCGAGCGGGTCGGCGGCCCGCGCCCGTACGCCCGCTACGTCGCCGACTTCGACGACATGTCCGAAGAGACAGCCCCGCCCGCGCGCCCGCTGACCCCCGCCGACCGCGTGCGCATCCTCGACGGCGTGTTCGCCACGCTGTACGGCTCCAACCTCTACGACAACGTCGAGGTCGACGACGACGTCGGCCTCGTGTGGGGCGCCGCCGGGTTCGCGCAGGCCCACGGGACCCTCGGCGAGGCCCTGGCGATCGCCCAGCGCCGCGACCCCGCGGCCTTCCTCGAGATCTTCGGCGACGGCGCCGACGAGCTGCTGCAGGTCACCCGCGCCCGCACCCCCGAGGCTCGCCTGGCCCCGGTCGCCGGCCGCCCGCTCGGTGATCCCCGCTGGCAGGACAGGTTCCGCGCCGCCGGCCGCCACACCCCGTTCTGCGCCGCCCAGCGCGAGGCCGCCGACGCGCTGTTCTTCCAGCCGGCCCTCCCGTTCGCGCGCCAGCTCGGCCTCGAGACCGAGCCGCAGCTCGCGGTGCTGTTCGACCGCTGCGCCCACATGGGCGCCGCCGGCGGCTGCTGCTACCTGCTCGACCAGGCCTGGCCGCGCCTCGGCCGCGGCGAGCTGACCAGCCTGCGCGCCCGCTTCGGCATGGCGAACAGCGAGCGCCTCGACCCGCTGACCGTCGCCGCGATCCACGGCGAACGCGCCCGCCGCGGCGAGGGCCCCGACGCCGCCGCCGCGTTCGCGACCCTCCTCCGCGGCCCGCACGGCCCCGATCCGGACATCGCCCGCCGCGTCGTCCGCGTCCACCAGAGCGACCGCTTCAACCAGGGTCAGCGCTACACCGTATGACCCACCGCGACGCCGCCCCGTCCGCCCTCGCCGCCGTCCAGCAGCTCCGGCGCAGCCGCGGCTTCGCGGCGCTGCCGACCAGCGAGCGCGCCGCGCTCGAGCGCGACCTCCGTCGCCTCGAGAGCAGCCTCGGCAGCCCCGCCGTCGCCCAGGCCCAGGCCGCCGACCCGTACGCGTCCGGCATGGCCGGCGAGTTCCCGTTCCCGGGCCAGTCGTCCGCGCCCGCCCCCGCCCAACCACCGCCCGCGCCGCCGCCGGCCCAGCCCGGGACCGCCACGATCGGTCGCCGCGCCGGCGACGCGCTCGAGGCCGTCAACTTCCCCGGGTTCGTCGCCAGCCTGCTGCAGGGCACCTTCCAGGCGATCGTCGACGCCACCGTCCAGCAGGTCCGCGAGTACGCCGCCCTGGTCGCCAGCCTGTCGCAGTCGATCGACTCGTTCGCCCGCGACAACGTCTCGGCCGCGCAGATCCGCGGCGAGCTGGCCCAGCGCTACCCGCAGGACCTCGCGATCGACATGCCCGGCCCCGGCGAGCCCGGCGAGCCGCGCCTCGTCCCGCGCCCCGGCCGCGGCGACCAACCACCGAGCTGGCTCGCCGAGTTCGACCTCGATGGCGAGACCTTCGACGACAAGCTGACCGAGGGCCCGCTGCTGCAAGCCGGCCGCACCCACGTCGCCGAGCAGCGCATGCAGATGCTCGCTACCACGGTGCTGATGGGCATCAACCGCATCGTCATCAACGACGGCGACATCCGGGCGCGCCTGGCCTTCCACGCGTCGGCCAGCGAGAAGACCAACGCCGACGTGCTGACCGCCAACGTCGGCCAGGGCGGCGGCATCGCCAGCCGCTCGCTCGGCGGCGGCGGCGGCGGGGCCTCGATGATGGTCTCGACCCTCAAGGCCAACGCGCAGGCCGACGCGTCCATCAAGGCCGACCTGATGGGCAGCGTGCGCATCTCGTTCCGCACCGAGACCTTCCCGCTCGAGCGCTTCGCCGACTCCGGCGCGATCCAGCTGATCCAGCGCCACGCCAGGTGGGGCGCCACGTCCGACGACAAGAAGCCCGCCGAACCAGCCAGGCCGCCCCGCAAGTCGGAGGAGGACGCCTGACATGCGCCGCCTCGAGGACCTCATCGTCACGCTCGCCGAGGAGCTGCCGAGCCAGGCCGGCGGCCCCGAGCTCGGGGTCCTCGTCGCCGCGACCGAGCTCGACCTCGACCTCCCGATCGAGGCCATGATGAGCGAGCACGCCGAGTGCCTGGCCAGCCTCCCGCGCGGCCGCTTCGCCTCCGGCTTCACGCCGCCGCACGGCCGCGTGCGCATCCAGCTGCGGAGGCCCGCGCCATGACCACCAGCACCGCCCGCGGCAGCGCCAAGGCGTTCCCCGTCGAGGAGTTCCTGCAGTCGCTCACGGCCCAGCTCGACCGCGCCCAGGACACCCTCGCCCTCAAGGTCCGCGCCGGCCGCCCGCTGACCTGGGCCCTCAAGGACCTCAGCCTCGACCTCCAGGTGTTCGTCGAGGTCGACACCAACGGCCGCGTCCTGCTGCGCAGCGCCGGCCCCAACGAGGCCGGCGCCAGCACCCTGCACATCAGCCTCACCTCGATCACCCGCCCGATGGTCGAGGAGAACACCTTCAACATGCAGGACGACACCGACCCGCGCTCGATCGACGACCTGCGCAGCGCCGCCGACCTCGACGACGCCGACCACCGCAAGCTCGAGATGCTCGGCATCCGCACCGTCGGCCAGCTGCAGAACATGTCGCAGGGCAGCAACTCCAAGGCCGTCGAGGCCATGCTCGGCCTCCCCGTCGGCCGCCTCCAGGCCGCCCTGTCCGCCGCCTCGCGCCCGACCGTGCAGACCCACGAGGTCGTGCCCAGGCCCGACGGCAACCTCCTGCGCCTGCGCGGCGCCAACCTGTCCGACGGCCTCGGCACCGAGGTCCGCCTCGCCGGCGAGCCCGTCGAGGTCGTCGAGGCCCGCCGCCACGAGCTGCTCGTCCGCCCGCTCGCGCACCATCAAGAAGGCCAGGTCGAGGTGTTCGTCAAGGGCGACCGCGCGACCAGCTACTTCCGCCTGCCGAACGACCCGCGCGCCCGCAAGCCCGACCACGGAGGCAACCCGTGACCGCCGTGCTGGTCGCCCGCAGCCGCCCGTGGCAGCCCGAGTCGTCGCGCCTGGCGATGCGCGGACGTCTGGTCCTGTCCCTGCGCGCCGGCGAGGACCCGGCCCGCATCCCCGCCCACCGCGACGTCCTGCACGGCCACGCCGCCGCCGCGACCCGCATCGACGGCGGCCCGATCGACCAGGTGCTCGCCCGCTTCTCCGACCGCCTCCGCGTCGCCCGCGTGTTCTCGGCCGCCCAGGGCCTCGCCCGCCGCGGCGAGCGGCACCTCGGCTTCGACGACGTCGAGCACGACCTCGGCCTGTCCCGCGCCTTCCGCCTCGACGTCGACCCGGACACCAGCATCGTCCCGCTGGTCCACGAGCTCGGCGCCCGCGCGACCGTCGAGTCGGTCTCCCCGCACTACCTGTGCGAGGCCCCGTTCTCCGC
>Ga0075158_10004163_pt1 | contig 10003 bp, 7 predicted proteins | sample JI91814BDNA_FD_70968 | JGI IMG/M metagenome (GOLD analysis project Ga0075158, IMG submission 70968) | Wastewater effluent complex algal communities from Wisconsin, to seasonally profile nutrient transformation and Carbon sequestration -... | ecosystem: Engineered > WWTP > Effluent > Algae... | reverse complement strand
GTTGCATCGTATTTGGCCATATAAGCATCTTCGGCATTTACTGATGTAAGATTGTATACTCCCGGACCGGCGTCAAAATCCACTGTAGTAGAAAAATAGCCCGTGGCATATACATTTCCGGCATCATCAAGTGCTATCGCTTTGCAGGCATCGTACGAGTTCCCTTCCATGGAGTTTACCCAATCCAGCTTTACGCTTTGTGATAAAGCGGTTAACGAGCTAAGCAGGCAGTATATGAATGAAAAGTATCTCATCAGTAATACTAAACGAAATTAAAAGGTAAAAGGTTTGTTTTGTAGCCAAACCTCCTGTTTTAAAAATACAAAATCAGTTGCAGAATGAGGGCGTTATTACATTATGTATCTTGCAGCCGATGTTTTTTCTGCATAAAATAAGCTTAACCCGGTTTAAGAATTATCATTTTTCTACTTTTGATTTTACCCAGAGGGTGATTGGTATTTGCGGCCTTAACGGCAAAGGCAAGACCAACCTGCTGGATGCTGCTTATTACTGCTGCTTTACCAAAAGTTATTTTACAAAAGTTGATGGCTTGAATATGCAGTTTGGGAGTGACGGATTCAGGATTGAGGCGAAGGTTAAACATATACCCCCTCCGTCCCCTGAAGGGGGAACTTATCGGGACCAAGACCAAAGAGAGGAGCAAGAAAGGTATCAGGAGATCGTCTGCATTTTCAGGGGCGCCGGTAAAAAAGAATTTTTATTGAACGGGGTGCAATACACAAAACTATCCGAGCATATCGGCAAATTTCCGGCCGTGATGATAGCGCCGGACGATATCAGCCTGATAACCGAAGGCAGCGAAGAGCGCCGCAGGTTTATGGACACTGTTTTGAGCCAGATGGATGCCACCTACCTGCAACAACTGGTTATATACAACAAGGTATTGCTGCAGCGAAACAGCTTACTTAAAAGCTTTGCCGAACAGGGAAAAACAGATTGGCAATTGCTGGAAGTGCTGGATGAACAACTGATTGCACCGGGTGAATTTATTTTTGCAAAACGAAAGTCTTTTACCGAATTGTTAATACCATTGGTACAGCAATTCTATCACCGCATAGCCGATAATGAAGAGGTAATTACCTTGCAATACGAAAGCAGGCTGCACGATAGTAGTTTTTATGACCTGCTGAACAATTACCGGCAAAAAGATTTTTTATCGCAACGCAGCAATGCCGGCATTCATAAAGATGATATTATATTTCAGCTGAACGGGCAGATCTTTAAAACAACCGCATCCCAGGGGCAAAGAAAAAGCCTGTTGTTTGCTTTAAAACTTGCTGAGTTTGAGATACTGAAACAAAACAAAGGCTTTGCCCCATTGCTGTTGCTGGATGATGTTTTTGAAAAACTGGATGACAGCCGCATGAATCAGCTGCTGCACTGGGTTTGCAACCAAAATGACGGACAGGTTTTTATTACAGATACGCATAAAGAAAGGCTACAGGAAGCTTTTGAAAAACTGAATACTGCTTACCAGATAATTGAGTTGTAACAATACCGAAACTGGATGCTGGATACCGGATTCTGGTAGTGTCTTAATTTAAAAGCTTTTTGGTAATCAGGCTCCTGTTAGACATCCAGCATCAAGCATCCAGTAACTAGTATCCGGAATCTTTAGCTATTTTTGTGAAATGGGAGAAATTTCTTTACAGGATGCCATTAACCAGTTTTTGCAGAAAAGCCGCCTTAAGAGTGGCATACAGGCATTACGTATAGAAGATGTTTGGGAAGAAGTAATGGGCAAAACAGTTGCCAAATATACCGACAAGATACAGATCATCAATGCAACATTATTTATTACTACCAATGTTGCCCCGCTAAAAAATGAACTGCTTTACCAGAAAGAAAAGATCATTGAACGGGTGAATGAAGCTTTGGGAGAAAAAACGATCAAAGAAGTTGTAATAAAATAAATGCAGGTGAAACTGGTTACAGGATCCTGGATAGCTGATGCTGGTTCAAGCTCCATCGTTTAAAAACTTCTTTATACTCCGGGTACTTTCCAGTATCTGTTTAATATTTACTTATTCTCCACTCCTTTCACAGTATATCCTTCGGCCCTCAGCAAAGCTATAAGGCCGGCCTTGCCAACTAAATGCCCAGCTCCAACGGCAGTAAACACCGGCCCTTTCTTCATAATTTCCTTAAGCTGCCCGACCCAGTTCTTATTCCGGTTGTCCAGTAAAAGGTCCTGATTTTCGGTTGAGCCAAACTCCGGGTTATTAATGATGTTCTCAATTTTATCAAGCCGTTGCTCCTTATAAGCTGTCAGCATCAGGCTAAAATATTTTTTTGAATTATCCATACTGTCAATGGTCTCCAGTAATTCGGCTGCCTGCTTTTCGTAAGGAATGCTGTCAAATACCGAAGCCTGGAAAGCCATTGTTTCAAGCCCTTTTATTTCCTTGCCGTTTGCTTTTGCGATCTGCATAATGGCTTCTTCAATACTGGCTGTGGTATTACAAGGCATCATTTTCGGATAAAGCAGGGCAATTAAAAATTCAGGTTTCATCTGCTGAAAAAGGCCGATTGGTGTTTTTAAACTATCCTTAAAAAAATCAGAGACTCTTTTGTATTGCTCTGCCGTATAAAGGTCTTTCAGTTTTTTCCCGTTCTTCATGTTCATCAGCATCAATGCTCCCATAATGGTCGACGGGTCATCCATATCCAGTTCCAGGTACACTTCCTGGCTGCTGATAACCGCCTGTTTTAGCGCAGCACTGAATTGAATATCTTCTTTACAAAGCAGGTGAAAGGTTCCAAAGAGGTAGCTGGAACCTTGCAAACCGTTTCCGCTTATTTCCCACAGCAGCGTATTTGCATCAGCACCTGTCTTTAATAGGTTACCATTTGTTTGGGCACTTGCATGACCAATGCTCAATATGAACCCTAATAAATAAAATAGTTTCATCAAAATGGATTTAGGGATAAAAATAACAGATAAGATTGATATCATAACTTCAAATTGTTATATTAGCTGAATATTTACGCATGAAAACTCATCTTACATCGCTTTTTTTAGTACTGATCATTTCGCTACAGTCATTGGCACAAAAAGGCCAACCTGGATTTGGTAAGGTTGATAAAGCCGACCTGGAAATGAAAGACTGCAGCTTCGATAAAGGAGCCGATGCCATGGTACTGATAGACTATGGCAATATTTTTTACGACCGCGGTACCCATGGCTTTTCAGCATTCAAAACAGTTTTTGAAAGACGCACCCGCATTAAGATCTTAAAAGAAAAAGGGATTTCGCAGGCTGATATTAATATACCTTACTTCACCCACAATAATGACGAAAGGGTTTTAAAATTAATTGCCAACACATACAATCTCGACGAATCTGGTAAAATAATTACCACCGAGGTTAAGAAAAGTTCCATTTATTCAAAAAAGATCGATGGTAATTATTCTAAAATGACCATTACTTTTCCGGAGGTTAAAGTGGGCAGTATAATTGAATACAGTTATAGTATTGAACGTGAGACCTACGGATTACGAAACTGGTATTTCCAGGGCCGCATACCGGTGCGACACAGCGAATACCAGCTGAAGATCCCGCAGTTTTTCCGCTTTTCTGCACAACCTTCTGTTGTAGATTCCATTGAAGTTAAACAGGATGTAATAGACGAATCTATATCGATGGATGACGGTTTTGTACAAACAAAATCAATTAAAAGTAACTACATCATGCATAACCTGCCCGGTATAAAAAATGAACCTTTTATGGGTTCGGCCAAGGATTATATGCAGCGGCTTGAATTTCAGATGACGCAGATCTATTATAACGAGAACAACATTGTGGATCTTAGTTTAAAATGGGAAGATGTTATTAAAAACCAACTGAATAAAGAAGAAGATTTCGGTTTGCAACTGGAAAAAACAGTTTCGGGTGCAAAGTTATTTATGGACGAGGCTAAACAAATAGCAGATGCGGAAACTAAAATGAAATTTATTTATAACCATATCCGAAAAACAATTAATTGGAATGGTGATGAAGATTATATCTACACCGATAACGGGATTATAAAGACCTGGGAAACAAAAACAGGCAATGTAGCAGATATTAACCTGCTGCTTATAAACCTGCTAAATGAAGCCGGCATCAAGGCCATTCCCATATTATTCAGCACCCGTGATCATGGACTGGTTATGCCATTTTACCCTTCTGTAAACCAGTTCAATGCTGTAATGGCCTATGTTGTTTTAAAAGATAAAACCTTTGTACTGGATGCCACGGATAAAACAATTAATTACAAACTGGTGCCGGAAAAAGTGGTTAATACCAACGGTTTTATTGTGGAGGGCCCAAATGGGAAATGGAAAGATATCCTTTCCGGAAAAAGCAAATATAAAGTGATGGCTGCCGTTCAGGGCGAAATTGACGAAGCAGGCCTTATGAAGGGCAATGGGTTGGTAAACTGTTATGATTATGCCAGGGCGCAACGGGTTAAAGAGTGGGCCGAGAATAAACAAAAGTTCAAAGAAGATTATTTTATAAAATCATACCCGGCTTTACAGATCGAAGAAGTAGTCATTAACAATGCTGATGCAGACTCTTTGCCGCTTGAACAAAAGATCAAATTCAGCTCGCAGCTGAATAGCTCTGGCGAATACCGTTATTTTTCGGTTAACCTTTTTTCCGATATAGAAGATAATCCATTTGTATCCGATACACGGATATCGGATATTGATTTTGGTGTACAACAGGATTATGTTCTTTTTGGGAACTACACGATTCCGCCAGGCTATATTTTTGAAGGAATACCAGAAAACATCACCATGACAACCCCTGATAACGGGATCATTTTTAACCGCACCACCCAGGTTGAATCTAATTTGCTAAACGTAAGGATTAACATTGAGTTCAAAAAGCCATTTTACACAGCCGACTCCTACCCCGAGTTCAAGGAGTTTTATAAAAGGCTCTTTGACAAGTTAAGTGAGCAGGTGGTGATCAGAAAAAAAACAACACCTTAAAACTATCTTTTCAATACGTTGTATAAGCTGCCGCCTTTTTCAAAGAAGTGTTCAATTTTCTTTTCAACAGCGCCATCTTTTTCTACCGGAGGTGCATGATGTGGTTTTGTACGGGCATCAAATACCAGCGGGCCATTGCAACCCCAATGTTTGTTTTTAGTAAAGCTGTCAATTCCATACATATCGTGCGATGGATTGCAGCGGGTAAATGTTACCCATAAAAAATTGTTGAGTGTTTTACTTACAAAATCAGCATCGTCACAAATAATTATAAAAGGAAAATCTTTTAACTGATCGTTAAATGTGATTAATTGCCTGCTAAGTATTTCCATCTCCTGATTAGCAGTTTCGTAGTTGGAAAATGCAGCAGTTTCCAATACAATTATGCCAGGCATTGCCAGTTGAGGTTTTGAAAAACCTGGGAGGTTATTTAATGCTGCAGGAATGGCTGATCCCAATGCTCTTGCCGGTTCTCCATAGGCTGCCAGAACCACCTTACTGCCGCTGTTAAGGCCTTCGCCTGAATAATCGAGTGTATCAATGGTTGTGTTGGTATAAAAATGAATATCCCTTTTTAAATTAATGCGCTGCAGTACATAAGTAAGATAAGCTTGAATATTATTTGTGCTGATCGTATTGTTATCATCAGCGGTTATAAATAAAAATTTAGCCAGGCTTAATTGCCCGGTACCCAACACATGACTGGCGATGGTTAAAATTTCCGCAGGCTGTTTCGTTACTAAGTAGGGTGTATATCTTTCACTACCAATGGCAAGCAATAAAGGATGAACACCAGCTGCATCAACAGCATGTACTTCTTTAAGCCCGGGAATCTCCTGTTGTATAGCCTTCCCAGTCATTTTGTGTATCAGTTGTCCAAAGCTGGTGTCTTCCTGCGGAGGACGGCCTACTACCGTAAAAGGCCAAATGGCATTTTTACGGGCATATACTTTATGCACTTTCATCAATGGAAAGTCATGTGTTAAACTGTAATAACCCAGGTGATCTCCAAAAGGGCCTTCGGGTTTATTTTCATTTGGATAAACTTCGCCTGTGATTACAAAATCTGCATCAGTACTTATACAGAACCCGTCTTTGTAACAGTAACGGAATCTTCTGTTACCCAAAACACCGGCAAAAGTCATTTCACTAATGCCTTCGGGAAGCGGCATTACAGCTGCCACACTATGCGATGGTGGTCCGCCAACAAACACACTTACTTTAAGCGGCAATCCTTTTTTATTTGCTTTGGTTTGATGAACACCAATGCCTCGGTGTAACTGATAATGCAAACCAATTTCTTTGTTCGGTTCATAATTGTTGCCCGATAACTGAATACGATACATACCCAAATTGGCATGCATAATGCCGGGCTTATCAATATCTTCGGTATATACCTGCGGAAGTGTAACAAATGCCCCCCCATCCATGGGCCAGTGCTGTATTTGAGGGATGTCGGTAATTTTTATTTCTTCGAATAAAACCGGTTTTTGTATCGGATCTTTTTTGGGTAATGCTTTTAAAGCAGCCAACCCGGCACTGAAATTTTTAATGGGGCTTTTAATAGCTTTAACGGGATCGTCTTTCAGCTCTATTAATTGCTGAACGGTTTTTAAACTATTTCTGAATATGAATTCGCTCCTCTCCAGTGTTCCGAAAATATTGGATGCTGCCCTGAATTTGCTTCCTTTCACTTTTTCGAATAATAAGGCAGGCCCACCAGCTTCATGCACACGCAAATGAATGGCCGCCATTTCCAGGTAAGGATCCACTTCTTCTTTGATGCGGAAAAGCTGGCCGTTCTGCTCAAGATCCAGTAAACATTCCTCTAATGATTTGTAAGCCATGCATAGTTATTTCAGCACAAATGTAAAACACAAATGAGGGAGTATTGTTGCAAAAAAGAAAATGAGATCGTTTATTTCTTCAGGTACATCACTTCTTTTACCAGCTTAACTGTTCTTGGTACATCCGGCAAATAAGCTGCAACCAGGTTTGGTGCATAGTGCATGGGCGCATCTGCAGAAGTTATCCTGCGGATGGGTGCATCTAAATAATCAAAACCTTCTTTTTGTATACGGTAAGATATTTCAGAAGAGACTGAGGCAAATGGCCATTGCTCTTCTACAATAACCAGCCTGTTTGTTTTCTTAACGCTTTCTAAGATCGTAAACCAATCCAGCGGGCGGATGGTTGCCAGGTCAATAACTTCAGCTTCTATACCTTCTTTAGCCAGTTCCTCGGCAGCAGCCAAAGCAATTTTCATCATTTTATTAAAAGACACAATAGTTACATCTTTACCTTCACGCTTAATAAAAGCTTTGCCAATTGGCAAGAGGTATTCTTCTTCAGGTACTTCACCCTTATCGCCGTACATCACTTCACTTTCCATGAACATAACAGGATCATCATCACGAATGGCACTTTTTAATAATCCTTTTGCATCGTACGGATTAGAAACAGAGATAACTTTTAAGCCCGGAATGTTGGCATACATCGATTCAAAAGCGGTTGAATGCTGTGCGCCTAACTGGCCGGCACTTCCGTTTGCACCACGAAAAACGATGGGACAACCAACTTGTCCGCCGCTCATTGCCAGCATTTTAGAAGCTGTATTTAATATTTGATCTAAAGGTAAAACTGCAAAATTCCAGGTCATAAACTCCACGATCGGGCGAAGGCCATTTTGTGCTGCACCAACTGCTATGGCGCTAAATCCCAACTCAGCGATCGGTGTGTCAATCACTCTTTTTTCACCAAATTCCTCCAGCATACCCTGGCTTACTTTATAAGCACCATTGTATTCCGCTACTTCCTCTCCCATTAAAAATACACGTTCGTCCCTGCGCATTTCTTCCTGCATGGCTTCTCTAAGGGCTTCTCTAAAGGCAATTTGTCGCATCTGTCTAATTTGTTTGTGGTTGCAAATTTATCTTATCAAAGGCAGATGAACAAATTGATATTTGGAAGCCACCTGGAAATAAAAAGTGCCGGCTCAAAATCACTGAGCCGGCACTTTTATGCTATAAAATTAAATATTTTCAATCACCATCGCACTTGCCCCGCCTCCGCCATTGCAGATGCCGGCCGCACCATACTTTGCATTGTTTTGCTTTAGTACATTCAGTAAAGTAACAATGATCCTGGCACCGCTGCATCCCAAAGGATGTCCAAGAGAAACAGCCCCTCCGTTCACGTTTACCTTTGCAGGATCCAGTTTCATGCGCCTGCTGTTCTCAATTCCAACAACAGCAAAGGCTTCATTCAGTTCCCAGTAGGCAATATCGTCCATTTGTAACCCTGCTTTGGCCACTGCTTTAGGTACTGCAATAGCCGGCGTGGTAGTAAACCACTCAGGAGCCTGTTCCGCATCGGCGTAACTTACTATTTTACCAATGGGCTTTAAACCCAGTTCATCCGCTTTTTCCTTACTCATTAAAACCAGTGCTGCTGCACCATCATTCATGGTAGAAGCATTGGCTGCAGTTACGGTCCCGTCTTTTTGGAAAGCGCCCTTAAGTCCTGGAATCTTATCAAACTTTACATTGAAGGGTTCTTCATCTTTGGCAAAAACAACGGGCGCACCGCTACGCTGAGGTATTTCAACAGGTACAATTTCATTTTCAAATTTACCCGCTTCTACAGCAGCCTGACTGCGTATGTAGCTCTCAATGGCAAATGCATCCTGTTCCTCACGGCTTACGCCACAGGTAGAAGCACAAAGTTCGGCAGCATTGCCCATCGCTTTGCCATCATATACATCAGTAAGTCCATCTTTAGCCAAACCATCTATCAGTTGCGAATTGCCATATTTATTGCCCCAACGCATGCTGTCAACATAAAAAGGTACGTTGCTCATGCTTTCCATACCGCCGGCAACCACAATATCAGCATCGCCCAGTAAAATACTTTGCGCAGCCTGTGCAATGGCTTTCATACCGCTGGCACATACTTTATTTACGGTTGTGCAGTTAACTTCGTTAGGTAAGCCTGCAAATTTTGCGGCCTGTCTTGCGGGAGCCTGTCCCAGGTTTGCCTGGATAACAGAACCCATCAGTACATCATTTACAAGTTCTGGTTTAATGCCGGCTTTTTCAAGCGCCCCCTTGATGGCTATTGCACCCAATTGTGTGGCAGTAAACCCTTTTAAAGAACCGCCAAAACTTCCCATTGGGGTACGTACTGCGGAAATAATATAGACTTCTTTCATATAGCTTTTGATTTTAGAATGCAAAGGTAAGAATATTGGATTTAGGTCAGATTCCTCTTTAAAGAATATATCTTTAAAATAAAACAGGCAGATAAAATATCTGCCTGTTAAAACTATCGGACCTGTATGTATTTACTGAACTGTTGTTACTTCATATCGTATTTTATCACCTTCAATCACCTCCTTGTAGTACACTCCGCCCGGCGATGCAAAATATTTTTGCTGATTTATCACCTGTACCCTGCTGTCTGCCGGCAATTCATCGTACCTGCTTCCTAACGCCGGAATTTCTTTATCGTATGCATTCAACTGCTGTTCATCGCCTGAATTACCTGTATCCAACACGCCGTCTGTGCCAACAACGCGGTAACTGAGTTTATTATTTTCTGTAAACGCTTCCTGGTAAAATGTTCCTCCAACCTGGTAATACTTTTGTCCGTTAATGACAGTAACAGTAGCATTGGATGGGAGCTTGTTTACAGTAGCATTTAAAGGAGGAGCTACTACTTCGTAACTATTATTGTAATTGCGATAGTATACACCCTCATTGTAATAATACGGGTTACCACCTACATAAATTCTGCTATAACCAAAAGGCAATACATTAAGCCTGAAGCCAAACACAGGGCCAAAATGAACATAGGCCGGCCTACTGCGATAAGAAGGACGATAAGCACTTCGATAACGATAAACCGGTGCCGGCCTGTAATATGGCCTGTAATTATACCTGGGGCCAACGTTTACGGAAACGTAGCTACGATGATGATAATAGTTTCGGTTGGGATGATAGTT
>Ga0075158_10004161_pt1 | contig 10005 bp, 11 predicted proteins | sample JI91814BDNA_FD_70968 | JGI IMG/M metagenome (GOLD analysis project Ga0075158, IMG submission 70968) | Wastewater effluent complex algal communities from Wisconsin, to seasonally profile nutrient transformation and Carbon sequestration -... | ecosystem: Engineered > WWTP > Effluent > Algae... | reverse complement strand
GGTGGACCGCGAGCACCTCCCGGAGAAATCGGCGAGCAGGGTTCCGTCAGTCCTGAAAGCAATCGGTGGCCAGCGCACGGATCTCGGCGTTCGTCCGGTAGGTCGGCCGGACCCCGGCGAATTCGGCGATCATGGCCCCGTGCAGTGGATGCTGCCAATACGTCGGGTGCGTGTTCGGGGCGCTGCAGTCCGAGTGCTCCTTGCACGCGCCGCAGGAGGACCACACCTGTCCGTCGCGGTTGCAGAAGAGATCGGCCATCGAGCAGCGACAGTCATCGTCGTGATACTCGTACTGGCCGGCGTGCGCTCGGGTCACTGGATCGTCCATCGCAATCACAGCCTACACCCGCGCCACAGGGCGACGCGAGCCTCCGGATCCAGGCGTGGCGGCGCGGGCCGAGCTGCGTTAGTCGCGGTCCCAGCGGACCTGTACGGGGCGTCGCGGTACTCGACGGTCGAGCCGTCGCAGAGCTGGCCGATCCAGTTGCTGCCCCAGCACCCCAGCGTGTCGTCGGCGAGCCGGGGATCGACGTAGGGCAGCGCGTCGCCCATCTCGCCGGGCTCGTCGCCGCGGTGGTGGTCTCCGCTCGCCTGGGTCGAGGCGCTGAGAGGATATCGCGCCGCGGCGCGCTCAGGTCAGCGGCACTGCCAGAATTGCGTCTCGGCGAACACGTACATCACGCCGCATTCGCCGAGGTTGAGGTCGGCGAACTGCAGGAGGCAGGTGCCGCCGCCTCGCGCCGCGACCGTGGCCAGCGCGGCGCTACGACGTCGCACCGCGATACGCGCCCACGTACCATTTATCCTTGTCCCAACAATACTCGGTGACCTTGTTGTCGGCGCCGGTGACGTAGGTGCGGATGTGCACCTGTCCGCCGCCGTCGACCCATGCGGTGGCCGAGGCCGATGCGCCGGAGGCCGTCATCGCACCCTTGTACCAATGGTCCTTGTCCCAGCACAGCTCAGACACGACGCCGTTGGCAGCGGAGTACACGCGAATGTGGATCTGACGTGCGGAATCCGTCCAGGACACGGCGCCCACCGTGTTTCCCTCGCCCCGGTAGCCCCCGGCATACCAGGGGCCGTTGCCATCCCAGCATTGCTCGTTGATGGACGCGCCATTCACCGTGTAGATGCGGAGATGCGGGCCACCACTATCAAACCACGAAACCGCTGAAACCTGAGCAGTCATCTGAACCTCCTTCTCGAACAGGAAGGCCTGTGGGACAGATCATCGAATTACAGATCCGTTACAGGTCGCCATTTCAGGCAAGATTTGCATACGCCGCGGCCGGGGGGCCTGTCAACGATTTTCATGCATCATTATAAATGCGGTCTCACGCGAGAATATCGTCGAACGAACAATTGACGTGACAAGAGTTTCGCGCACGAATTGGATTTACGCTGTTTGAATATCGTTCCACGCGATTGTCCGACCCAGCCACATTGGATGAGTGGCATGACCGAACGTCACGTCGGCGATGCCAGACCCGCATCATCGTCGACGCTCGGTCGAACCTTCCCCGGGCCTACGACGCCAGCCCCCGCCGGGCGCTAAGCCGGCGCTGTTGAGCCACCTCGGCCTTCAGCGCGGCGATTCGGCGCCGCTGCGAGGCGAGCTCGGTCTGCACATTCGATGGGACCTCGAACACCACCGGATATCCGCGAGCATACCCCCTCACCGTCCCCGCGGAGAGCCTTACGTGAGGAGAACCCAGGAGAGGTGGCGCGCCCGTCCGTGCATATGGGCGGTCGCGACGCGGGCTCACCCGACGAACGCGTTGTCTGGCTCCGCCGCCGCGGCCTGCATCGCCCGCACGGGGAGCGCGGCGAACTTGATGCCGTGGGCCTGGAAGCCGCGGGCGATCGCCAGGTTGACCTCGGACTTGACGCGGATCCGCTGCTTGAACTCGAGGACGTCGTAGTGGATGCGCAGGGTGAACGCGTAGTCGTCGAAGTGGTCGAGCTTGGACCAGATGTAGCGCACCTCGGGGTGGGCCTGAAGGACCTCCTGGACCAGCGACAGGGCGTGGGCGACCCGGCCGACGTCGTTGGTCAGCGAGAGCCGGATGTTCATCAGGATCATGCTGCCGGGGTGATCGGAGATATTGACGATCGCGTTGCTGGTGAACTGCCCGTTGGGCACGATGATCTTGTGGTTGATGTCGAAGTCCCGCAGCGTGGTCGCGCGCAGCCCGAACTCGAGGACGACCGCCCACTTGTCCTTGAACAGGATCTTGTCGCCGACCGCGAACGGCCGGTTGATCATGATGTAGATCCCGCCGAGGTAGTCGGACAGCAGGTCCTTGGACGCCATGGCGAGCGCGAGCCCACCGATGCCGAGCCCGGTGAGCAGCGCCCCGACCTCGTAGCCCGCGTTGTCGAGGCCGAGCACCAGCACGACCATCCATACGAACCCTACGGCGGCCGCGCGGAACAGCGGCCGCAGCAGGCCATCGACCTGGGCCGGGCCCCGCTCCGCTGCGCGGACGAGGTAGCTGTCGACGGCCGCCTCGGCCAGGCGCGCGCCGATCCAGCCGCATGCGAGCATCAGCCCGAAGTACAGCGCCCCCTCGACCCACGGCCGCAGCCACGCGGGCAGGGTCAGCACCTCGTGGACGATCAGCCACAGGCCGGCGAGGCGGATCAACGCGCGCGCGGGGTCGCGGACCGCGGTGGCGAGCGACGCCAGCCACCGCGCCCGCGGCCCGTCGGCGCCGGTCCTCGCCTGCCGCCCGAGCGTGACGTCGACGACCCGCACGACCACGGGGATGGCCGCCAGCGTCGCGGCCGCGACGATCCAGCGCGTGGCCGTGTTCCCGGCCCATATCTCTTCGAGGAGCTGCAATGGTCGTCACCCTCGCGGGAGCTGCGACGAGCATAGGGGCGCGCTCGTCGGACTGACAGGTCGTCCGGCGCGGTGTCCTCGCGGGCGGAGGTGACGGTAGGTGACCAGTCGGCCCCCGAGCAGCGCGAAGCGCCGGAGGTGTGTGTAATGCCGGTCGCCGTAATGTGTGTCCAATGCGCCGACGGTCGACGTCTCGTCAGGTCAATGGCGCGGTCCTTGCGATCTGCAGAGCTTACCCTCGACGGTTGGCAGATTTTTGGATCATGATCGTTATTCGATGCGACCCTTCGTGACCCGGTGTTCGCCGCCGTATTCGACATGATTCCGGCCGCGGCCTTCATCGTCGACGCCGAGGGCAGCATCGTGGTCCATTGTCGCCGGGGGTGTTCGCGCTGGCGATGTATGAGCCGCAAGTGCGCCGTTGAGGAATACCCATGGAGCGCCTCGTCGGCCGCTGCCACCCCTCACCCGGACAACGGGCGGGCCACCCCGTCCCGCCCGCTGGCCACCAGGAGGCCGCCACGACCCGCCTGGACCTGTTACGCCACCGACGTGGTGTGGCGGTGGGAGCGGCTGGCGAACTGCGGCGAACCAGTCCAGGCGCGGCCGGGTTTAGCCGTCGCGACTGCGACCTGCGACACCGCGACTCAACGGCGGTGCGCTTGCCGAGTAGAAGACGGGCGCAGACGCCTTGGCGGGAGAGCTGCCCCAAGGGACAGCTGTCCTGGTGGAGGCCGTGCTCGCGGTGCTGCACCCTGGCATACGGCAGGCCGCGCCGCCGCGATCCCTCGCTTGACGATCAGGCTCACGGTAAGAGCCGGTACGGCCGCTCGACGATCGGTCCGTCCTCGGGCCCGCGCCAGTACGGCTTCACGAACCGTTTATCCTGGTCCTTTTACCCGGGGTTCGCTCGGCGATGGTAGCCGCGGACGAGACCGTCCAGGCGCTATCACGACTCGGACTCCGAGAAGGCGTTCACGTCGACTTTGCGGCGTACTGAGTGGTTCCGTGCGAGCCCTGACGGTCCACGACTCCAGCCTTTATCAAGCGTTGCATGGCGCTGCGAAGCTGCAGCTTGGTGCCGCCCACGGCCATGCGGATCTCACTGGGCCTGTTGAATCCGGGATGCGCACGGAGAAACTGACTCAATGCGTTGTCGTAGTTCTCTCTACCCGCGACCGTCAGCGCACTGACTTTCGCCGGCTTGGCCTTGACCGTCGTCGCTTTCGAAGCGGCCTTGGCCGTCGCTTTCGGCGCGGCCTTGGCTGAAGTCTTCGCCGCTCCGCTTTTCGTGGGAGAATCGGCGGGAACTGCGGCCCTGGTCTTGCCCTTTTTGGGACGCCGAACCTTCTTTGTGTCGAGCGTCCGACGGGCGGACTTATTCGCCACGCGGGCGGGAGAAGGTGCCTGGGCCGCGACGAGGTCCCGAACGAGAATGGACGCCAGCCCTTGACCGACCCGGCTATCCATCACGGCCCGGAGCTCGCCGAAGGTTAGAGTGTCGAGGCGCTTCTGGAGCACCTGGACCAGCACGTGCGCCTGGTGCTCCACCAGGGCGTCCTTGAGTTCTGACTGGAGTTGTTCGATGAAGCCCACAGGATTTCTCTAATCACACTTGGGAGGAGCGTGCAACATCACGCAGACGCGCGGGCGGTTTCGCCCTTCATCGAGGGTCGACCTATTATCGGACCACGGAGCCTGGTTCGGGTAGTTGGACTCCGACTACACCGACGAGCGGTTCACCGCTGGCGAAGCGGAGGCCAGCCACGACCGCGGCGGCGCAACGATCGCGGGGGAGCGCGAGGGGGACGCCGTCGATGCTCTCGAGGGTCGCCCGCCCGTTCTCCACGCGTAGGCCGAGCGAGATATACGACTCGCTGGTACATGCTCGCAGCGCTCGCGTCGTCGCGAGGCTGCTCGCCTTCCTCGTGACCGCCGCCCAGGTCAAGCGGGGCTTCGCCTGTTTGATCGAAGCACCCTCGGGTGGCGTCGCGCTCGACGGTGTCGGAGTCGAAGACGCACCGTCGAGCAGCGGCGTCTGAACCGGCGTCGAGATCGCGGGGTCGATGTCCGGTGATGTTGATGGCGCAGGTTCTGGCTCGGCAGGCGGCGTTGCGCGCGGCGGAGCCGCCGCGAGTGAGGAGGGCGGCTGCGCGACTGGGGACGCGCCTAGGCTGGCCTTGGTGACGAGTACACCGAGGGCTCCCGCAAGCACACCGCCGCCGACGCTGAGCCAGACAGGGACGGCGCGTCGACGCGGTGCGGCGTCGAGTCGGGCGAGCACCGCCTGGAGCTCTTCGATCATCGCCCCGGCGGAGGGGTAGCGCTCGCTCGGGGGAGTGAGCGCTCGCATGACGACGGCATCGACGGCCTCGGGGATCGATCGCAGGAGCGCCCGGGGCGGCGGAACGTCGAGCAACTCCTCGCTCTCGCATTCCCCGAGGTCGACCTCTCGCGCGGTGAGGAGGGCGTACATGATGGCCCCGACCGACCAGAGGTCGGCACGGTGATCGGCGTCGGCTTCGACGAGGATCTCAGGAGCGGTGTAACCCGGGGTCCCCTGGCCCTCAGGCGGTGAGGTCGGGCCGCCGGAGACCGCAGGGCAGGGGGGCCGGATCCAGGCGCGGCCGAGGTCGATGAGGAGGACTTCGTCGCGCGGACCCTCATGCTCGCGCCAGAGGCAGTTGTTGAGTGAAACGTCGCCATGCACCACGCCGGCCCGGTGGAGTGCCTGCAGCCCGTAGAGGATCTGCAGCGCGACGACGCAGACCCGGCGCGCAGCGAGGCGCCCGCGCTCGGCGAGCACGCTGAGCGGCACAGCCCCGACCATGTAGTCGAACACGATGAACCGCCGGCCGGCGTCCTCGCCGAAGTGCAGCGCGGCGATCAGGTGCGGGTCGCGGATGCGGGCGGCGAGGCGAGCCTCCTGGGTGAAGTAGGCGACCGTGTCGGTGCCCTCGAGCTCGGGGTCCATGACCTTGACCGCTACGATCGCCTTGGTCGTGCGGTCGAGGGCCCGGAACACGCGGGCCGTCCCGCCGGCGCCGAGCGGGACCTCGAGTTCGTAGCGACCCTCGAGGAGGTCGCCGGGGCGCAGCTTCGAGGACACGGGGCTCGCGGTCTCCATGGTTCTACTCCCAGGCTCGCGTCGCCATGTGCGCGGCGATCTCTTCGAGCGACCACCCCTCGTCGCGCAGCCGCCTGGCGAGGTCCGCCTGCACGACCGCATGGCGCGGGTACTTGGACAGGTTCCCGCGACCCCGCACCGCCTCGAGCGGCGGGGGAACCACGCCCTTTTTGATCCACACGCGCAGCGTGGCGAAGCTGACGCCGGCAGCCTTGAGCACTTCGGTCGTGACCACGAAGTTCCTGCGCGGTTTTGGCGCACGTGGACCCATGCGCGCCGAGTGTAGGGGATGGCCGCAGCGGACGCGCGAAAAGATTAAGTTGAAGTTAATCAATGTATACCAGATATTTTTAATCCAGGTAAAACGCCCATGAAACTCTCTGAAACAGGTATTTCGACCGCTTATGGCCGCCATCGACGGTCCTGCGTGCCTCCTGGACAGCCCAGGAAGGTCCACGGCGACGTAGAGGCTCGCAGGAGGGCCAGCAACACCCTGTCGCCGCGGATGGGTGAGGTCTGTTGTGTGTCCTCCACGGAGCGGAATTGGGCCCTGCTCACCGAGCGATCCCGACCTGCCCTCCGAGTCCGGGCCGACGGACCGGAACCCGGCGCCCCGCAAGTCCGGGGCCGGAGGGGGGTCTGACCATGCCGGCGAAGGCACCGCATCCCGAGCAGTTGCTCGCGCTTCTCCGCGAGAAGGAGCCCTCGCTGATCCAGGCGGGGCTCGACGAGCAAGGAGAGCCCTACCTGATGGTCGAGCGCGCCGATCTGAACGATGCGCAGCGCGAGCGCCTGGCGCTCTTAATGGTCGAAGCGGCGGGAGAGCTCGCCGGTGGTTCACTCGGGGCTGTTCTGCACTGACGGGAGGAACCTATGCCCGCCGATCCCACGCCCCTCACCCATCCTCTCCCCTTCTTCTTCCACGCGGCGACCCGTCGCATCTTCTACATCGCCGCCGGCCCGTGCCCGCTGGTGTTCTCGATCTCCATGCAGGACCTCGGCCGACCTCCACCGGTCGGTGACTCCGTGACCCACCCCTTCGGCCGGTCGACCGCGGTGGCCTCGCTCGCGGACGACGCGTTGCGCCGCGAACTCGGCGAGGCGCGTCCGTCCGTGTCGGGCGTGCTGGACGCGACGCTGTCCAGGTGGGCCAACTTCTGCGACGACGTCGCCGATCGGCTCAACGAGGGCGAGCCGCTGGCGGAGGCGCTGGACGACACACGTGGACCCTCCGCGACGGTGACGATGTCGAGCTGGACGACGACCCCGACGCGCCGGTAAGACGGTGACATGGTGAAGTCCTGCATCGCGTTCACCCTCGCGTCCGTCCTCGTTCTGCAGCCGCACGCGGCGCACGCGGCGGAGTTCTCGGCAAAGCAGATCAGCACGCTCGACACGATCGTCGCCGGCCGCAATGACGCCCGGAAGCTGGACGATGCGGTCGCGCTCGCCCGCGAGGTGTTCGATCAGGAGGGCCAGAGCATGAGCTTCCGCAAGGCCGTCGCGCGCGAGGGCAAGGCCGTCGCGGTGCTGCTGTTCGAGCGCGACAGGTCGGACCCAGAGCGCGCGGCGGCGGCGGCGAACACCCTATGCTGGGCAATCGACATCATGCGGATCTACGAGGCCGAGCTGGCGAGTTCGGCGGAGGAGCGGCAGAAGTTCTCGTCCGAGGCGGCCCGACTCCTGGCGCTGGCGACGGACGTGAAGGCGCCGTGTGCTCCGCCGCCGCCGGCCGTGGTCGAGGTGGCGGAGCCCTCCGCGCCGATCGTCACCGCGAGTCCGGCACGAGCGACCGGAGTAGCGGGAGATCGCAAAGAAGGTCCCGAGCCACCGCTCACGGTCCGTCGCTCCCGTCTGCAACTCGCGGTCGGTGCGACCCTCGTGACGACGGGCATCGGTCTCGCCGCTGGGCTTGCCGGCTGCTTCGCGGCGGCCCGGGGCGCCCGGGCCGAGATCGCCGGGTTCGACGCCCAGGCGACCGCGGACGGACGCGACCTGACCTCGGGTGAGCTCGCAGCCGCAGCCGCAGCCGACGCCCGCGGCGTCCGTCTACACAACACCGGAACGGCGCTCGGTGTGTTCGCGGCGCTGGGTGTGGTGGCCGGCGTCGTCACGCTCGTGCTCCCTCCTCGTGCACACGCCCGGGTCCATGCGCGGCCGGTCGGCGCCGGTGTTCGCATCAACTTCTGAACGGCGCATTTTCGCCCCGAACCAGGATAATGTCATGACGATGTCCCGCCGACTTCTGGCCCTCGCCCTCGCCCTCGCGTCGTGCATCGAGCACACCCCCGAGTGGTACGCCCTGACCGACGAAGCCACCGCGAGGACGACGAGCGAATCGACGTCGGACCACAGCTCACCCACCACGACCACCGCGACGACGAGCGACAGTGGCGGCGCGGATGGGAGCGCGGGCAACACGGAGGCGAGCGCGGTCAGTGACGCCGAGTCGAGCACCGACGAGGACACCGAGACCTCGGGTGACACCAGCGAGACGAGCGCGGGCCTGCCGATCGATCCGCCGCCGACCGTCGAGAACCTCGCCTGCGATCCGGAGGAAGCCGAGGAGGTGGGCCCGGTCACCTGCACCTACGACAGCGCCAACGCCACCGTGGCGGAGCTGCTCGACGACGGCCAGGTCGTCGCCACCGGCCCCGCCGGGGACCCGCTGATCTTCCCGGTGACGAGCGCCCCGCACAACAACCCCGGTAGCTTGATTACTGTCCGCGTGCGCAACGACGTCGGGCAGACCGACGAGACGACAATCTATCAGCCGAGCACGGTCAAGGACCCGGGCACCGAGATCTGGACGAAGCTCGAGCCGAACGACGGCGCGTTTAGCATGGCATCCGCCGTCGCGCTGCAGGGCGACCACGTCATCGCCGCGGGCATCCACTGGAAAAACCCGCTGGTGGTCGGGACGCTCCGCCGCTACGACAAGGCTGGCGACTGGCTCGCCACCGACGAGGGGTGGAGCATCACTCACGACACGTGGACCGGGCTCGCGTGGATGAAGGCGGGCAGCTTCGGACCCTCCGGGCTCGCGGTCGACGCCGAGGGGAACATCATCCTCGTCGGCCTGGGCTTCGACAACGATCAGCCGCGCAGCTACGTCGCCCGTTTTTTTGCCGATGGCACTCTGGATTGGGAGAAGCCGGGCGACATCGGCACCGAGGCCCGCGCGGTCGGCGTGCAGCCGGACGGCACGATCTGGGTCGCAGGCGCGAAGCGGACGGGCGTCAACCCGGAGCGCTGGGACATGGAGGTCTCCGTCTTCGGCCCCGACAAGACCGCCTACGGTCCGTTCCCCTACAGCGACCCGGAGGACAAGGAGAACAAGCGGAGCGAGCGCGGCCGCACCGTCGTGGTACTGAAAAACGGCAACGTCGTCGTCGCCGGGGAGCGGGAGGTCGTTGTCCCGAACGAGAACGGCTGGATCACGCGCGGTGTGGCGCTGCTGTTCGAGGGCAAGGGAAAGTTCATCGGCGCGTGGAACTCGAGCGGGGACAAGTTGCTCCACGACGCGATCCTCGCGGGGGTTGCCACCGAGGAGGGCTTTGCCACCTGCGGCTACACGCAAGCGCCTCTGGACGAGCCTGGTAGCAAGAAGCAGATCATCGTCCGCTGGCACGGTGAGGATCTTGAGGAGGTCAAGGCGCCGCGGCTCGAGAACACCGGCGGCGCCGCGGTGTGCAACGCGCTCGGCTACAACATGGAGAGCGCGACGATCGTCGGGGCCCAGGTCGAAAAAAACGGGCAGAGCAACAACCAGTGGATCTTCGCCGTCGAGGACGCCGCCTCGGTGCGCGTCGACTACCGCGAGCACAACGGCGCCAGCAACGGCGACGACCGTGTCCAGGCGCTCGTCTGCGAGTACAAGTGCGCGTGGGTCGGGGCCGAGACGGTTGACGGCGCCGTCCAGTGGATCGCCGGCCTCTTCCGCCCGTAGTCACTGCGGGACGAAGACCGAGCACTGCTCGAGGATCATCTCGGCCGTCTTCGTCAGGGCCGGGATGTAGCTGTCGACGCA
>Ga0075158_10004160_pt1 | contig 10005 bp, 10 predicted proteins | sample JI91814BDNA_FD_70968 | JGI IMG/M metagenome (GOLD analysis project Ga0075158, IMG submission 70968) | Wastewater effluent complex algal communities from Wisconsin, to seasonally profile nutrient transformation and Carbon sequestration -... | ecosystem: Engineered > WWTP > Effluent > Algae... | reverse complement strand
CGAGGACAGCAGCGTCGAGGAGCCGTTCGAGGAGGACCGGTTCGTCGAGGGCCTCGAGTGGATCGAGTCGATGGGCGCCGACATGTTCACGACCTCGCTCGGGTACACCGACTGGTACACCCAGGGCGACTTCGACGGCCACACCGCCGTGACCACGAAGGCCGCCGTCATCGCGCTCGAGCAGGGCCTCATCCTGTTCGGCTCGGTCGGCAACGCGGGCCCCGGCCCGCGGACCCTGCTCGCCCCGAGCGACGCCGACGGCCTCATCGCCGTCGGCGCCATCGACCCCGACGGCCTCGTCGCCGAGTTCTCGTCGCGCGGCCCGACCGCCGATGGCCGGATCAAGCCCGACATCGCCGCCCCCGGCCAGAACATCTGGGTCGCCGACCCCGGCTCGCCGGACCACTACGGCCACGGCAACGGCACCAGCCTCGCCACCCCGCTCGCCGCCGGCGCCGCCGCCCTGCTGCTCGAGGCCTTCCCCGACCTGGACCCCGCCGCCATGCGCGACCTGCTGCGCCAGTCCGCCACCCTCGCCGACGCGCCGAACAACGACCTCGGCTGGGGCGTGCCCGACATCGGCCGCTCGCTCACCCCGCTGTGCCCCGGCGACGACACCACCGGCGATCACGATCCGAGCACCGGCGATCCCGATCCGAGCACCGGCGACCACGATCCGAGCACCGGCGACCCCGATCCGAGCACCGGCGACAAGGGTGAGGACGACAGCGCCGCGAGCACCGGCGACATGCCCGCCGATCCGCTCGGCGACGACACCGGCGACGACGGCTGCGGCTGCGCCCAGACCCGCACGACCTGGCCGACCGCGCTCGTGCTCCCGTGGCTGATGATCCGCCGCCGCCGGACCGCACGCGACAACGCATGAGCGTCCGCCGACCGCGGCGGACAACCCTCACCCGCTGGTTCGAGTCGGCCGCGACAACACGCAGCGACGCACCGCCGATGGACTCCATCGGCGGTGCGTCACTGCGCGCGCGTCTCGCTCGGCCGCGAATGGCCTCGTCGGCTCATCCGGTCGTGACGCCGCGCGAATTGCCGCGAGGACAGCGCCCCGCCTGACTCGCCGATCCTCGGCGCATCAGGCGGGGAGCTGTCCTCGCGGTCTCCAGTCGCCTCAGCACTGCATTCCGCAGCTGACGATCCCCTCCGCGACGCACGCCTCGTCCCACGACTCCTCGCAGCACGACGCGTCCATGGCGCACACGCAGTCGCGGAACGTCGTGATGGTGCACGCACCGACCTCGCAGCACCCCGCGGTCGCCGCCGACGTGCACAGGCTGGCGTCGTACGCGTCGCACCCGGGGGTGCAGCCCAGCTCGCCGCCGACGAGGCCCATCGACGCGCAGCTCTGGCCCCGGAGATCCGCGCCGTCGCACGGCTCGTTCGCGTCGGCGACGTCGTCGCCGCACAGAGAGCACGCCGAGGTGTCCAGCTCGCACGTGGGCGAGCACGCCAGGCTCCCGTGGGAGAACCCGTGCGCGGTGCAGCTGTCGCCCGCGATCACCATGCCGTCGCACGCCTCCCCCTCGTCGATCACGTGATCGCCGCACACCGAGCAGGGCACCGTGGCCACCGCGTTGCACGTCGCGCCGCACACCGTCATCGTCGACGTCTGCAGATCGCAGACCGCGGGGATCCCCGTGTCACACAGCTCGTCCGCCTGGACGACCCCGTCGCCGCAGCCGAAGCACTGGCTGAGGTCGACCAGGCACGTCGCCTCGTCGCACGTGATCTCGCCGCCGGTGTACCCGAGCGCCGCGCACGTCAGCGCGCCGCTCATGGACAGCGGGCCGTCGCACTGCTCGCCGTCCTGGACCACGGCGTCGCCGCAGACATTGGTCTGACAGTGATTGTCGCAGCCGTCGTTGACCACGGTGTTCCCGTCGTCGCAGGCCTCGTTGGTCTCGACCACGCCGTTGCCGCAAAACGCGTCGAGGATGACGCAGTTGAGACAACCGCTGGTTTTACCGTCGTTGACCCCGTCGTCGCAGATCTCGCCGGGTCCGACGATCGCGTCGCCGCAGATCCCGGAGTGCGGCGGATCGTCGCCCTCGCCGGACGAACTGCCGGACGAAGAAGCCTCGTCCGGATCCTCGAGCCCGAGCGACAGCTCGCCCGGCCCGAAGCGCTCGTCGAACGACGCGCTGTCCGCGGGGTCACAGCCCGTGAGGGCGACCAGCACGACGGCGACATTACGCATTCGGTATGCGGCGCGAATGGAAGATGACAGGATGGGAGTTCGCAGGATGGGAGATTGCATGGTGTGCTCGATGTCGTGGGAAATGCCCGCGGGTCCGGCAGGACATAGGCTGGTCCGTCATATCGACGTAATCAGCGTCCAGACGCCGCGGGCGTGGTCAGTGCATTCGTCTGCATCGCGCCGCGAAACGATAGGGCCGCGTGGTGCGAGTCGAACGCCGTTGTTCTCCCTTGTGCACCGCGCGTGCCAAGCCCCTCCGCGGCCTGGACCGGCGCAAACCAGCCTGTGAGGCCCGCCCTGCGGCGTGCACGTGTCTCCGATCCGTGACGCACCAATTTCGATCGCTTACACCCCGCGTGCCCTCGACCGCGATGGCGCCCCCGGACCTGTGAGTCGACGGACGATCTCCACCGGAACAAGCAGCGGTGGCACACCCGTCGTCAGGAACCAGCCATGCAGCACATCAACCTCGACAGCTACAACCTCGAGAGCGCCGAACGCCGCCTGTGCGTCGAGGCGTTGACCTCCGCCGGCAACATCGTCGGGGCCGCCAAGCTCCTCGGCATCACCCGCCACTCGCTCAAGCGACGCATCATCAAACTCGGCATCGCGTGGTCGCGCGGAACCGGCCGGATCCTCGACGCCCAGCCCGTCGTGACGCCCACGCTCGCCGCCCAGGCGGCCTGAGCCGCGACCCGGGCGCGAACGACGGGGCGGTCCATTCCGCCCCCGTCGCCGCCCGTCCCGCTGACGTCGCGGCTGCTTGCCCAGGGCAGCCACCTCTGTCATGAACCGCGCCGATGTCCCTCTGGCTCGCGGCGCCCATTGTCCTGTTCATCGCTGTACAGCCCGTCTCACCCGAGCCCGCCCCCGGCAGCGTCGAGGCCCGCTACGGCGTCGGCCTGCCGCCGCGCCCAGGGCCCGCTCCCGCCGCCAAGCCCGCGCCCGCCGAGCCCACCGAGCCAGCCGAGCCCGCGACGAAGCCGATCCCGTCGCCCTGGCAGCTCAACCCGCCGGACCGCTGGTACGCGCTCAAGGCCGGGGTCGAGCTCGGGTTCGTCGGCGTGATGTTCCACCACATCCAGTTCGGTCGGCAGGCCACCGCCTTCGACCTGCGCAACCAGGGCGGCCAGGACGTGCTGTTCCCGTTCTTCCGGTTCACCGGCGAGTTCGAGATCAAGCGGCGGCACAGCCTGAGCTTCCTCATCCAGCCGATCAAGCTCAAGACCACGGAGACGCTGAAGGACGAGCTCGTCGTCGACGACCGCAAGTTCGCCGCCGGCACGCCGATGGCCTTCAAGTATGACTTCGGGTTCTACCGCTTCAGCTACCTGTTCGACTTCTTCAAGGACCGCGACCAGGAGCTGGCGGTCGGCCTCGCGATCCAGATCCGCAACGCCACGATCGACTACGCCGCGCGCGACGGCTCGCTGCTGTCCAGCCACCGCAACATCGGCGTCGTCCCGCTGCTCAAGCTCCGCGGGCGCTGGACCCCGAAAAAGGGCAAGGGCGTGTGGCTCGGCGCCGAGATCGACGGGATCTACGTGCGCGGGCGGATCATCAGCGGCACCCGCGATTACTTCGAGGGCGCCCTCATGGACGCCTCGCTGCGGGTCGGCTTCCACGTCCCGCGTGCCGGCGACGCGTTCGTCAACATCCGCTACCTCGGCGGCGGCGCGCGCGGGGCGGAGAGCGAGCCCGAGGTCGGCGACGGCTACACCAACAACTGGTTCCACACCATGGCCCTCAGCCTCGGCTTCCTGATCCGCTGAGGTGCTCCGCCGACCGTCGAGCGCCTATCGCGCGGTGCCGCGCCGTGACGATGGCGATCGATCCGCCGGCCCTGGCGTGTATCATCCGCCGCCATGGAATCAGGACCCCAGGAGTGGTTGTACCGCGCCAGCAACGCCCAGGAAGATCGCGCGAGCACCCTCGAGATCGCCCAGAAGTTCGGCTTCATCTGCCGCAGCGCGTACATCGACGCCGAGCGGCCGGCCCTCATCCCCCTCGTCCGCGAGGTCGACCTCGGCCACCTCATCCACCTCTACTTCGTCAGCGCCCGCGGCGGCCAGCCGCTCGGGACCTTCCGCGTCGTCGGCCCCGGCAACCACCCGCACAAGGAGCAGTTCGGCCCCGCGGTCAAGGGCGCCTTCACCCTGCGCAGCGTCGCCGAGAGCGAGCTGCAGGACCACCTGATCAAGTGCGAGGGCTACGCGCGCGATCCCCGGCTCGCGACCTACTGCGGCTGGCCCGTCGTGCCCGACGACCGCCCCGCCCCGCGCTACGTGCCCGGCCTGTTCCCGGGCCGCAACTCGCTGGTCGCCTACCCGCGGCTGCGCCGCAAGACCGGCTCCTGACGCCGACTTTGCGCCGCCGAGAGGGCGCTCGCCAGCCGTCAACTTGGCTACCCTGGCCGCGTGCGCGCCCTCCCGCTCCTGCTCCTCCTGGTCCCCGCCTGCTCCGCCACCCCCGAGCCGGGCAAGCTCCTCGACTTCGTCCCGCCGAAGCCCGGTGAGCACGCGCCGGCCTGCGTCGACGCCAACGCCGGCAAGCGCTTCATCGTCGAGGGCCACGTCGGCCCCGGCGGCGGCGTCACCGTCGACAACGGCCTCGTCGGCCTCGACGTCGCCGAGTCGTACGCCGACGGCGACGTCGCCGGCAAGAGCTTCTCCGCCGAGTTCAAGGACGACACCCACGTCAAGTTCGACGTCGCCAACCAGAAGGCCAAGAACGTCAACGTGTTCATCAGCGGCAGCGAGGGCGACCTGAAGGGCGTCACCCTCAAGACCACCACCGGCGACGCCACCCCCGCCGACAAGCTCGCCGTCGTGTTCGACTACGAGGTCATCAAGCACTTCCAGACCGGCCAGATCACCGCCTGCGTCGCCCACGTCGTCGAGCTGCGCAGGCTCTGACTCACCGCGCGCGCTGCAGCTCGGCCAGCTGCGCCTCGATGCGCGCCATTCGCTCGCGCAGCGCCTCGTTCTCGGCCTCGGCGTCGACCACCCGCCGGTGCAGCGCCTGGATCGCGACCATCGACACGCCGACTCCGTCGAGCGGGAAGATCATCCGGTCCGTGTCCCACAGCCCGAACGCGCCCTTGAAGTCCTGGGCCATCGGCCCGAGGTGCCGGACCTCCGGCGCGTCCTTCTTGTAGCGCCACGTCGAGACCTCGAGCGACACCACCCGCCGGAGGATGTCCGACGCGTCGACCGGGCGGATGTCGGTCTTCGCGTTGCGATCGCTTATCGGGCAGATCTCGCCGCAAAACTCCTTGCCCGGCGGCACCGGGATGCCCGCGCAGCACTCGAGCCCGTCGCAGCACAGCTCGCCCATCGCGCAGCTGCCCTGCATGCCGACGCACACGTCGCCCGTCGTCGACTCCCCCTTCGTCGTCGTCCCGTCCGTCGTCGTCCCGCTCGTCGTTCCGGTCGTCGTCCCGCTCGTCGACGTCCCGCCCGTCGACGTCCCCGGCTCCGGCCCGGTGCTCGTGCTCGTGCCCGGGGAGCCCGTCGTGGGCGCGCCGGTCGTCGCCTGGCTGTCGCTGTCGCTGACGCTGCCGGCCGTCGTCGTCGCCGAGCCGGTCGCCATCGTCGTCCCGCCAGGCCCGCCGCTCGACTCGCTCGTCGTCTGCGGCGCCGTCGTCGACTCGCCCGCGCTGTCGCTCGTCTTGCCGCCGCCGCCACACGCGCCGATCGTCAACATCACCAGTGTCTGCGTAATCCGTGAAGTCATGGGTCCTCCTGCGATTTGAAGAACCTACAGGATCCACGCCAGGACCGCGCCATCATCCGACGCGGGCATTCGCCCGCTGAAACACGCACCAGTCGCTTGCCCACCGCCGACCGCGTCCCTAGCATCGTGCGATGCGTGTCATTGGCGTCGCCTCGCTGTTGTTCGCCGCGTCGGTCGGCTGCGGCGACGCCGCGCACGAATCCGCGTCGGACACCCCGGCGACCGCGACCACGGGCACCACCGGGCCGCCCGAGGACATCTTCGAGGAGTGGGTCGGTCACCTCTCGATCAGCGAGAACGGCGTCACCTATCTCAAGCCATGCGACTCGAGCGAGCGAGTCGTCGTCGGCCTCCCCGACTACCCCGCCTGCACGGGCGCGCCGCTGTGGCTGCGGATCCGCGGCGTCGCCCACGGAGCCACCATCGACAGCGCCGAGATCCTCGCGGGCCCGTGTCTGGTCGGCGGCTGCGCCGACGACCCGACCCCGCAGCGGTGCGACACGCTCGCGGCGCTGTGCCTCGCATACACGCCGCCCTGCGACCTGCGCGCGCAGGACTGCCCGGCGGGCCAGAAGTGCGGCCCGATCGATGGCGACCTCGAGCACGCCGACTGCTCCCCGCTCGCCGTCGACGCTGGCGCCCCGGGTCAACCATGCAGCCATCGGCCGGTCGACACGTGCGACCTCACCGCCTTCTGTTACGGCACGGGCGGCGACGCGGGCGTGTGCGTGCCTCGCTGCCGCGACGCTTCCCCCGCTTGCGACGACCCCGACCGGACCTGCATCGACGACGAATTCTTCGGCCCGCCCGGATGCCTGACGTTCTGCGGCCGGGACGACGACTGCCCGGCGAACGAGCGGTGCCTGCCCCACGATCAGGACCACGGTTACTGCGTCCCGCGCGCGGGGTGACGCCGGGCCCTCAGCGCGGCTTCTCGGCCTTGCGCATCATGAGATACGCCAGCCCCGGCGCGTGCTTGCCGATCCACGCGCCCAGCTTACCGTGCCCGGTGAACACGAACTCACGCGCGCGTCGCCCGACCGCCGACACCATCACCCGCGCCGCGTCCTCGGCCGACCACATCAACTTCGCCGGCCGCGGATCTTTGCGGCTCGCGTCGAGCTGCCCGGTGTTGTCGACCTGCGTGATCTCCGAGGTCACCATCCCCGGGTGCAGCAGCGTGCAGCTGACCCCGCTGCCGTACAGCTCCTGCTGCAGCGTCAGCCCCAGCCCGCGCAGCGCGAACTTCGACGCCGTGTACGCCCCGTTGCGCGGCGTGGCGATCACGCTCGACACGCTCGCGACCAGCGCCAGCCGCCCCTTCGAACGGCGCAGCGCCGGCAACGCGTGGCGGACCGTCGACATCGCCCCGAACACGTTCGTGTCGAACTGCCGGCGCAGCTCCTCGTCGGTCAGCTGCTCGAGCCGCCCCGACACGCCGAACCCCGCGTTGGCGACCGCGACGTCGAGCCGCCCGAAGTGGGCGAGCACCGCCTCGACCGCCCGCGCCACGTCCTCATCCTTCGTCACGTCGCACACGACCGCGAGGGCCCGCCGGCCCATCGCCGTGATCTCGCCGACCAGCTCCGTCAGGCGATCCTCGCGGCGCGCCGACACGGCCACGTCGGCGCCGCGACTGGCGAACTCGCGGGCCAGCGCGCGGCCGATGCCCGCGCTCGCCCCGGTGATCCACACGACCTGCCCCGCGAATTGCTGCATGCGGCCGGCACTCTAGCACCGGCAGCCCCCGCTCAGAAGACGTACGCGAGGTTGCCGTCCCAGCCCGACAGGTGGATCGTGATCTCCCCGCTCTGCTGCTGGTACGCGGCCTGCCACGCCTCCTTGAGCGGCACCAGGTCGAGCACCCGCTGCTCCATCACGATCGCGTCGCACGGGTCGTCGTGGCCGTCGTGCCACAGGTCGAGCCACACCTGCACCGGGTCCGACTCGGCGAACGACCCGTCCCAGCAGTAGTCGATCTCGTGCGCCTCGCAGCCGCCGCCGAACGACACGTCGATCACCAGCGTGTCCGCCTCGATCACCGCCGCCGTCACCTCGAGCGCGTCGTGCGGCTTGTCCATGCACGCGTTCCCGGGCTCCAGCTCGCACACGCTCGAGCAGCCGTCGCCGTCCGCGTTGTTGCCGTCGTCGCACTGCTCCTCCGCGGCCAGCACCCCGTCGCCGCACACGAAGCCCGGCCCCGTCTCGCCCGCCGACGACTCGCCGCCCGTGCCCGTCGTCGCGCCGCTGGTCGCGCCCGTCTCCGTCTCGCCGTCGGTGCCCGTCTCCGTCCCGCCGGGCTCGGTCGCCGGGCAGCCGATATCGGTGCACGCCCACGTCCCCTCGTAGCAGCTGCACGTGTTGCAGCCGTCGGGCGCCGGCTTCTCGTCGCCATCCTCGCACTCGGCCGGCGGCGCGTCCTCGTCGTTGCACGCCTTCTCGGTGCACGCCCAGTCGCCGTCGACGCACGAGCACGTGTTGCAGCCGTCGTCGGCGGGCTTCATGTCGCCGTCCATGCACATCTCGTTGATGTTCGTGTCGCTCTCGGTGCCGATCTGCTTCGGCCCCGGGCAGGCCATCAGCACGCCGACAAGCAGGAGGGCGCCGTAGTTTCGGGAGGTCGTCAGGCTTCGCATGTTCATCTCGCTGGTTAAGGTTTCCGGTGGTTGTCCGGCGCGCGCCGCTTCTGTGTCCGCCCCGTGAAAAATTTCTGTCACGGCCCCGCCGCGCAGGCCCCCCGGACCCGCTCCGCCTGGACCGACCCCGCGTGCGCGCGCAGGAACGCGTCCGCCGCGGCCCGCCCCTCCTCTCCGCGTCCCGCCGCGCACAGCGCCACCGCCCGCAGCGCGTCGTGCTCCGGCCGCAGCACCCCGCCCGCGCCGAACTCGCGGTCGTACGCCGCCAGCCGGTCCAGCGCCTCCCCCGGCCGCGCGCCGGCCAGGGCCGCCTGCGCCTGCTGCAGCAGCGCCGCCTCGCGCCCGAGCGCCGGCCCCTCGCGCTCCGCCGCCGGCGACGTCGGCACCTGGCGCTTGCGACCTGTCCTCGGGGACCTGTCCGCAGGTTCATCCACGACCGGCGCCTCGACGACCACCGCAGCCGCAGCCTCCTCCTTCACCGCCTCGCCCGCCTCGCCCGCCCCGCCGCGGACCGCCGCCCGCGCCCCCGCCGACTCCCCGCCGTACAGCGCCGCCGGGGCCGTGTCGACCGCGACCGGCACCGCCCGGCGCACGCCCACGACCGCGAGCACCACCCCGGCCGCGACCGCCAGCCCGATCACCAGCCCCGCGCCCCATCGCCGACCTGTCCGTTCAGACATGTCCCCACGCGCCGCGTCGACCTCCAGTCGATCCCACACGCGCGCGCGCGCGTCGGCCGGCATGTCGTCCTCGGCCCGCAGCGCCGCCAGGGCCGCCTTCGCCGCCGGGCTCAGCCCGTCCTCGTGGTTGTGCGAGGTCTCCATCACCGTGCCACGCTCCTCCGGGCCCCCGCCTCACGCTCGGCGAGGGCCCGGCTCAGTTGTTCACGGACCGCACGCAGCCGCGCGTACGCCGTATTTAAATTCAGCCCGAGCATCTCCGCGATCTCCGGCACCTTCAGCCCCTCGAGGTCGGCCAGCTCGAACAGCAGCCGCCGATCCTCCGCGAGCCCCGCGAGGAACTCCCGCACGAACGCCGCCGCGCGCGCCTGCTCCGTGCGCACCTCCGGGTCCGGCCCCGGCGTCGGCCCCGGCGCGACGCTCAGCTTGCGCAGCGACCTCGCCTGTCCGCGTCGGTGGTTGCTCGCCACCCCGCGGGCGATCCCGAACAGCCAGGTCGTCAGCGCCGCCCGCCCGTCGTACTCCCCCAGCCGTCGGTGCACCACCAGGAACACGTCGTGGACCACGTCCTCGAGCGCCTCCTCGGCCACCCCGAGCCGCCGCACCACCCGCCACACGAACCCCGCGTGCGCCCGGTACACCTCCGCAAGCGACCACCCGTCCGTCACGGCGGACGGGCGCGGCCCGGCATCGGCGGTCGTCGTCGCGGTCACCGGGGGTGATTGTCCGGCGC
>Ga0075158_10004159_pt1 | contig 10010 bp, 8 predicted proteins | sample JI91814BDNA_FD_70968 | JGI IMG/M metagenome (GOLD analysis project Ga0075158, IMG submission 70968) | Wastewater effluent complex algal communities from Wisconsin, to seasonally profile nutrient transformation and Carbon sequestration -... | ecosystem: Engineered > WWTP > Effluent > Algae... | reverse complement strand
CGGCGGCTGTTGGCGTTGGCGCATGAACGGCTGGGGCCGGCGCCGGTGCCCTACTGCTGGGTGACCTTGGGGTCCCGGGCCCGCCGGGAGCAGGCGCTCGCCGCCGACCAGGACAACGCGCTGATCATCGCGGACGAGGCCGGGCCGGCGGAGGTCGCCTGGTTCGAGGGGTTCGCGGAGCTGATGGTCGGGTGGTTGGCGGAGGCCGGCTATCCCCGCTGCGCGGGTGACGTCATGGCGACGAATCCGCGCTGGCGGGTGCGGCTTGCCGATTGGCGGACGACCTTCCGGGGCTGGTTGCAGGAGCCGGAGCCGGATGCCGTGCTGGGGGCAAGCATCTTCTTCGACATGCGACCCGTCGCCGGGGACAGCCGGCTGTATGACGCTCTGGTCGCCGAGGTCCGCGCCCTCGCCCCGGAGTCGCGGCGTTTCTTGGCCCACCTGTCTCGCAGCGCCGTATTGAACGAGCCGCCGCTGGGCTTCTTCCGGGGTTTCGTCCTGGCGCGCGAGGGTGATCACAAGGACACCCTCGACATCAAGCGCGGCGGGGTCGGGGCCGTGGTGGACCTGGCGCGGGTGTATGCCCTCGCGATCGGCTCGACGGCGGTCTCGACGGATGCCCGGCTGGCGGCGGCGATCCAGGCTGGGGCGATCGCGCCCGAGCGTGGGGCGGATTTGCGGGACGCCTTCGAGTTCATCTCGTATGTCCGCTTCCGTCACCAGGCCGCGGCGGTGCAGGACGGGCGCGTCCCGGACAACCGGCTCTCCCCCGCGGAGTTGAGCGCCTTCGACAAGCGGCACCTGCGCGAGGCCTTCGCGATCGTCCGCTCGGCCCAGTCGACGCTGGCCACCCTGCGCTCGGGATCGGTGTCGTGATGGGGGTGCTGGATCGGCTCCTCGGCCGTTCCGGCCCGGACCTGGCCACGCTGCCCGGCGCGCTGGGGGATTATGCGCGAATGCCATTGCCCGGCAAGCAAGCCGGCCTCGACGACCTGCCGATGCTGGCGATCGACTTCGAGACGACCGGCCTGGACGACCGGAAGGACTATCTGGTCAGCGTGGGGTTCGTCCCGGTCGACGGCGACGACATCGTGCTGGCCGGGGCGCGCCGCTTCCACGTCCGGCCGCCGGTCGGGGCCGGGGTCGGCGTCAGCGCGACCATCCACGGCTTGACTGACGACGCGGTCTCGGTCGGGATCCCGATCGGCGAGGCGCTGGACCGGGTGTATGCGGCCCTGACCGGGCGCGTTCTGCTGGCGCATTACGCCCGGATCGAGACGGGTTTCCTCGGCGAGATCACCCGGCGACTTCACGGCCGCGCGCCGAAGTTCGAGGTGGTCGACACCCTCGAACTCGGCCGCCGCCTCCAGCCGGGCAGCGCCTTCGACGAGCCCAAGCCCGGGGCGCTGCGGCTGTGGCGCCTGCGCGAGGAATTCGGGCTGCCGACGTATGCCGCGCACGACGCCCTCCTCGACGCCATCTCCTGCGCGGAGCTCTACCTGGCACAACGCGCCGAGCTCGCCGCCCGCGCCGCCGCCGCCCACGCCCGCCCCCTCACCCTCGGCGGCGTGCGCGCCTGACTGAGTGTGGCCGGGGCGGGTCGGGGCTGGGCCAAGGAACTTCTGCTAGCAGCAGTTAGTCAACTGTGGACACCTTGCAAGTTGTCCGCAGTTGACTAACTTGTGCTGAGGTGGCCAAAACCCAGCCAAATCGCGGTCAGAGCGCTCCAAAACCCGGGTCAGAGCGCTTCGGAGTCGATCCGGTCCAGGGCAGCATTCCAGTGCGCGGCGACCCAGTCGCGGTCGAGCCCGGCGTCGAGGTGGTCGTGCCGGATCTCCAACTCGGTCCGGTCATCCGACGCGGGCCGCAGCTGCACGTCGACCAGCGTCGCGGGGGCGTCGGCGTCGGCGAGCCAGGAGAAGCGGATCTGCTCCTGCGGGTGGAAGCTGCGGGTCACGCCATACGTCCCGTCGGCGGCATGCCAACTGGTCCCCTTCGTGCCCAACTCGCCACCGGAGCCGAGCAGCGCCTCGGCTCCGTGCGGGGCCATGAGGGCTCCCCATACGCTCGCGACCGGATGGTCGAGGACACGGCTGACGGCGACGACTTCGCGCGCCTCGGTCACATCCGGCAATCCGACGGATTCTGCGTCGGTGAGGGTCCCATCTGCGTTGGTCATTGCGCGCGCCTTCCTGTGAACGACGTCGTCCGGCCCGACACCTGTCGGTTGGCACGGCCTTGCTACCGGGCCATGCTTCGACCCTATCCCCGCGCTCGTCGAACCACGAGGGGCGGTATGCCGCGGGCTCACCTCGGCCGGTCGGGTACCCGTCCCCACCTCGGGAACCGATTCGGCGGCGCCGGAACCGATCGCGGGCATCGGGCGTCTGAGCCAACAACGAATCTGTGGAGGCACCCCATGTTGCGGACAACCGGCCCGACGAAACCCACCACCCGCCGAGCGCTGCTCGTCACGGGTGCCGCGATGCTTCTGGCCGGGTGCGGCGCGCAGGTCACCGGGTCGGCGGCGGGTTCCGCGAGTGGGACGAGCGCCGGCACCGGCAGTTCTGCCAGTGCCACAACCACGACGACGAAGGCCCCCTCGGGCACATTCGCCAAGCGGGCCGAAAAGGTCGCGGCGGCGCTGCGCTCGGACGGGACGCTCGCGGCATACCAGGAGAAGTTGATCATTTTGGAGCCTCGGGTGTCGTGGCCGGGGTTCACCGATGACCTCGCCAAGGAGGCCGCGCTCAGCGGCCGGGGAGCCCTCGCCGTGGACGCCCCCGTTCCCCCGTCGCCCATCCAGGTCGTCTTGGCGGATGGCACGACGAAGGACCTTCCGGTCCTTGGCGCCAAGGCCGCCGCAGGCGAGGCGCTGACCAACCCGTGCGGGCCGGCCGAGCGGTGCACGTTGTCCTTCGACTCGGCAAAGCTCTCCTCCGAGCAGGTCGCCACCAACAAGGGCGTGCTGGACCTACCCGTATGGCGATTCACCGGCGGCGGCATGACCGGCGCCGCGACGGTGATTGCCGTCGACCCGGCGGGGCTGGGTTCCGCGCCAACGGCACCCGACCCTGGCCTCGGTTACGAGGCCGGCATCGCCGGGGCGACCGCCATGTATGCCGTGTCCGACACCGCCGTGAAGTACGAGGTCGGCGTCGGCTCGTGCGACACCGACATCACGCCCTCGGTCTACGAGGCCGCGGACATCGTCGTTATCGGGGCGACCGTCACCCCGCCGTCGGGAGCCTGCGATGCGGCAATGCATCTCAAGCCCGTCGAGGTGACCCTGGCGTCACAGCTGGGGGCCCGGCCCCTCGTCGACGTCTCCTCCGGCATGATTCTGGCCCCCCGCTAAGGCCCCGCGTCGGGTTTGACCGCCTCAATCAGATAGCGCGTCGCCTGTGTGACCACGGCACCCTCCCGACGGATCTGGTCGTGCAGGGTGGCGAGGCGCGCGGCATACCGCTCGATGGAGAAGTCGGGCACCCACAGGAGTTTGCGCAGCGCGAAGACAACCGCGCCGATGTCGCGCAGTTCCACGGAGACGCGCGCGACCCGGGTGTCGAGGATGTCGAGCCCGGCCAACCGGATGGAGTCGAGGGTGTCGGCCAGCCGAGTCACCCCGCGATCGGGGCCCAAGAAGTAGTCCAGTAGCTCGAACCCGCCTGCCGGACCGAGCAATTGCGCGAGATAGCTGCCGCCCGGCGCCAGCACGCGCGCGATCTCGCTGGCGGAGGCGTGGGCCGGACCCTTGGCCGTCACCAGCTGAAAACTGTTGGCCGGCAACGGAAGATTCTCACCCTCGGCGTGCTCCAGCACCCAGACGCCGCGCTCGGCCAAGGCGGCACGGGCGGCGCCAACCTCCTCGGGGGTCGTCGTGGCGACCGTGTGGTCGGGAAGTTCCGGGACGGCCGCGAGTCGGGACCCGTCGCCGACCTGCAGGTCGAGCGCGCTGTCGACGCGCTGCAAGCGATCGGCGAGCACCTCCTCGAAGACCCACGACGTCGCCTCGCCGCCCCAGCCGAACATCCGGGTCACCGCCCAGCCACCCGGGTCGGAGCGCTCGCCCGCGACGAGCAACTGCGCGAAAGAGGCCACTTCCGCACCCTAGGGCGCGAGGCGCGCTGGCACCGTGGCGACCGCCACTCACTCCCGCGCACGCGGCGAGATGTGCGCCACACCCCCGGATAATCGGGCGTATGCCGCAGCGCCCACCCCGGGGTCGCCCCGTCCTGACGACCGATCGCCTTGGTGATGTTGACCGGACTAACGACCGTGGGCGCTGGTAGGACTGGGGACCGTTACTGGGTCTGCTGAGGAGTCCGTTGTGAGTCGTGATCTTGACCGTCTCGTTGTTGGTCGTTGGGGCTCTGTTCGGCCGGGAGGCTCGGGCGTGGCGTGGGTTGTGCAGGACGCCGAAGGTCTGATCGTGGGGCCGGTTGCCGAGTTCCTGCGCGACTTCGCCGCTCGAGGAAACAGCGCGGGCAGTGTTCGCTCTTACGCGTACGTTCTGCTGCGCTGGTGGCGCTGGCTGGCCGCCGTCGGCGTCGATTGGGATCGTGCGACCGCCGCGGAGGTGCGTGACCTGGTGTTGTGGCTTCAACTGCATCCGAAACCTCGCCGGTCGGCCAGGACGCTGTCGGCTGATCTCGTGGGGACTGTCAACCCGAAGACGGGTAAGCAGTATCTGGATGACCACTACGCGGCGCGCACTATCCGGCACAACAATGCAGCTCTGGCCTCGTTCTACGAGTATTGGGCTGAGCAGGGCCGGGGGCCGGTGATGAATCCGGTGCTTCGGGCCGGGGGTGGGCGCCGCCCGAATGCGCATCACAACCCGATGATGCCGTTCCGTCCCGAGGGCAAGCTGCGGTACAACCCCAAGGTTCCGCGTCGGCGGCCGCGGGCCTTGACCGATGAGGCCTGGGACGAGCTCTTCGACACCCTGACATGTCATCGAGACCGGGCGCTGCTGGCGTTGACGGTCAGCAACGGTGCTCGCGCCAGCGAGGTCCTGGGGATTCGAGGGGCCGACGTCGACTGGGGCAACCAGCTGGTCCGGGTAATCCGCAAGGGGTCCCGGGCGCAGCAGTGGCTGCCGGTGAGCGAGCCGGCGATGGTGTGGCTGCGGCTCTACCTGGCCGAGGTCGGCAAGATCGGCCCGGGTGATCCTGTGTGGGTGACGGTGCGCCGCCGTCAACGCCAGGGCACGCTGACACGGGTCCCGATGACGTACGAGGCGCTGCGCGCGGTGCTCCGACGGGCCAACGCTCGTCTGGGGACGAACTGGACGATGCACGATCTACGGCATACCTGCGCGCTGCGGATGGCCGCCGACGAGAACGTCTCTTTGCGCGATGTGCAAACCATCCTCGGGCATGCCCACATGGAGACCACGGCGGAGATCTACCTGGTCGAGGACGAACGCCACACCGTTGAGAAGGTCGCCGCCCACCTGGCCCGCCTCCAAGAACCCAAGCCCGACCCGGCCCCGGTGGCCACCGCCTACAGGTCGGCTGATTTGGCGGTCCTCTTCGGCGACGGGTTGCTGCCGTGATCAGCGCGCTGCGCCACGAGCAGATGGCCAAGGTCGGCAGCCGGCTGCGGCTGCATCCGGAGCTGGTCGGGGTCACCTTCCCCGGCCCTCACGATCAGGCGGACCGCGCCGAGGTGCTGAGGATCGCCATGAAGCTGCCGGACTGGCCGACCGTCGTGCACGACCACAACGAGCTCGTCGAGGGCATCGGCTGGGTCCTGGACTGGCTGGAGACCTTCCCCGGGGACGGCTGGCACGACCGGTGGATCGCGGCCGGCGCGAACACCGACCCGGACTCGTGGATCCTGAGGCGTCACGGTCAGGACCCTCGGATCGCACCCAGCGTTCGCGCGATCGCCGTCTCCGGCATCAGGACCCTGATCGTGGCCCGGGTGATCCTGCCGGACTACCCGTACTTCTCCGCCCTCAAGACCGCGATCGGGTACCGACAGATCCTCGCCCAACAGGACCCCGACCTGCGGCAACGCCTCCAAGACGGCATGGACCGGCGGCACATGAGCGCCAAGACCCAGCACGACTGCTGGACCGTCCTGGCCCGCGTCATGCTCCACACCGGCCACGACCTGCCCGCCATCACCAAGAACGACCTGTTCGCGTTCCGCTCCGCCCAGCTCCTCCAACTCGGAGTGCGCGCGGCCGGGTGTCACCAGGTGTGGGAGCTGCTCACCGACGTCGGGATCCTCGAGGCCAACCACGGCCTGTACGAAGAGCTGCGGCTGGGGCAGCGGAGCGTGGCCCACCTGGTCGACCGCTACGACATCACCCCCGGACCGATCCGCGACCTCTTCGTGCGCTACCTGCAAGAGCGCAAGACCTCGGTGGACTACACCACGCTGTCCGGGTTGGCCGCTGACATCGTCGGCAACTTCTGGGCCGACATCGAAAAGCACCACCCCGGCATCGACACCCTCGCCCTCCCTGCCGACGTGATCACCGCCTGGAAAGAACGCCTAGCCACGGTGGTCGGCGTCAACGGCGAAACCCGGCCACGCGCCAGCAGCGGCTACATCCTGCTCAACGTCCGCTCGTTCTACCTCGACCTGCGCGACTGGGCCCACGAAGACCCCTCCATCGTCCCCTACGCGGTGCCCTCCCCGGTCACCCGCGCCGACGCGACCGGACTCAACCGACGCAAACTGCACGTGCGGGCCAAGATCCACCAACGAATCCGAGAACGCGTCCCCCTCCTGCCCGAGATCGTCGCCCATCTCGAACGCGAACTCGCCCAGGCCCGCGCCCTGCGCGAGGCCGCCGCCAAGGCCCCGCTCGATGACCTGTTGACCGTGGATGGCCGCAGCTACGTCCGCGAGGACGGGTACGTCAAAGCCGCCCGGGGTCTGCCGCCGGGCACCTCATATGTCGTTCGTGACCTTGAGACCGGGGAGCGGTTCAGCACCACCCGACGCGAACACGACGCGTTCTGGCTCTGGGCCATCGTGGAAACCCTGCGCCACACGGGCCTTCGGATCGAGGAACTCCTCGAACTCACCCACCTCGCGCTGGTCTCCCACCGACTGTCCACCACCGGTGAGACCGTGCCGCTGCTGCAGGTCATCCCGTCCAAGACCAACCAGGAACGCCTCCTGCTGGTCACGCCCGAACTGGCCAGCGTCCTGGCCCTGGTGATCAGCCGGCTGCGCAACCAGAACCACGGCACGATCCCGCTGGTAGCCCGCTACGACCACTACGAACGCACCGTCGGGCCCCGGCTGCCGCACCTGTTCCAACGCGACTACGGCAGCGGGCCCACCGTCATCGGCACCACAAGCCTGCGGCAATGGCTCAAAGCCTTGTTCGTCCGCATGGAGTTACGCGACCGGGCCGGTGAACCAATCCACCTGACCCCGCACGACTTTCGTCGGATCTTCTCCACCACAGCCGTCCAGGACGGGCTCCCGCTGCACATCGCCTCCAAGATCCTGGGCCATCGGCACCTGACCAGCACCGAACCCTACGTCGCGGTCTTCCAAGACGACCTGATCCGCACCTACCGCACCTTCGTCGACAACCGGCGCACCGGCCGTCCCCCGCAGGAGTACCGCGAACCCACCGACGCCGAATGGGAAGAGTTCGAAGAACACTTCACCCTGCGCCGGGTCGAACTGGGCAGCTGCGCCCGCCCCTACGGCTCCCGCTGCGAACACGAACACGCCTGCCTGCGCTGCCCCGTACTCCGAGTCGACCCCGCCCAACTCGACCGGCTGGCCGCGATCATCACCAACCTCGAAGAACGCATCGTCGAAGCCGAGGAGCGTGGCTGGCCCGGGGAGGTCGCCCAGCTGACCGTCACCGTGAAGGCTGCCCGCGACAAACTCGCACGCCACACCCCCACCGGGCCGTCCACGGCCCACGGGCTGACTCTGCTGCCCCACCCGACCACGCGGGCACTGCAGGACGCGAAAGGGGGGTAACCCTGGGCACCCGCCGCTGCTCAGTGGGAAAGGAATCGTTCGGCGTCGAGGGCGCCCGCGCACCCGGAGCCGGCGGCGGTGATGGCCTGACGGTAGGTGTGGTCGACCAAGTCCCCGCAGGCAAAGACCCCGTCCATGGTGGTGCGGGTCGAGCGGCCCTTGCGGGGCCCCACCCGAAGTAATATCGTCTTGTGGCGATGACAAAGCAAATGCGCGATGAGTCCCTAATTGGAGAGCAGGAAGCCTTGGCGGCCGCAGCATGCCTGTTCCACGGGTTCAGCGACACCTCCCGGTTGACGATCGTGCAGCATCTGAGCCTGGGTGAACACCGCGTGGTCGACCTGGTCGCCCACCTCGGTCTGGCGCAGTCGACGGTGAGCAGACACTTGGCGTGTCTGCTCGATTGTGGGCTGGTAACGATGCGGCCCGAGGGGCGGGCCTCGATCTACGCGCTGGCCCACCCCGAGGCGACGATGGATCTGTTGCGCGGCGCTGAACGCCTGCTGGGTTTGACCGGGGACGCGGTCACGCTGTGCCCGCGCCACGGGGCTGGGGTGGCCCAGTGAACTCCGCCCGCTCTCACTCATTGACCATTGCCGCGATCTCTGAGGACCGTCGACAGCAACTGGGACGCCGAGCCCAACTGCTTGCCGGCGCCTCAGTGGCGTACAACGTTGTGGAGTCCGTTGTCGCCGTGGCTGCCGGGTCGGCCGCGTCATCGATCGCGCTGATCGGCTTCGGTCTGGACTCGTTGGTCGAAGTCGGCAGCGGACTTGTCATCCTCTGGCAGTTCCGGCACAAACTCCCCGAAACCAGGGAACGCCAAGCCCTGCGCTGCATCGGCATCTCGTTCTTCGCATTGGCCGCCTACGTGTCGGTGGAGTCGATGCGAGCACTGCTGGTAGCCAGCGAGGCCGAACACTCGACCCTAGGCATCTGGATCGCGGCCCTCTCCTTGGCGGTCATGCCCTTCCTGTCCTGGGCGCAACGGCGAACCGGCCGGGAACTGGGCTCCGGGTCGGTCGTGGCCGACTCCAAACAAACCCTGCTCTGCACGTATCTGTCCGCGGTGCTCTTGGCCGGCCTGCTCGTTAACAGCCTCTTCGGGTGGTGGTGGGCCGACCCGATCGCCGGGCTGGTCATCGCCGGCGTCGCCAGCCGCGAAGGACTCCAAGCGTGGCGCGGCGAGACCTGCGGATGCGGCCCCACCATCGCCTCCTCCTCCAACGCCACGTGCTGCACCGATGCCCATTGCAGCAGCGTCAAAGCGGCATCATGAGCGACCACGGCCACAGCCACGGGGCAGCCCTGGCCGACCACCGCGGCAAACTCGCCGCCGTGCTGGGCATCACGCTGACCGTCCTCGTCGTCGAGGTGGTCGGGGCCGTCCTGTCCGGCAGCCTGGCCCTGCTCGCCGACGCCGCGCACATGCTCACCGATGTCGCCGGCCTCACCCTCGGGCTGATCGCTGCCGTCCTGGCGCGCCGACCCGCCACCCCCGCCCGGACCTGGGGCTACCACCGTGCCGAAGTCCTCGGTGCCGCTGCCCAGGCCGCTCTCTTGCTGGCCGTCGGCGCCTTCGTCCTGATCGAGGGGGTCAAACGTCTCTTCGAACCCCCCGAGGTGGCCTCGGGCCTGATGATCGTCTTCGGCATCGTCGGCTTGATCGGCAACCTCATCGGCCTGCTCATCCTGGCCAGCGGCCGCAGCGCTAACCTCAACATGCGCGCGGCATTCCTCGAGGTCGTCAACGACGCACTCGGCTCGGTCGCTGTTTTGGCCGCCGCCGCCGTCATCACCACCACCGGCTGGTACCGCGCCGACGCGATCGCCTCGATCCTCATCGGCGTCCTCATCATCCCGCGCACCATCCGACTTCTCCGCGAAACCATCGACGTCCTGCTCGAGTCCACCCCAAAGGGCCTCGACCTCGAACTGGTGCGCCAGCACCTGCACGCGCTACCCCACGTGCACGACGTCCACGACCTGCACGCCAGCCAAGTCGCCACCGGCATCCCCATCCTCACCGCCCACCTAGT
>Ga0075158_10004155_pt1 | contig 10016 bp, 14 predicted proteins | sample JI91814BDNA_FD_70968 | JGI IMG/M metagenome (GOLD analysis project Ga0075158, IMG submission 70968) | Wastewater effluent complex algal communities from Wisconsin, to seasonally profile nutrient transformation and Carbon sequestration -... | ecosystem: Engineered > WWTP > Effluent > Algae... | reverse complement strand
ATGCAGGCACTCGGATGGTATAGGACTGCTTTAGTGGCGGTATGGCCCGCTCGAAGTAGATCCCTGAAGCCGCCACGCCTTTTGCCAAATTAGCCGAGCCGTCTGTGGCAACCAACATATTTTAGGGGGGCCTACCTCATTCAATTTAAAACCACTCGCTGGGGTACTCGAATGACACCGGTTCTACCAAGGCATCCTTGACGCTGATGAACTTCTTCGTGAAATTGTAGCTAGGAGGCACCATGCTTCTCGCAACTGTTGGGTTGTTGATCCGCAGCATCTCGAAATCGCTTCGGCGGTGTTCGCCAGTCGAATCAAGCTGTATCAGGATCTCTGGTGGGGCCTTCATCAAATTCGGGTAGTGTTTCTGGGCGATCTCCAGCAGGTCGAAATACCGGTGGATCGTGTCTGTTTCGAAGCCGGACTTGATTTCGAAGAACGCCTTGTGGTAATAGTAGGCGATTAGGACGTCTAAGGCCACATATTGCGTCTTGCCGCTCTTGATGGTTCGCACTGGCCACATTGGCGACACCCAGATGACCCCTTCTGCCGAAATGAAGTCAGCAAATAGCATATTGGGGTGCAGCTTGGCCTTCTCGCCCTCCAAAAGCTCCTTGTGTTTTTGGGCCGAACAGAGGTAGCTGAGATGCCTTTGCGGCCTCGGCGCCTTCTTGGCTACCTTCATATAGAACTCGTAGGCGACATCGCCACACTGAATTTCGGCCAAATCAGGCTTGAGCTCCTTGGCCTTTTTTGGCTCTATCGCCGAGAACTGCTTGCGATAATCGGTGAAATTATGGTTCTCCATGATTTTCAAGAGCCTCCCGAAGTCCTTCTCCCATCTATACCCGATCATAGGGCGTGGCATGCCCTCGAATGGCGACCCAAGGACCTTGAATATATCGGCCACTTGAAGCGCTATGTTCTTGCACAGCATCCCCTTGTAGGTCGAGGCCGTCTCCCGGTATACCTTCATGGCCGCTGAACTGACGTGCTTGATATCGGCTACGAACTCGATGCCGACTCGTATCTTCACGACATCTGGGAACAGCCCAGAGAGGATAGAGACCCTATCGAAGCCAGCCGAAATCAGCTCGTTGTACATGATGAGGCCCATCCGGTAGTTGTCGTCGCTGTACATATCGTAGTCCGGGATTTGCCAATCCTCGTAAATCCCGCCTGGGATAGCGTTATGGATCACGATACCCCCATACAGCACCAAACCGTTTTCGATGGCTATCCTCTTGACGATTTCGCTAGCCGCAATGGCCGTCTTGTAGTTCTTGTACGATTTTTCGATCGCCCGCTCCATTTATTTAGCGCACAACTCAACCCATTTGTTAACGAAATCGGCCTCCCCGAATTCGGACAGGAGGCCTATAGACAGCACCGGGTACATCTTGCCGAATGTGAGGACGTTCTTCCTGACGAACCGCTCCAATTTCCGCTGGTTTATCGGGCCAAAATGCCGTATCCACACCAAGATGGCCTTAAATGCATTGAAGAAGTCCATGTTTTCTGGGCGTTTGCTGGCCCATTTCAGGCAAGCATCATGAGCTTCTTGGCGATTTCTGATGACGCCAGGGTTCTCCAGCTCGAATTTGGTGAATTTGGTCATCTCAATGTGGACGATTTTGGCGATATTGCGCCTCTCAAGCATATTGGTGTACATGGTAGCGAAGCAGATGATGCCCCTAGCAAACGCCAAGTCGCTCAAGAGCTTCGTGTCGCATTGGTAGACGCCTTCATCGACTTGCTCCACGATCGGCGAATGGGCCTCGACGAACGCCCTAAAGGCCTCAGATAGGGTGGAGGCGTTCATCTCAATTGCCCGCCCATAGACCTCGCCATAGATGAATACGGCCTCACCGACTTGCCGCTTGAAGTACTTCTTGTTGAAATTGAGGCCTTCGAAGAGCTGATCGCTGAACCCCTTAACGGCCTTGTAGCCTTCGCTGAACTTGACACCAGACATGAATGCCTCCCAAAGCCCAGATGACACCAATTCGGTGATGAGGCTCAGCTCATAGGTCTCTTCTGGCAGGGATTGAACGATTTCGTCGAAGTCTGCGAAGGAACCGCTTGGTTTGCCGGCCTTCACCCAATCAACATACGGGTTATACAAGCGCAGCACGAAATCAGCCATGTCTGAATTGGCGAAATTGTACTCCGTCAAGTATCTCAGGGTCATTTAGTTCGGCAAATGTAGTTTCCATTAAAAAATGGCATCGTTTTTAGACGCCCTTAGTGTTACCAACATACTTCTCGGCATTATTACTGGGCTCATATTTATAGCCATTCTCATATTTGCGGGCGCTGGCTGGACCTTTACAGCTGGTTAGCTCCGTCAGTTGATTGGGATACGGCAAGGATCTGATAACCGTTTTGTAGAAGCCACATCGGCATAACTTGGCAATTGGATCAAAGGCCGATATCGGCGCCTCGGAGATCTCGTGCTGATTGTGATGTACAACGGCACACAAATCCTGCAAAAAGCCAAGCAGGCCAACTCGATGAAGCTCGATAATGATGAGCTTGTCCAGGACGGATAGCTGCTCTCGAAGATGGCCAGATTGGCATAGACGGGCGTATGTGCTCGTAATGAGCGCCTTGCTTTCTTGGTCGGTTGCCAGCTTATGCTTGAGCAGATTGGGGCTGAAATTGCGGTCACATCGGATCGTGAACTCGCCGTCTATCAGGCAGCAAGTCAGCATGATTGGGGCTGTATTGGCGTTTTTTAGGTGAATTACAAGTGGGTCCATATGGTTTTATCAGTGGCGACATTCTAATTTGCACCGAGAATCTTGTTGAGGAACCCGACCTTGCTAGTCAAGGAGCTCATGTCATACCCGACGAATGTGCTGTCTGTGCTAGTGGAGCTGCTGCTACCTCCAGTGAAGAGCAAGAAGAGGACGATGATGACGATGATGACGACTACGATGACGACTACGATGAATGCAACGGCGGCGGCGCTCATTTTGTGTAGCGAAACTTATTTTTTAATGAAACCCCTACCCGACCCATTAAAAGCAACATGGCAAAGGATACCCAATACGTCACAGCAACCATCGCCTACACATTCAACAAGGACAGCCTCGTCCACAAACCAACCTACAAGAAGCAACTCGACTCATACAACAGCAGCGACGCAACCATCGCCAAGCTCAAGGCCGAGCTCGACGTCCTTTCCAAAAGCAAGCTCAACATCTCGTCACTCTCCAAGAAATTGGAGGTTGAGGAGAAGCGGCTCTCCACACTCGGCCCTGATACAATCAAGGAGCTCAACATGACTTTCCCAACCGGAACACCAAACGAGACCCAATTGTACCAAACTAGGGTCATTTTGGAGAACAACATCCAAGAACTCAAAGCCAATTTGGAGACCAAGAAGGCTGCCAAAGCCAACAGAGAGGCCAAACGAGCTGAGTACGAGCTTGCATTGAAGAACTTCCAATCCGCCTACAGAAAGGGCTATGCCGCTTGGAAGAAAGAGGTTGGCGTCGAATACACCAAAATCAGGAAGGACAAGGAGCACAACAAAGAGCTATTGAGCGCTTATCCCCCTGATGGCAGCAAATTCAACTACAAATACGCCAAGTCCAAGTTGGTTGACCAAGCCAACAAAGTCATCTACGGAATCCTCCTCGAAGAAGACGAGATCTCCTCCAGCAATTTCAAGACCTCCAAACTCAGCCAAGTTGTGCAGCCATTAGCTGTCCAATTCGGCGAAGCGGTCACCAAAGCCGTCTTGGCCAATTTCTACAAACGGGTTAGCGCCGTTGCTGGATCTGGATACCCACCACCATCAGCAGTCGAATCAGTTGACTTCGTTGGGCTTCAACTCACTTACGACCGACCAGTTGACTACTTGTTTGCCACAGATAGGCTCAAGTACGTCTCGTCAAGCGAAGACGCAGTCAAGGAAGTCGTCAACAAATTCAACTCCATGACCGATATCAAGCGAAAGAAGGCCATCTACGACCAAATCAGGAAGAGCCTCGTTGCCACCCTCGCTGGAGCTAGCAAGCCCCTTACTGACGACGTCTTCGTCCCAGTCTTGTGCTACTTGATTGAGGCCTTTGTTGCCAAATTCTGTGAATGCTGCAAGGCCAACACCGTCAGGATGAACAACCAAATCACCATCAAACCAAGAGTCGTCCACACCCTCATCCAACCACTCTACATCATGCATGGCAAGCCATATGCCGAAATGGAGGCTTGGATCAACGCCCAAATGAGCACCGTCAAGAAATAGACAGCCTAGTTTGCAACGGAACACCCCGTATTTTTTTATAAATGGAGGACACGCAGTACAACCTGAACACCAGGATAGCTAGAGCGGCACAAGTCGACTACGAGAACTATAGGGCAGCCCATAATCGCAAGCCGTTTGACAGGGTACCGTATGAGATCATCGTGCGGCTCGGCGAGGACCACGGCGGCAGCGATATTTGCCTGAATGTCTACGAGTATCAAGACAACCTCAACAAAACGGTGCTCAACCAAACATGCGACATCGGCGTTTGCTCGTTGACCATTGATGACTCCTTGTTGGCCAATTACGACCCAGGTGCCCTATTCGTGCAAATCAGCTGTGCCAACTCAAGCATCATCGGCACGCCTTATCAGTTCAAATTGGTCTCGATTGCTAACGGAATACCCAATAAGAGGACTTTTCGAGCAGATACGAGGTCATTTACGCCGTTTGCGCCGTTTAAGCTCGATCGGGGCTATATCCGGATCAGCGATATAGCTGGCCCAATTTCCTTTGAGTCGCCTTATGGGCGGACAACAGCCGCTAGTGGGCTATTAGGGCTCACAACGCCTACCCCGATCGTCGGGGACATCATCGTGATCAAGAAGGTACGTGGTACCGTTACGGCCGTCAACGTAGCCGATTTTACGGTCAGCATAACAGTCCCAGACGGCCCTGTCAGCTTCTATTTGCCCCGATACGACTTGGACTTGCATATCAAAGCAGTTGGGCTGGTTCCTTATTGAAATATGTTGGCGCATCCAAAATGAGCGTGTTATATGTGTGCCCTAACTGCGAAGACAGCCAAGTGATCATTGACATGTTCGAAGAAGAGCCAGAGATACTGAGGCGATTGGGGCGGGAAAGGAGGCTCAAGCTGATCAAAATCGACAAGAAGGCCGAGAATCCATACGTCAAAAAGGGCAGCAAGGTGATAGCGGACGGCGTTGATGAGATTGGGGACCTCTTGTTCCCCATTGCAGCACAGCCCGAGTATCGGCCTAATTTCGAGGAGGATCTACCCAAATTGGACAAGCCAAGGTGGGAGGCACCCAAACAGCGCCCAGATCCACGCCAAGAAGTGGTGGAGGAGGTCCGGGCTTATACGCCGCCCCCAAGGCAACCGAAATCGGCTCCAAAAGTCGAGGAGCTCCCAGATGAGCCCATCCAGCTTAAGCCGCTCAAGGAGTTCAGCCTCGATGATATGATGCGGTAAATTTGAAACGGCTAGGCTGCCTAAATCATGATCGTCGAAGAGGATCGTCTAGAATACTTGCCAATGGCGTACTTCGGCGCAAAGGCGCTTTGCTGCTCGGTTTACACGGGGAACGTGCTCTACATGCACAGCCCAATATACATCGAGATCAAGTATGGCGGCCCAAAGGTCCTCGAAATGTATGATCCAGTTGGCCATATATCCGTCAAAGTGGACTGGTTGCGCCTAGAGCGGTTCTCGATTGAGGATACGTCGCGTCTGCACTCCATAAAGCTGATCGATTATGACCCCAATTACCCCGGATTCTGGGCAGGGAGGTTCATGAAGGGCGATGTGATGACTCGTGAGATGTTCGAGGAGTACTCGGCCCTAGAAGCGTTAGAGAATATGTCGCTCTAGCTTGTTTTTTATTGTGAAACGAGCCATCTCCAAAAAACTATGACAGCCATTCGCAAGCACGCAATCACCTCCATGAAGTCCGACGTTATCACCAAGGACGTAGTGTCAACAACGCTGTACACCTTCGAAATCAAGGACTGGCTATCGTGCTCCGTAGAGTTACTAAGGACCGTCCTGATGTATGAAATGCCGACTAGGCGGTATGATGGCATTCGGATCGCTACCAATGACGGCAAGGTCCTCACAGACTTCATTACAACCCGAATACAGCAAATCCAGCTGCCCAAAACCACCCCACTAGGCCCCATAACCTTCTCGACCTCCCACAAGTCGTCCAATGGCCAACCCAAAAATATACCGACGTCTTTCTCACACGTTGTCAATCACGGCAACCTGTTCATCCTTGGGCCGGACAAGCACCTCAAAATCACAGCAAATGTCGTCGAAAACAGCTATAACGCCAGCCAAAAGCCCCATCACGTCTATGGCTACAATTTCAGCCGGGCCAAAACAGCCCAATACAACGAGAACGACAAGCCGTTTGACGAGTGTGAGTTCATGATGCTCGAGTACAATAGCGGCTCGATTGAGTTCTTGGCCACAGACGAGTACACGCCCCAAGAGCTGATGGACTTCTTCAGGGGAATCGTGCGGCAATTCGCCAAAACCGTCAGGGACAACTGGTCAACCGGCTTCCAATTCTTGTTGGGCCAAGGAGAGCTTGTGCTACCAGGTCGCCTGTCCACCAAATTCAGCGAGCTGCTGTTCGAGTTGATGGCCGTTAAGTACCCCAAAATCCAGTACACTGAGGATGTCAAACACGGCCAAACCATCATGAAATTCGCTGGTGCTACTCGCTCTGAAATTGTGGGAGCCATCCAGAGCACCCTTAGCGACATCGAGGCGCTCTTCTAAGCACAGCCTATTTTTTCACGTAGATTTCCTTGATCATCAAGCCAGAAGCAGACAAAACCATGATGGAAGCAGCGCCAAAGAACACCGCATCAGCCGTATAAGACCGCTTGCCGTCTCTCTCGCTAGCTAACCCGACACATACGGCATAGATTACCAGAATGAGGAGGTACATGCACATCAACAACAGCCACCAATTGTATTGCATGTTTTGCTTCGAACAGAATAGAAGTCCCTAAAATGACTGAACGACTTTCCGCGCTTGAGGCCAGACAACGAATCATGCAAATCGACGAGATGCTTACCAACAAAATCGGGATGCTCATCGAGTATCTCGGCAAGCAATGCCCAACCGCTAGCGTCCTTGAACTCAAAAAAACGTGGGGATTGGTCTCGTCTGTGTCGGCTATGATCTCGCCTGAACAAGTTGCCCGTGAAGTTGGTGGAGCCGCTTACCCGTTCTTCGTCAAATTCAAGCCATACATCGACAACAAGGACATCGATGAGCTCCTCAAATACGACTTCAAAACAGAGATTATGCCAGGCACAGACCCCAAAACTCGCGATATGATCATCGGGATTATCGACTCGGTTAGGTCGTTCTACTTGGAGGCCCCATCAGCAACCCAGGACACCTTGTGGAATTTCGTAGTGGCGCTTACCAAGATGGCCATGCTACGAGCCAAGACCACTGAATGGCTAGTCGACTAATTGGAACGAGAACTCATTGGCGAACACCTTCATCTCGTAGACGTTGCCGCTGAAGACTTTGATCCGATAATCGTCGCCGATCCACTTCATTTTTTCGGAGCGCAGTTCAGACAACAAGGCCGTCAAGGCTGAATACGAATTGCCATATGTCATACGGGCAAACATGGCCAATTCCGGCTCATCTGCGACGCGCAATATCTCGTAATGGGGCTCTCCAAGGAATTCGATCAGTTTTCGCTCGCCCAAGTAGGATTCCCGTTGGCCTTGAACGATATAGATGTCCTTGGCGGCAACAGTTGAAACTGGCACCTTGATGTAGTAGTATGTGGGCTTCCAAAGCCAGCCTAATATACGTTTGTAGGTATCCATGTTTGATAGTGCAAGAAATGGGTTCGACACAAAATGGCCAAAGTTCTGAAAATGAAGCAGATGCTGAAAGGCGACAAGAGCATCGCCAATATGGTGAATTCGATGTTCTCAATGACGCCTGACTCACAAGACCTGACGTTCATACACATCGTCCGGAAAAACGGTGATACACTCAAGGAGCGCTGTAGCGATTTCTTGGACCTCCTTGTCAGCCTTAACGCGCTTTTGGTCCGCAACCAGATATACTCCGAGCACCTTCACGACTACACGGCCATTCTCGATACAGATTTGGCCACCATACGCTCTGAGGACGACTTGACTTACAAAATGGCCTACTCGAAATTCAAGTTCGGCCCAACTTGCAAGGACCTCCTTAATATCGCAGCCAAGATCCGCAAATCGCTGTCGCTAGATATGGCGTTCACTGACTATGCCAAATTGTGTACCACTGGCTCCACATCGCTGTTCTTGTTCCGGGATTGTAGCACCAAGTTCACCCAGTCGGCCAAAGAGCGCGAAATCGAGTTAGGCTGTACTGTGGCTTGCAACAACTTGGCCAATTTGTTCGATGGAGGCGCTATATCGCTCAAGATGTCACAAGGCGATCAAGCGAAGGCCTTCTCGTATTTGCGGGGGCTTTTGATGAGGGGCAAACAGGTCCTATCACAGCTCCAAGAGGCCGATATCGACATGGAGATGCTCTTCAAGACGCTCTTCGAAGGCCTAGAAAGCAACGGGCAATTCGGGCGACATCGGAAGGCGATCGGCATCCTGAAATCCAACGCCGACAAATTCGCCAAAAACTACAAAAAGTACATGAAAGGGGCTATTACTGGATCAGCGAACCCCGCATCGGCTATTATCGAATTTGCCAGGGACGTAGCGGCTGAAATGAAGCCTAGTGATGATACCGACGCAACCGAAGGGATTTCGAGCGCCAAGAACATTCGATTCTTGCGATCGTTCATCATCGACGCGTCCAAGATGTTCAACCACAAGAACCTCAGCCCACAGCAAGCCAAGCAGCTCAAGGATTCTACAGCGTCATTGGTCTCGTTTTTGGACGAATTTGACAAATACGACGACTTCGACGACGTAACCAAGATGCCGAAATTCGACTTGAATGCAGAAATCGCCAAACTAAATGAGGCTCTTACGAAAGCAGGATCTAGTTTTGGAGCCCAGGAGGAGCAAAGCCCAGAAACTGGTGGTGATCAAACCGGACAGGCCGAATAGGGTCTTTGTTGGGCCTTATACAAAAAACGAGCTGAACTCGTTGGATCGCTTGAAGCCTTTTTTGGCTGGTTTTGAGCTGCTGAGAGGACCTATTGACACACACGAGCTAACTGGGCTTGGTCGGGCTAAATACGCCTTGGAATACGAAGCCGCTCTAGAGTACGTCAGCAACGGCGAGACGTTCATCGAGCAATTTGGGGAGCGCCTATCCTATCAACTAGTAACCGCCGAGACCCTTGTCGGCCACCCAGATGAGATGAGGCTATACTGCTGTGGATTCGGGTGCTCTGCCGTTTTTCGGGCTGGGGTGTTCAGGTACTTCGTGATCGATCACGCCACATATCCACCACCAGTTGGCGAGCCTATTCCAGGGCTACCTCACTCCGATAAGGTCCAGCCCCAGTTCCACCCGATCAATGAGGCTGACAAGAGGCGAATCAACGGCGAGAAGACGATTATAGGGCCAAGTGGGCGGACTACGAAGCACCTATGCGCCCTATATTGGCACAACAAACTGCGTGATCTGCCCACCGAAAACGTCGTGAAGGAGCTGGCCAGCATATACAGCCTAAGCCGGACTGAATGCCACAAGGCTCTCAAAAAAATCGGGATCAGCGAATGTGGGCTGTGCTTCGACGAAGACGTCCAGTCACTCAAATTTGACTATGAGCCATCGCCTCCGCTAGTGCAGTATTACGGCGATCGTGGGTGCTGTGATTCGCGTGCTCGGAGAATGATAATGCGAGAACTCGATACGCCTCTCCCGCTTCTCCCCAAAGGCGCTCAACCTCAATTACCACAGCATATATTGCCGGCGAAATAGCCGATTGCTGCTTCATATCTCCAAGCAGGATTTTGCGGCGAGTCAAGAAGGCTATATGGGCGCCTGGGGTATCCTGGTTGATCCCAACGAGCTGT
>Ga0075158_10004152_pt1 | contig 10025 bp, 10 predicted proteins | sample JI91814BDNA_FD_70968 | JGI IMG/M metagenome (GOLD analysis project Ga0075158, IMG submission 70968) | Wastewater effluent complex algal communities from Wisconsin, to seasonally profile nutrient transformation and Carbon sequestration -... | ecosystem: Engineered > WWTP > Effluent > Algae... | reverse complement strand
TGTTTCTTCACCATTTTTAATTGTTTTTACAGACATATCACAATAAATACATGAATGATAAGTTAAATTTCTATTTCTTGCTTCTTGTGGATACATAATATTTGTAGTTCCATCATTTTCTCTAATTACTGGTTTTTTAATGTTAATTTTATCAAATGAAATAATGTATGTTGCCTTTCCTCCTCTTGAGTCTTCTTTTGTAGAAATCTCGATTGGTCCAATTTCATCAATGATTTTTTGAATTCCAAATTCTACAAAGTCATTGAAACTATCAATTTGATGTTTCACAAAACCATTTTCTTTAACGTACTCACCTATAACATCTTTCCAATCTGACACATCCATTATTGAATTTAGACTTAATTAAAACTAGACTATTATATTTTTTCTGGCATTAAAATTATTCTGTTGATTATTGTGACAACCTATTATTATTTGATTTTTAGAATATGGTGTATGTTCAATATAATATTTTGTATTATTTAAAATTAAAAATCTTAAAAATTGTTGACTAGATGGTCTGTTTTTAATAATAATTGCACATTTTGAATCAAAATTAAGAATGTTTGATGAATAATAAAATAGTTGAATTAGATCAGCATATGTTTTATATTCTGTAATATAAATTAAATCATATTTATTAGTTTGTCTTAATAATCCATCTATTGGATTTAAATTTATATAGTTGATTTTTGAATATTTTACAATTTGAGTACTAATTATATTATTACTAATAACTGTATGAGATGAATCAGGTCTGTCTTTATTTGCTTCTGTCATGAAAAATGAAGTTTCACCATAATTAAATCCTATTTCAAGTGTATGTTTTATGTCATTGTCTCGAATTAATTTATATAATTGTTTTCCTTCATCAAAAGATATGTTTGGTATAAATGGTATTTTATTAAATTCTTTATTTTTTAGAATTGTTTTAATAAATTTACTGTGCCATTTATTTTCTTCATAATTTAAATTTAAATAAGGTACCTGATTATTTTTAAGAAATTTAGAAAGAATTGAAAATGTAATATTTTTATTTGATAAATTAATTGCATCTAATGTAGTACTGTCACTATTTCCCATAATTTTATCTGATCTTGGTTTTAAAATTTTGAACGAATCTCCTAATACTTCAACTTCTATAATTCCTTTAAATTTAGCATCTGCTTCAAATAATACATCATTATTTTGTAATAGAAATTGTGTTTTTTCATTTTCATTACTTGTTTGTAAATCAATAGTATTAATATATTTCCATTTATACAATGAATATTGTGTAAAAGAACCAACAGGTTCATCAATTGGAGTAAATATATAACCATCAATTTGTTTATTTTGTGAATTTAATACAAGTTCATCAAAATCTAAAACTGAATAAAAATCCTTTAATATAACTTTAAATTGTTTAATTGAAATATTTATATATTTACCAATACGATCATAAAATTTATCTTTTGATATATTTATATCATTAATACATACACAATCATGTACATAATATATAATATCATTATTTAGAACAAGTTCACCATCATATATTAAGTTATCATAAGGTAATAGCTCATTTCCAATTCTATATACATCAAATTTTCTGTTTACAAAATATGGTACATTTTTAAAAATAACAAATAAAAATCGTTCACCATCAGATTTTTCACAAGCTACATAGTTATTTTGTATTGCCCATAGATTATTTAGAGTTACGGGAAGAGGTGCAGGAAAATTTTTAGTTTGTACATTCCATTGTTTGAGTATAAATTTTTGAATCATTTGTTTATTTTCGGCCATTTTAACAAATGGACCATATTTCATTAGTTGAAAGTATTCTTTTTTTCTAAAAACATTTGTATTTACACGATATAAATTTTTAAAGTTATCTTCAATTTCATTTATGTATTGTCTGAAACTATTATTTGAATCAATAATAGTTATATAATCATATTTAGTTGGTAAATTATAAATTTCATAATTAAGTTCAAATATTGAAGTTGTATTAATTGTTTTTCCATTGTTGTGATCTGACATATAGTCAAAACCTAGAGAATTGGTCATCGAAAAATTTTGATAATAATTCCAATCTCTGTTGTCTTTTGATATTTCATTGATTATTAGTTGATTATTTTCGACGTTTATTTCTAAGAAATTTAGATTTGTAGAAATATAGTTGTATAAATTTTGATTAAATGGAATAGTGAATTGATTATTTGTTTTTTGAGACACAAAAAAATTAATAAATATATCTGTAAAATCAATTGTTTGTTTATTTGATATTTTTTGAATTATTAATTGTGTTGAAATATATGGAATATTTATAATCTTATAATTATGAACTTCGTTTCTAAAATATTTAATAAATTGTTCCACAGGTTTATGTAATATATCATCAATAATTATATATCCTCCAACATTTAAAAGTCTATCAGACAATCCAAAATCAACCAATGTATAATCAAAAGTATGAAAGCCATCGATTAATATCAAGTCAAATTTTGAATCAAGTTCACTTAAAACTTTCCAAGATTCTTCTTTTTTTAAAGAATAAAAATCTGATAACCCACTTGCTTCTAAATTTTTGACACCAATATCATTATAATTTAATGTTTGAAATGGATCAATAACAATATGGGAATTTACTGAATTATTAAGATCTTTGTGTGCTTGACATATATATATGGTAGATATACCGAATGCAAAGCCAATTTCAAGAGTTTTTTTTAAATTATTTTTTATGATAAGACTATACAATACCCAACCTTCTAGAGGATCTATAGAATCTCTTATTTTAATATGATTACCGTCAATAAATATATGTCCTTCTTTAAAAATTTTTGCAAGATAATTATTTGGTAAAATTTCCATAATGAACCATTTTTTGTTATTGATATCATTGTAATCAATTATATTACCATTATCATCAGATAATTTATTTGGTAAATCAATCATTTAATTAATAAACATAAAAAAATTGTCTTTAATAAATGATAAGAACAGAAATAACAAGAAAAAACATTAAAGATGGAATATTATTTAATGTAATTGCATATCCAACTGATTTATATCTCGAAACTTATCCAAGTACAAAAATTAAGGAAAAAATAATGATATCATTTATTGTTAATGACAATCCTAAGATATTTGAATGTAATGATGGAAGTATTGTCTATTATAAAGGAGAATTAATGGGATTTAGTTCAGGGAATCCAAAATATTCAAAAGGTAGAATGATGTCACAAATAGAATTTGACAAAGAATGGAAAGGAAAAGGACGTTTAAATCTTGTACATTTATTGAATTATCTTATTAATGAAAATTTTTTAGAAAATGATGATATTATATATGTTCAATCAAGTGCTCCGTATTCAGAAAATCAACAATATTTAGATAAATATTATAAATCAATTGGATTTACGGATGACTGTAAAAATAATATGAATATATTTTTTTCAAAAGTTAAGAATTTATTTTAAAATGTCAAATATTTTGTGATGATACAATTCAAATGATACTTGATTCTAGATTAAATCTAAATTTTGCATACATGGATATGGACAGTATGAAACTGTTAAAATGACTATAAAACATGGAACAACTAGACATAGAAATTATTGAATTTTAAAAATGAACAAAATTAGGAATATCTATTCTAAGCAACAATTCTATGTTCACTAATTTCATATGTCCATCTATATGGTATAAATTCACCTTGTGCAACTCTTTCATATAATTCGTCAATTGGAAATATATTAAATAATTCTTCTTTAAAATCATTATGATTTTCTTTTGTTAAATTTTTACAATTTTTAATATATTTAACTTTTGTTTGTTCACCATCTGACTTATAAATTTTTACTATTTTATTATTTAATATAACATATAGATCATCATAATCAAGTATTTCCTCAAATATTTTTTCTTTCAATGCATTTTTTGCTTTTTCTTCTGAAGAAAAAACCTTTATTGTTGAATCTGCAGTTCTACCTCTTGGTTTATAATCATCAATTCCATGAGTAATGCATAATAACCATACACTATTTTTTTGTTCAGCCATTTTAAAGTTAACAATATACACACTAGAATTTTTTATTTTAAAATTTTTTAGATAATTATTAACAATACTTACTAAAAATGCAAAAAGCATGTAAAGAAGGCCGAAAAGACCTTGTTGATTTAATGATTTTAAATAATGATTATAATTATAATAAAGGACTTAAAGGTGCATGTTTAGGAGGCCATAACGCAGTTGTTAAAATGATGTTATCTTTAGGTGCTAAAAATTATAATGATGGACTTTATGGTGCATGTGAAGGAGGCCATCTTGAAATCATAAAAATGATGTTATCTTTAGGTGCAACTTATTATGAATTGGGACTTAAAGGAGCATGTTTAGGAGGTCATAACGAAGTCGTTAAACTGATGCTCGAACTTGGTGCAACTGATTATAACTTGGGACTTTATATGGCATGTCAAGGAGACTATCTTGAAATAGTTAAATTGATGATAGAAGTTGGTGCTGATGATTATTATTTTTTAAAAATTGGAAATTTAAAATATAGAATATTATATATACGTTTAAATAGGAACGTTATATTTTTACCTATCAAAACAGAACATCCTGAATATCATTTATTAAGGGTTTATAATAAAAAAGTTCCAGATATTAATAGACTAATCAATAAATATCTATTTTAAAAAATTTTTTTCAAGAAAATTATTAACAATAATTCTAAAAATGGATAAATTTTCCAAAAAAGGCCGAAAAGATATTATTGATTTGATGATTTTGAATAAAGATACTAATTATTTTTGGGGATTATTTGGTGCATGCGAAGGAGGCCATATTGAACTTATAGATCTAATGTTATCATCAGGTGCTAAGAATTATAATGATGGATTATATGCTGCATGTTTAGGAGGCCATAACACAGTTGTTAAAATGATGTTATCTTTAGGTGCGAATAATTATAATTATGGACTTCATGCTGCATGTGAAGGTGGCCATATCGAAATAGTAAAAATGATGTTATCTTTAGGCGCAAATGATTATAATAGGGGACTTGATGCTGCATGTGAAGGAGGCCATCTTGAACTAATTAATATGATGTTATCATTAGGTGCGAATAATTATAATTATGGACTTCATGCTGCATGTAAACAAGGTCATAATGACATAGTTAATATGATGTTATCTTTAGGTGCAAATGATTATAACTGGGGACTTAGAAATGCATGTGAAGGAGGCCATCTTGAAATTGCTAATTTGATGTTATCTTTAGGTGCAGACAATTATAATTGGGGACTTGAAGGTGCATGTGAAGGAGGTCATCTTGAAATCGTTAAAATGATGTTATCTTTAGGTACGTATAATTATTTTGGTGGACTTTATTTTGCATGCAAGGGAGGCCATATCGAAATCGTTAAAATGATGCTCGAACTCGGTGCAGATGATTATGATTATGATTATTTATTAAAAGGAGATCTAACACTAATTATAATATATATACGTTTAAGTGGAAAAGTTATAGATTTACCCATCAAAACAGAACATCCCGAATATCATTTATTGAAAGTTTATAATAAAAAAATTCCCGATATCGACAGAATAATCAATAAATATTTATATTAGAAAATTATTAACAATACTTACTAAAAATGCATAAATATATAAAATCAAGTTTTGTAGGATTTTTTGGAATTGTTATGTTATCAACATATATTTATGGAAAAATTTCATTCCAAAGAAAATATAGAAATTTTGAATATGATCATGATTAAATGTTAGTAATAGTATAACTGAATAAATCTGGATTTTGTGAATTATTAGGAATATGAATATGATTATTTATATAGAATGAAATTCATTAACAGTCGTTGATGTTTTTCCAATAAATTTATCTTCTTGTTTTTTTGAAATTTTTGTTAATAATTTTAGTCGGTCCTACTAATTCAAATCCACCCATTTTTATAGATAAAACTAAGTTTTTTTTTAATTTTCCTTGGAAAATTATTAACAATACTTACTAAAAATGTATAAAGCTGGTAAAGAAGGCCGAAAAGACCTTGTTGAATTGATGATTTTAAATGGACTTGATAAATATGATATTGATTACGATGATGGACTTGCAGGTGCATGTGAAGGAGGACATATTGATATCATTAAAATGATAACAGATAATTGTCGACATTTTTGGTATGCACTTAAATATGCATGTAAAGGAGGCAATGTCGAAGTCATTAAAATGATATTAGATGGTGGAGAAACTGGATATAATTGGGGACTTCATGGTGCATGCGAAGGAGGCCATATCGAAATAGTAAAACTAATGTTAGATCTCGGTGCAAAAGATTATGATATAGGACTTGAATTGGCATGTGAAGGAGGCAATATCGCAGTTGTTAAAATGATGTTATCTGTAGGCGCAACTGATTTTAATGGAGGATTATATGGTGCATGCAAAGGAGGACATCTTGAACTCGTAAAAATGATGCTCGATCTTGGGGCAAATGATTATAAATGGGGATTTGTATATGCATGTGAAGAAGGTCATCTTGAAATTATAAAAATGTTTTTAAATCGTGGAGTAACTGAATATAATAGGGAACTATTTTATGTATGTAATGGTGGCCATCTTGAAATAGTAAACATGATGTTATCTTTAGGAGCTAATGATTATAATAAGGGACTTCTAGGTGCATGTTCAGGTGGTCATCTTGCAATTGTTAAATTGATGTTATCTTTAGGTGCAAATGGTTATAATGATGGACTCCAATTTGCATGTGCAGGTGGCCATATTGAAATCGTTAAGATGATATTAGATGTTGGTGCTAATGATTATGATTTATTATTAGATGATGATGGAAATTTAGAACTAAAGATATTATATACACGTATAATTGCAGAAAAGATAGATGATATAGAAGATATAGACGATATAGAAGATCTAAAATATATAGTAAATATAGAATATTACCTTAAAAAAGAACATCCCGAATATCATTTATTGAAAGTTTATAATAAAAAAATTCCTGATATTGACAGAATCATCAATAAATATTTATTTTAGAAAATTATTAACAATACTTACTAAAAATGGAAAAAGCTTGTAAAGAAAATAGAAAAGACATTATTGATTTAATGATTTTAAATAAAGATACTAATTATAATAAGGGACTTGAAGGTGCATGTAAAGGTGGTCATCTTGAACTTGTAATAATGATGTTATCTTTAGGTAAAGCAGACCATAATGACATCGTAACAATGATGTTAGGTCTCGGATTAGTAGTTAATCACGATAGAGGACGAGGACTTTATAATGCATGTAAAGGAGGCCACGACGCAGTCGTTAAAATATTGATAGAATATGGTATAAAAGATTATAACAAGGGACTAGAAGGTGCATGTAAAGGAGGCCATCTTGAACTCGTAAAAATGATGTTATCTTTAGGTGCGAATGATTATAATATGGGACTTTTATGTGCATGTGAAGGAGGCCATCTTGAACTCGTAAAAATGATGATAGATCTTGGTGCTAACAATTATATAGAAGGACTTGAACATGCATGTAAAGGAGGCAATATCGAAATCGTTAAAATGTTGATGATATTAGCATCTTATAATAAGTATGAGCATGATGGACTACTTGGACATGCATGTCAAGGAGGCAATGATGCAGTCATTCAAATGATCCTCGATCTTGGTGAAAATGATTATGATGAGGGACTTGCAGGTGCATGTAGGGGAGGCCATCTTAATATAGTTAATATGATGTTATCTTTAGGTGCAAATGATTATAATGAGGCATTTATAGGTGCATGTCTTTTTGGACATATTAAAATCGTTAAAATGATGATAGGTCTAGGTGCAAATGATTATAATGCAGCATTATATTGGGCATGTTTTTTAAAATATGATACAATAGTTAAAATGTTGTTAGAACTTGGTGCAAATAATTATCAACATTTAAATATAATTGATAATTTAGAATGTTATATTTTGTATACACGTTTGACAAAAATACATAAAACTTTACCTATAAAAACACAACATCCTGAATATCATTTATTGAATGTTTATCAACGTAAAGTTCCCGATATTGACAGAATAATTAATAAATATTTATTTTAAAGAAGAATACCAATTTGTCTAAGTGCAAAAACTACTTGACCAATAGTATAACCATCAAATGTTGAATCATCTATATTATTACCTATAAAAATAGACTTTGGTATATTAGTAGTAGCTTGTGGAACTTTGGGTTTTCCATATAAACCAATGAGCGAATTTGAATTCCCAATATCAGCATCTGTTCCAATTGTTATTGACGTATCGGATACTATATTATTTCCTCTAATAGTTGTTCCTCCAATAATAGTTGTATTGGAACTCATAAAAGCACATTCAACTTTTCCATTGCAAAAGATTGGTCCATTTATATAAAATGCTCCATTATCTATATTTCCATTTCCATTTCTAACACGAAATGATGAATTTGCACTTAACATTTCACATTCAATAATATTGGTGTTCATATTTGCACAAAATATATCACCACTTGCACTTATATTTGTATCTGACATTAAAATATTTGATCTAATAACTCCATTTGGTGCAAAAATACTTCCATTTGTTGACGTGATATGATTTGAAGTTATTATTTCGGGTGTTTTTAAAACATTTCCATCAAATGTAAAATTAGGATATGAACCAAATTTACCTGAACTATTTATTTGAATAAAATTATCAGAACCTGATGGATTTTCACTAACTTTTACAGATGAAAACACTAATGGATCAGTACCAACAGTGTCGTCTTGAATATCATTTACACAAACATATATTGTATTTATACCAACAGTTCCTGATTTAACAAATACCGTAAATCCAGAAGCATTTGATCCTTTTTGTAAATTTGGTGATCTTTTCCATGCTCCTACTTTAACTATATATTCCATTGTTAATAGAATCAGTTTGATTCTTTACTAGAACAATATCATTTATGTTCAACAATACATCATCAATTGTTTGAATTCCAGATAATAAAATATTTGATGTTGTAGCAACATTAACAACTAATAATTTATTATTCATTTATAAACTTAAATAAATTTTTCAAGTTCTTCAATTCTTTGTTGTTGATTTTTTAAGATACTAATTATTAATGGAATAAAAAATTGATAATTTACCTTTTTTGTACCATCCACATCTTTAACAAAATCATTAAGTCCAATTTCTTCAAGTTCTTGAGCAATAAAACCAAATTTTTTATCATTTTTGAGTTTATATGAATATGATTCAATAGACAAAATTTTGCGAACTAAATTATCATCAACAAGTTGAATATCACTCTTCAAGTTAACATCAGATGTTGTCAAAAAATCATCAGCATAACAAGTTCCTCCTATATGAACATTTTTAGTTACTCCTAAACCTCCTGCAACTTTAATAGCTCCTGTAGAAATATTTGTTGAATCTGTTGAATTTGTACAATCAATTATAGATGCAACTGATAATGTTGTCACATTAAATGTTAAATTTGAAGAACCTGCAAAAGATCCTCCATCATTATATTGTATAGAATTTAATGGTAAAGATGGTGGAGTAGATATACTATCTACATAATTTTTATTTGCTGCATCAGTTCCATTTGTAGGTAAAGCAAGACCAGATATTTTAGAGTTAACATTTGTTAATAATATATCTCCATTTAATTCTAAAGTACTTGTTAGATTATTAAACTTTAAATCAGCAGAACCTGCAAAAGATCCTGCATTGTTATATTGAATAGAATCAAAAGGTAAAGATGGTGGAGTTGTTACACTATCTACGTAATTTTTATTTGCAGCATCAGTCCCACTCGTAGGTAAAGCAAGACCAGATATTTTAGAATTAACATTTGTTAATGATATGTTTCCATTTAATTCCAATGTATTCGTTAAATTATTAAATAAGAAATTTGATGAACCTTCTAATAAACCAGGAGGATTTGAATTAAATTGAACTGATTTAGCTGGCAATCCTGGTGTAACTC
>Ga0075158_10004151_pt1 | contig 10027 bp, 10 predicted proteins | sample JI91814BDNA_FD_70968 | JGI IMG/M metagenome (GOLD analysis project Ga0075158, IMG submission 70968) | Wastewater effluent complex algal communities from Wisconsin, to seasonally profile nutrient transformation and Carbon sequestration -... | ecosystem: Engineered > WWTP > Effluent > Algae... | reverse complement strand
TGGAATAATTTAATAGTGGATCAAGGTGGTCGCAGTGGTTGAGCAAGACAAAAAGAAACATATCGAAAAACAAGTAGCTGACAAGGAGCAACTTGCTAACATTTCCGAACAACAGGGTGAAGTAATTCGTAATAAACTCGAGGAAGCAGAAAAAAAGCACTACGAACGTCAGTCTGAGCAGGAATTACTGGCTCAAGCAACAGAATTAGCCGACGAGAACGACGAATCGGCAGAACAAGCTAAGCAAACAAGCCCTGCTGAGCGCCGACGAGGCGCGCCTTCGAGAAAGCAACTACAGGGTAGCTTTAAGGGTCAGATGAAAAATGTACAAACCGAGCTTGGTCCCAGCGAGAAATTGATTAGCAAACTAATCCACCTCAAGGTGGTCGAAAAGGTCAGTGACGCTACAAGTGCAACTATTGCTCGTCCAAACGCAATGTTGAGCGGCAGCATTGCAGCCTTTATCGCCGTCACTATCCTCTATCTCGTAGCACGACATTATGGCTATAGCCTTTCAGGATTCGAAACGATAACCGCATTCTGCGCAGGTTGGATACTCGGCCTTGTCTATGATTACGTATCAACCGTATTTAAACGTCGCAAACCGTAACCTTAGCGTAATCGTACGCTAACTTCACCGTCGTCATCATCCGATGACGACGGTCTGTTATCTTCAGATATCTGTTGAGGTGTTACTGCAGTGTCCTCTCGTGGAGGCTCAATAGACGGAGTGGACGGTTGCGAAAAGCTCACCGGTGGAGTTGAAGGTTGTGCCGCAGTCACAGTAGGCATTTGGACTTGCGGATTCGATGACATTGACGCCGAGAACGGCGATTGCACTGGCGCCGCAGATTGAGCTTGAGGCTGAGGCTGCATGAATGTCGGCTGCTGAGGGGCCTGAGGCCTCATTGAAGGTGGCGGCATCCCAGAAGTAGGAGCTGTTGTCGTCGGTGCACCTGTAGCGAGCTTCTGACGCTTCGACAACCACTCATCAAGGAACGAGCCGCCGCTGTTACCGGGACCTGGCATTGGACCGGCAGGAGCACTACCCGACTGAGGTCCGCGCATCGTTGGTGACGCAGCGGGTGGTGGCATTACTGGTTTTGGCGGCTCTAGCCGTTGGAAGATTTCCTTTTCAATGACCGCTCGGTTATGGCCATACTTAGTAGCCGTCAATCGCTTCATAGCATCAGCTAGCTGCGGATTCGCTTGATTGAGCGGCGGAGTAAGCGACATGCTAAAAGGCGCCGATGGAACTCCATGGATCATGACAGACACTATCGCTTGGTAATTAGGAAGCTTGGTGAGATCTTCTGCATCAAATACTGGCTGGAATTTCTTCACCATCAACTCAGCATCCGTTACACCGATACGACCGCTGATGACAGTACCGACGTTACCGATAATAGCCTCTCGAATTTTATCTGTTAACTGCGTCATAAACTGGTTACCCAAAACAAGATTCAGCCTATACTTACGAGCTTCGGAGAGAATTGTCTCAAAGCTTTCTGTTGCAAAGTTCTGAAACTCGTCCACGAACAAAGAAAAGTCTTTGCGCTCATCCTCAGGTATATGCGCACGACCCATAGCGGCAGCCTGGAACTTCATAACAAAAATCATACCGAGTAGCTTTGAATTGAGTTCGCCCATTTTTCCTTTTGAAAGGTTTACGAGTAAGATCTTGTTGCCGTCCATAATGTCACGGAGGTTGAATCCACTTTTGGTCTGACCCATGATGTTACGCATCATCGTATTCGACATAAATGGACCAAACTTACTCACAACCCAACTCGTCACCTCTCCCGACTCATTCGAGCGTTGAGAGGCGGGATATTCCTTAGTCCAGAAATCGAGAACGTTACGGTCTGTGACGTATTTGAGCTTTGATTTCATAAACGCATCGTCCACTAGTAGCTTCGGAATATCAATGAATGTGCCGCCGGCAGGATCAGCCATCAGCAGGAGCGCACAGTTTCGGAATATATGCTCAAGACGAGGTCCGACTATGCCAGTATGGCCCGGGTCATAGAGGCTATAAAGCATATTGATTGATTCTTGGACCAAAAAATCTTTCTGATCTTCCGTGTCCCACTCAAAGAGGTTCAATCCGATCGGATTATCCAAATCCCCCGGATTAAAATAGATAACGTCTTCTACGCGTTCTTTCGGAACATTCGCTAGAAGTTGCTCTACCGAATCTCCGTGCGGATCAATAAAAGCGAATCCCCTACCGTCGTGCATGTCTTGATACGCCAAATTCTCCAGAAAAACAGACTTACCGACACCTGTTTGACCAATAATGTACGTATGACGCCGGCGGTCATTTATGCTGAGCCGTATTTCTTTTTTGACACCACGATATTCGTTTACGCCGAGTAAAGTCCCCTCATCCATAAGTTCAGTTGGTCCATCTACCTGTTTAGACATCTGTCGCTTGACCTTAGAGGTTGGAATACTACCTTGATCCGGAAGATGAAATATAGTTGCCAACTCAACGCTATTCAAAATATTTTGATTCACCGTCTGCGGGAAGAAGCGGAATATAAATGCCGTAACTAATTCCTCAATGTCTCGTGAGGGATTAAACTTAAACCCGTTATGACTTGGTGAATCAAACAGCGCAAAAGCTGCCACGATATTTTTCAATAGACCTTGAGAGTGCTCGGTTGTATTAGATGACACGACAACACGCACAAGGACCTCGTATCCCGGATAGCGTGTCTTCTCCTCTATCGCTTTGATGGTCTCTTCTTCAAGAGATGTCAGTTGCTTACTCTCAGCCTTCTTCTCTTCAGAAGTCTCTGGTGGTTTCCATAACAATTCCGCCATGCCACTTGCACCGCCAAGTCCCAGCCCCTTAGCCTTGGATTTATCGTCTTTGATCTTCTTGGCAGCATCAATAGAAGCTCGTACCCAGCCTTCATTCGCAGGTCTCATGAGGAATTGTATTGCTACACCATCTTCGCGCGTGGCAGCAGAGAGCGCGTTAAGAAGTGCCCTGGCAGCATCTCGCTTTGATTCCTGATATGTTGCGATCGGATAAACAAACTTCTTCTTAAGTGTAAACTCGCCGCCTATTACACCGCTCATTTTACCGGCCTGGCTGAATATATTATGTTCAGTAACTTCTTCGAGACGTGCGGAAGGATATGCGGCTGCAACCGCCTGCTTAATAACATCCACCAGCACAATTGGGACGACAGTATAGTAATGTACGAGTCCACCCTTCGCTACTATTTCAAACGATAAGTGGCGCTGACCATAAATCTTATTCTTAAACCCCTTAGTGGCCGTGCTCGCAATGATGTTATACATCACTTGTGCCTCGGAGATGACTTCGTCGGTTAAATCTCTCTCGTCGCGGCTGCCTCTCTCGATATCTTCACTAGACGGAGGTAAGTGAATAAACATAGGAACCATCTTGAGACCACGCTCGTAGTTCTTAGCCTCACGAAGCGTCTTCTTGTACTGCATAAAAACAATCACTATTAGAGCAGTACCGACGAAGATCGTGACGAATGCTGCAATGAATACGCCTGCCATACTCTTATTCTAGCTCAAGCGTTTAATTTGAGGTACCCAATTCTTTACCATATCTTTTTCGGAGATAGTCGACTTGAAGTTTTGAGACCTCTTGCTCGCGTCGGTATGGGTCATTTTGGGTGGATGCAATTATCTTTTTTGCTTTATCAACCCACTCCTTCTCAATCAAATCATCATCACTTGCGATGGTTGGACCTGCAGCATCATTAGATGTCTGTGATCCAGATTGTTGAGTCGATGCAGGGGGCAATGGCAGAACGGGCACCGGAGTTGCGGGTGGTCTATTCTCTCGATCAACTTGCTTCATGCTCTGCTCACGCTCGTGTGACTGCTCACCGGCCGTCTCTGGGCTCAGAAGCTGCTCACCCTGTTCAGGTGCAGGTGGCCTGTACTCGGGGCTCGACTGTGGAGCTGGCAGTTTCGACTCAGGATTCATATCTGTAATTATACCATAACGGCTTTCATAACCATCATGATTTTATGACGCGCGCCGAGCTACATAGAGACATCCAAGCATGACAAAGAGCGCGACCAAACCGAACTCATATATACTCACGCCACCAACAGAATTAAGGCTAATCAATATAACAGGTCCCGAAGCTATTACTGTTGAAAAGTAATACGCCCTCTTGATATCTATTGCGTAGCTCTTACGGGAAGGACGGCGGGATTTTTTAGCCATCTTGTCTGTTAGCGATGCAATTGACCATAACGTAAGCGTAGTAGCTACGAGAACCACCACATAGCTAAGGAGAAAAACTGCCAATATACCGAAGGCCCCCGCTCGAGCTGGAGTTGTTGTTGTCAGTAGAATTAAAAGAAGCCCCGCCGAAACGAGACCTATGAATAGAAGAGTTCTTGCAAACAACATAGAATCAGTATACCAGTTCTATGGAGCTAGAGTGACAAACCATAATGATCTGGTTGCTACAACCGCCGCTAAAAAAATGAAGGGCGCGTGCTCCAATGATCAGTTTGCCACACGTAGCTATCTGACCGCTCCCTTTCAGGAGCATTTACCTAATAGTTTTCTGTCACGTCTAGCATGGTCTCAATAAACACAATTGTTTACAGGGATTTTGCTAGACGCGTCAGTACTCCTATTAAGTGCTCAACACCGTTTTGGCGGAGCCTAATCGATAGTGCCAACAAACAAAGGTGCGTGCTTTGCTAGATGCAAGGCAAATTTTAGTTTGATTTTGCCACTATCGACGAGCTGTCAAAACTGTCGTTAGAAATAAATTGTTAAGGTTTTATAGGCGTTTTTGTTTTTGTTCTGAGCCTACGTTGAATATAGCACGAGCATTATAAAATGTCAATATAATTCGATGTAAACTAAACATCTGTATGACATTTTTTCAGTTTATCAATCTGTTATTTTGTTATAGATGTTTTTATAACAATGTTGTTATAATTATTTTTATGAGTCATGACCAAGCTCACGAAGTGTGTCAATAAGCTCCGGAGTCGATAAATGTGTTGTATCAATGTTGTTATGCTGAGCGATCACATAGCCTTGAATAATATGCTTTAGCCGGATTGCATCGTTCCGCCATAGATGGTTAATCTTGAAATGATCGACCGTACTCATCACCCTGCTAGCAAGTGTCAGTGCTCCGAAAAATGGTCCGACCGATGCAGACACATTTAAAATATCTTCAATGCGAAAACTAATAACATCCGATGTCCAGAAAAAATCTCTCCGCGTTATGGTAATCTTCGTCCGATCTACCGTCACGGTGTCTGGAAATAGGGTTATTGGAAAAACAGTATTAGCACTCATGAGAACCTCATGAGACTTAGATACAATGTTTTTAAGCTTCTTATCCTTGTCCCGCCTCTCTTGCTCTGTCTCTTGTTGACTATTTGTAGCTGCATGTCCAAGAAGTGGCGCCATAAATGCACGGTTTCCTGCAGAATGCACGCGTTCCGATCCACCGTAGGTGCCTACGCTGGTCATTAACGAGGAGTAAGTTGCCACACTCCCCATTCGACGGCTAAGGCGTAATAGAAAGTTATAAGTCCGCGGTGAGCGGGTCTGTATACCGTTTTGATATTGATCTTCAAAACCTACTTGGCTTGCTGCATCCATGACTAACTTCCCCATTGCTTGATGTCCTACTATTATCGCTAGCGTGTTCAAGCTTTACTGTCAAAAATCTCACAAAAAAAATTGAAACAAAAAAATACCAATACTTCCCCTCCTACTTTGCTCATTTTACGTAGTATTTTTTACCCAAATAAAATACAAGAAAGTTGTTGACATAAGCAGGATGGCAGCATATTATAGGGGTAGTCTCTGAATAAAAAAATTATACAGGGGCCAAAAATAAACACAGTCAAAACACTCCACGTTAAGACAACCGTTACTCGCAGACGGTTGTCTTTTTTTGTCTATTTTTCAAATAAAAATTATTCCATGTCGGTATCCAATAAAAAAGTCCGACCAATGGGTCAGACGTTTTTATTGGTGGAGCTGCGGGGAACTGCCCCCCGGTCCGAAAGGTAACTGATTATTCGTCTACAAGCATAGTTCGTTTTAAAATTTACGACTCAAGGACCTAGAAAATGAACAAAAATAGTCCCTTTGTCGCGCGGTAAGGCTTCCCTTGTCTTCGCCGCTTCGCAAAGATTTGGTAAGTGACATGAATATAACACCATGAACCGGTATGTCACCTGATGGTACATGATGGCCTAGTAATAACTAAGCTGTTGCAAGAGCTAGGCTACGGAAGCTGAAAGCTTCTTTCGCGTTTGCCCATGCGGTTTTAATTGAGTTTGCAATTAAAAATATACGTACGTGTATGGTCGGCTTGCAAAATAATCTGTTAAGGTCCTCTCGTCGAAAGCTAAATCAGCCCCGACCTCTGTTAATTATAGCATAGTACTTGTTGAATTACTATCCCTATGCTTATAATAAGTTTAATTTATGGTTGCACACGTATTTACTGTTGCTCCACTGGGGTTCGAGGGTACCCTAGTAGAGGTAGAAAGCGATATGAAGAAGGGTCTTCCTTCTATTCAGATCGTTGGTCTTGGGACAAAATCCGTTGACGAGGCCAAGGAAAGGGTTCGTAGCGCAGTGACTAACTCTTTACTAGAATTTCCCACTAAAAAGATTACTATCAATTTGGCCCCTGCAGAGCTAGTGAAGGATGGGGCGCATTACGATCTGCCTATCGCCCTATCCATCCTCATATCCAGCGGTCAAATCAGACAGACAGAGGTAGATAATGCTGCATTTGCAGGAGAACTCGCTCTCGACGGCGCCCTGCGACCAATCAAAGGGGCTATCAACATCGCAGAGGCTGTTCGCAACGCAGGTTTGTCCAAACTATATCTTCCGGCAGCGAACGCTGAGCAAGCATGCCTTATTAGTGGTATAGAGGTAATAGGTGTTAAGACCCTCAAAGAACTCTATCTTCACCTCAAATCAGAACTTATCTTAACCGCTACAGTATCCACCGTAAAAGAAAATTTATCCAAAAAACATTCTGGACCCCTCATTGATGATGTCTATGGTCAAGATCAGGCAAAACGCGCTCTTGCCATAGCAGTAGCCGGTAGACACAACCTCCTCTTGACCGGACCTCCTGGTGCGGGCAAAACGATGCTTGCTAAGGCTATGGTTAGTCTCATGCCCGAACTGACCCCCGATGAGCAAATAGCCGTTACGAAGCTCCATAGTATTGCCGGAGAAATTAACGGAGAAATCATTGAAACACGCCCTTTTCGCTCCCCGCACCATACGACGAGTCAGATTGCCATCATAGGCGGGGGCACGCGGCCCAAGCCCGGAGAGATCAGCCTAGCTCACCTAGGGGTGCTCTTCATGGACGAGATGCCTGAATACCCTAGATCTGTCCTCGAGGCCCTGAGACAGCCTCTAGAGGATAAGAAAATCTCAATCTCACGAGCGGGCGGACGCATGCTCTACCCTGCAGACTTTATGCTTATCGCCACCATGAATCCGTGTCCATGCGGACATCTAGGCGATCCAACAAAAGAATGTAGCTGTAGCACAAGCCAAATTCTTGCGTATAAGAAGCGTCTCTCTGGTCCGTTGCTCGACCGTATTGACCTCATTGTGTCCGTCTCTCGTGTTCCAAATGATGTACTGCTTACGCATAATACGATGCAAAATAGTCAACACCTATCAGTAGTGAAGCAGGTAGCTAACGCAAAAAAAGCACAAGAGTTAAGATATAATAGTAGTGTGATATACAACGGATCACTGAGTAGCAACCAAGTGCACAAACTACTTCAAATCCAGCCGGACGCGAAACAGCTACTGACAACCGCTGGAGACCGGCTAGGTCTCAGTGCACGCAGCTACTTCAAAGTCATAAAGGTAGCTCAGACAATAGCAGACATGGCATCATCTGAAATGATCGAACGCGAACACATTGCTGAAGCGCTCCAATATCGAGGCCAAACCTCTTGAACAGATACGGCTTATCTGATATGATAGTTGTCGAGTAAGTGCTCATTACCGTTCATGCACTACGGATATCAGTAAGTACAAGGAGATAACAATCAATACAACTATTCGCATCAACGAAGCAATTCGATCAGATACGCTTCGTGTGATCGGGAGCAGTGGAGAGCAACTTGGCATTATTTCACGCCAAGAAGCACTGAAACTAGCCGAGGATGCAGGTGTTGATTTGGTTGAAATCTCGCCTAATGCTGATCCACCTGTTGCAAAAATCGTCGACTGGGGTAAATACCAGTATCAGAAGATGAAAGAGCAACAGAAAAACCGTAAAAGCAGCAAGCAAAGCGAACTAAAGCAAATGCGGTTTGGTTTGAAAATTGGTGCCGGTGATCTTGAGATTAAACTTCGTAAAATTAGAAGTTTCCTCGCTGAAGGTCACAAGGTACGTATTCAAATCTTCTACCGTGGTCGCGAAATGGCCCACCGAGAGTTAGGTTATGACATGATGAACCGTATCGCCACAATGCTTGAAGATGACGCAGTAATGGAGCAACAGCCTCAGATGGCCGGCCGCAATCTGAGCGTAGTAATAAGGAGTAAATAATGCCAAAGCTAAAGACACATAAAGGAACCGCTAAACGGATCAAGCTAACCAGCACTGGTAAGCTCACCCGTCGCCGTGCGTTTGGTACTCACTTGCTAGCTAAGAAAAGCAAGAGTCGCAAACGTGCTATCGGAGTTTCCGCTACAATTACCGGTTCTCTCGCTAAAAACGTTAAACGAGCGCTAGGAGTATAAATCATGCGAGTAAAACGAGGCGTCCCAGCACGCGCAAAGCATAAAAAGATCTTAAAAGCCGCTAAGGGCATGCAACACAACCGCACCCGATCTTTCCGATTGGCAAAACAAGCTGTTATTCGTGCATTGCAGTACGCATACCGTGACCGCCGCAATAAAAAGCGCGATCTCCGCGGTCTATGGATTACACGCATTAACGCAGCCGCTCGCGAAAACGGTACTACCTATGGAAAACTTATCGCCGGCCTGAAAGCTTCAGGTAACGAGCTCGACCGTAAGGTACTTGCAGAACTAGCAGTTAGCGAACCAAAAGCGTTCACCGCTATCGTAAAAAGCGCTAAAAGCTAAACGATATATCTCAGTTCATTAAAATAACCTCCAGTACTGGAGGTTATTTTAATGACAGCCTGTCTGTAAGCCGGGTTCTGTCGAGGACGATCATCTATCTAGCCCCAATGTTGCCATTAGGATCAAGCGGATATCGGCCTGCGGACGGACCATCCTTTGATGCAGACCTCCTTGCAGCTGACAGGGTTTACCTTCTTCGTCTGTCACCAGACGCCGCTGTGAGCTCTTACCTCACTCGTTTCACCCTTACCTCATAAATGAGGCGGTTTCGTTTCTGTGGCACTTTCCCTAGGGTCGCCCCCGGTTGCCGTTAACAACTGTCATGTCCTACGCTGCCCGGACTTTCCTCTTCAAAAATGAAGCGATCGCCTGACAGACTGTCAGTTGCTAATTATACACCAACTACTGCCCTTCATTCGCATCGAGTGCTTTGTTCACCTCACCATCGGCAAGCTGATTCAGCTCTCTCGGTACATGACGAAAGGTAACGCGCTCAAATGCAGGCATGAGTTCACGGATATGCTCATGAATCGGCCAGAGTTCACGATTCTTAATCGTATAAACTCCGTTCATCTGATTTACGACAAGCATACTGTCTAAACGCATATCAATTTTTTTCAACTCCAATTCAAGCGCTTTTTCTAAAGCAAATCGAACAGCTTGATATTCTGCCTGATTGTTCGTTGTAATTCCGAGATATTCACCTCCCCGCGCTATGATATGTTGATCTATACCCATGATCACAAAACCACAAGCCGAGGGGCCCGGATTGCCCCTTGATCCGCCATCTGCATAAATTATTGCGTCAGTATCTGATGTTATAATTTCATCATTGTTGTCCAAATGATTGCTTGATCCATCTGTTAATTCTTCCTGTTGTATAATACCCAACAATAGTTG
>Ga0075158_10004145_pt1 | contig 10038 bp, 8 predicted proteins | sample JI91814BDNA_FD_70968 | JGI IMG/M metagenome (GOLD analysis project Ga0075158, IMG submission 70968) | Wastewater effluent complex algal communities from Wisconsin, to seasonally profile nutrient transformation and Carbon sequestration -... | ecosystem: Engineered > WWTP > Effluent > Algae... | reverse complement strand
GCCGCCCAGCACGCCGCCTGGGTCGCGCTCGCCATGGGCGCCGGCGTCATGGGCCTGTCCGCGATCTCCTTCGTGCTCCTGCGCGACGTCTTGCCCACGTTTTACGCCGACGAGGACCCCGCCGTGCTCGCCCTCGCCGCCACCATCCTCCCGATCGCCGGCGCCTTCCAGCTGTTCGACGGCACCCAGGTGGTCGGCGGCGGCATCCTGCGCGGCATGGGCCGGACCCGCCCCGCCGCCGTGTTCAACCTCGTCGGCTACTACGCGCTCGGCCTCCCGCTCAGCTGGTACCTGGCCTTCGAGACAGGCATGGGCCTGCCCGGGATCTGGTGGGGCCTGACCCTCGGCCTCGCCGTCGTGTCGGCCCTGCTGCTCGGCTGGACCGCGATCCGCGGCCCCGCGCGCCTGGCGTGACCCCGGCCGCTACTCCACGCACAGCAGGAACGGCACCTCGTCGGCGGACAGCTGGTGCCGCAGGTAGACCGGCGAGAACTCCGCGAGCGTGACGACCCCGTCGCCGTCGGCGTCGAGCAGCTTGAACCGCGCGAGCACCTCGGAGATCCGCGGGTCGAGCCCGAACGACACATGCGTGAGCACGTAGTCCCGCAGCGTGATCACTCCGTCGCCGTCGACGTCGAAGCTGGCGAGCCCGCCGCGCGCCATCGCCTCGTGCACCGGGCCCGGCACCGGCCCCGGGTCGGGCTGGGCGAGCGCCGCCGCGAGGTACTCCGCCTCGGTCACGCGCCCGTCGCCGTCCGTGTCGATCTCGAGGATCTGCAGGAACTTGGCGCGCGCCGCGTGCCCGAGCAGGTCGCGCGCCGGCCCCTCCTTCTGCCCGCGGACCGTCGCCGCCAGGTCGAACAGGACCACGAAGTCCTGCTCGTCCATGTACCCGTCGCGGTTCGCGTCGTACACCTGAAACCACCGGCGGTAGCGGTCCGCGCGACTCTCGGGGCTCGGCACCTTGGTCATCATGCGACCGCCGATGTTGCCACACCCCGTGCACGTACGGGCGAGCATCGTCGTCGGTGCCTCGCCATGCGACAGCATCGCCCTCGCTAGCCAGGCCACGATCCCGCGCGCGTCCATTCTCCGCACATTACCGCCGCGCCGTCATCGTCAACCACGGTTGCCGACATTATTGACGGGACCACCAAATCGGCTTGCCAACCAGCGTTGGGGTATTCAGCACAAAGCCGTCCATCAATAACGCCGCCACCCACGCGACATTGGTGATACTCCGCGTTTCGGCACGATCTTGCTTGCGCTCGATTTCTGGCTTGCCTAGCATCCGAGTTCAATCAGGTTAAACCATGAGATTCGAACCACCGCTTAAGCCAGTACATTCCGGTCCCGTCGCCGATGAGCGGAAGACGACGCTTGTACACGCTCGAGCGGTCGCAGGGCCCAGAGATGAGGATCCGATGCTCGGGGCGGTGCTCGAGTCGCGCTACAAGATCCTGCGCCAGCTCGGGAGCGGTGGAATGTCCACGGTGTACCTGGCCCAGAACCTGAGCTTCGACGGACACGTGGCAGTCAAATTTATCCGGCCGCGGGTCACGAGCACACGGGAGGCCATGTCGCGTTGCATGCTCGAGGCCAAGGCGCTTGCGAGCATACCCAGCAATTTCATCGTCCGGGCCTACGACGTCCGCACCCTGCCCAACGGTCAGATCTATATCGTCATGGAGTACCTGGAGGGCGAGGACCTCAACGCGCTCGTACGGCGCGAAGGGACGATCCCATGGCGACGATCCGCGAAGATGATCCGCATGATCTGCGCCGGCCTCGCCGCGGCCCACAAACGGCAGCTGCTCCACCGCGACATCAAGCCGCAGAACTGCTTCAGGGTCACGCTCGACGAGGACCCCGATCACATCAAGCTGATCGACTTCGGAATCGCCAAGGATGTCACCGCGGACCACGAGATCACCGAGACCGGCATGATCCTGGGTACGCCCGAGTACATGGCGCCCGAGTTGATGGACGAGCGCTGCGTGCCCGACCCACGAAGCGATCTATATGCCGTCGGCATCACGCTCTACAAGCTGCTCACCGGCACGGTCCCGTTCACCGGACGAAATGCATTCGAGGTCTGCGCCCGCCACAGCAACGATCCCGTCATCCCCCCGAGCCAGCGCAAACCGGCGCTCGGCATCCCACCCGCCGCCGATCTCATCGTCCTGCGCGCCCTGGCCAAGGACCCTTCACAGCGCTACCAGACCGCGCTGGACATGATCCGGGACATCGAGGCCTCGCTCGCGCGCTCGCCCACCGGACCGCTCCCGATCATCACGACAGAGGACCTCGCGGCCCCGCCCGCGATCATCCTGTCGACCCAGGCCAATCCCACCCGGCGGCCGTTCGCCCGGGTGCCACCGCCGATCGTTCCAGCTCCCACTCGCCGCGCACCGATCGTCGCGGCACCGCCTCCCCCCCACCCGAACGCCCTGGCTCCCGCGCCCACGCCATCCCCCAGGTCCGCCCATCCCGTCCCGCTCGTCCAGGCTGCGAGACCCGCTCATCCTCTTCAGATCGTCCCAGCGCCCGCAGATCCGGCCGCACCGATCGAACCCGATCCGCTCGCGCCCCCGGAACTCACCGACTCCCAGCGACCACGAAGACGCACCCAACAATATACGAGCCCAGGCTCGTCCTCGGGCCCGAGCCTCCCCATCATCATCGTCAGCGAACCACCGACGCCATCCATCCGGCAGGTGCGCAAGCGTGAGGTGTTCGCCAAGCTGTTCCTCCCCCTCGCGTCCGCGCTGGTCTTCGGGTTCACCACATGGGTGCTCGCCGCGACCCGCCCCCATCTCCCGCCGCAGCCTCGCCCTGAATCCATCAACCTCCCGCCCGACTCGTCTTCCCCCGCATCGTCGACCCTCGCGCCGCAGATCGAGCCCGAAGCGCAACCGGTAGTCACGCAGTCCGCGGAGACGAAGCCCGACGCGACGGCGCAAGTCCCCACAAAACCGGTCGGGACCGAACAAGACGCGACCCGGAGCAGCGCCCAGCAGGACACGACCCGCAACATCGCCACGTCACCAGCGAGGACCGGTTCGGCTCCTCGACCAGCCTCGTCGAAGGAGCACCTGCTACCCCGACCCGAGTCCGGCTTCGATTACCAGTCAGCCAGGAAGATCCTCAAGGAACAACAAAAATTCATTCGCAGCACATGCCTGGTGGGTAACGGAGCGCCTGACAAGATCTCCGTGCACGTCGTCCTCCGCAAGGACGGCGAGGCCCTCTCCGTGAACCCTCACACCGACAACGCGAAGGCCCGCGAGTGCCTGGTGAAACTGGTCTCCGGCACGGTCTTCCCGAGCAGCCGACGCGGCGCAGCATTCGTCTACAGCCATCCCTCGGGCTCCTGCCGACCGACCGCGTTGCCCGCGCAGACTCGAGGCGCCCCGTGACCGCGATGGCTCGCCCATCCCGCGGATGGCTCGGCATCACGCTCATGTTGGCGCTCACGGGCGTCACCCTCGGCATCTCCCTGACGCGGACCAAGCTGCGCCAGATCGGGACGCCCTGCCTCGAGCCGAGCGACGGCTGCCCGCTCTCGGAGCAGGCGTCCTGCGGCGACGTGCTCGCCAGCCCGTGGTCGATGTGGCTCGAACAGCCGCTGTCGTTATGGGCGGCCGCCTTCTACGTCGTGATAGCGACCCTCACCGGCCTGCTGCTCCTGCGCCCGCGCGCGCTCGCTGGCTGCGCCCCGCACCTCCTGCTCACGCTCGCGGTCGTCGATGTCCTGGTGTCGCTCGTCATGGCCAGCTACTCGCGGCTGGTCCTCGGCACGTTCTGCACCTACTGCATCGCCCTGTACATCATCAGCGTGCTGGTCCTGATCTGCGCGGACGCGGTCTACCGCGGTTTGACCCGCGACCACGTCGTCTCGTGGCGCCAGGCCTGGCGCCTGCCTGGAGCGCGCCTCGACGCGTTCTTCCTCAGCAGCATGGTCTTCGTGTACGCCGCCGGCGTGCAGATGCTCGGGGCCCAGCGGTGGTTGGCGGCCGCAAATCCCAGCCAGGGCTGCCCCCCCGTGCTCAGCGTCCCGAGGACCGACCTCGTCTTCGGGGCGCCGACCCCCGACGTCCTGCTCGTCGTGTTCCTCGATCCGAGCTGCAAGAGCTGCAAACGAAAGTACGGCGAGATCGTCGCGCTCAGCAACGAGGGTCTGCTCGGAGACGCCCAGATCCGCGTCATGTTGGCCCCGCGCGACGCATGCGACGACACATCGTTCCCGGAGGGCTTCCCGGGCGCCTCGGACGAGGCCCGGAACGAGAACGCCTGCCTGGCCGCGCTCGCGGTCGAATGCGTCGAACGCTCCCATCCTCGCAAGGGCACCGCCCTGCTGTCCCGTCTGTACGCACGCCACGACGTCCCGGCACCGTCGCCGCTGTTCACCCTCGAGACCATCGCGGCCGAGGCCCGGCACAGCAGCATCGGCGTCGATATCGGGGCCGGCGAGGTGCACGCGTGCATGAACGAAGACGCCGCGGCCCGGCGGATCGCGGAGCACCAGCTCTGGCTGTTCGACCTGTGGAAGGACGTCGCGGCCGAACGACGGCGGTATCCCGTCATCATGCTGATCCCCGTACGCGACGGCATTCCGGACCTCGCCGTCACGCAGTATGTCCCCACGAACGCGACCAAGCCCGGGCTGGTCCGCCAGCTCGCCGAGCTGCGCGAACAAAAACAACTGTGAGCAGGAGGCCCGCATGCAAGGCCGTGAGACCGATCTCGTCGCCAAGCTGATGGTCGCCATGACCGGATGCATGGCCTTCCTCGTCGCGATGTTCGCATACATGGTCTTCAACGCGCCCGATGGGCACCCCCCGCGTCCGAAGCCGGCCACACCCACACCCGAGCCGCCGCAGGCGCCCTGCGACCTGTCGCGCGTGGACGGCACGGACTGCGAGGACGGGTCATACTGCATGCACGGACGCTGTCAGCCGCTCGACGACGAGGACAGGATCTGCGGCGAGGGTGAAGGCTGCCGCGACTGTGAGTGCGACAGCGGCCTCGTCTGTCACCAACTTCGCTGCCGCCCGCGCGGCGAGGTGACCCTCGCGCCGCTCGACTGCCGCGACCCCGCGGTCGCCGGGGCGATCGAGAGACTGAAGCGAGACTGCGAAGCTCGCGAGGTCTCGTTCGATCACCTCAAGTCCCTGTCGGCCTGCAGCGCCGACGCCTGGCGAACGATCTCGCTCGATGATGCCGAGTTCGACGTCCTCCTCAGCGCCTTCAAGCACCGCTTCTCGGTCCACTTCCCCGTCAACCGACCCTCCCCGGGGCACAGGCTCGACGACCGACACCTCGTCGCGCAGCTCGAGCGGCTCCGTGGACCGCTCGCCGGCGCCAAGCAGCTGTTCATCATCGGCCGCTCGAGCCCGGACGGCGACGAGGACAAGAACTACCAGCTCGCCCTGCGGCGCATCGACATGGTCACCAGCTTGATCGAGCGTGTCGTCCACGGAAACACCCCGCGAACCGAGCGCACGCCGCTCCCGATCCGCCAGTGGGGCCTCCGGGGCGATCACCTGATCGCCCCGGCATTCTTCACCAAGAATTATGTGTCCCGCTCCATCCTCGACGAATTCAAGATATCTCCCATGATCGCGGACGACCCCGTAACGGAGCAGCGGATCGTCGACCTGCTCGCGCAGAGCGAGCAGCGCAAGTTGTCCGCGGCCGACACGCAGTGGCTCGTCGGCGCGCTCAACCGTGTCGTGATCGTCGTGCCGATCCCGTGCGATGGCAGCGAATATGTCCCGCCGGACCCCATCATCCCGGTCCGCACCCTGGAGGTCGCGCGATGACCCCGGCGTACGAGCATCTGCACAGCCGCCTGCGTCGCCTGGCGGTGGCCTCCACCTCGCTGACCTTGCTCGCCCTGCTGTTCGCCGGCCTGCTGCTGCTGCGCCAGCGTCAGGCCCGCGCCGACGCCGTCGCCGCGCTCGACGCGTGCACCTGCTGCGACGACCTGACGGAGCATCCGCATGGATCCCGCTGAGCCCTGCGAGGCGCCCAGCCCCGGCGCCCTCTCACGTCTGTATCTGCGGCTCAGCTTCGTCAATCTCCTTCTGATCGGCTGCACCGCCCTGTTCGTCCTGTTCCTGTGGCGCGACCTCGGCAGCTCGATCGACCTGTTGGGCGAGATCTCGGATCGCACATGCGACCCACACGTGCTCCGCGCCGGCACGCCGCTCCGCTTCGACGAGGAGCGCAGCCGGCCCCCGGAGAATGTCATCAAGAGCGGCTACATCGGCGCCGAGGGCAGCCAAGCACCCGACGCCGCGATGATGATCTCGGTCGATGTCCTCCGCGACGGGCATCCGGCTGCCGCCATGCGCTTCGGCGACGCCGCGGTCCTGCGGCCCCGCGGCGTCCACATCGTCAACTTCTGGGCGCCGTGGTGCCGAAGCTGCATGCTCGAGCTCCCCGGACTCAAGGCGCTGCTCTCGCGCCGCGCCGCCGACTGGGCCGACACCGTCGAGTTCGTGCCGGTCAAGGTCCTCGACGCCGGCAATCCTCAGGCGTCGTATGACAAGTACGCCGATCGCATGCCGACGAGCCGTGTTCGCCTCGCCGATCGCAGCAGCGACGACGCTCTGGTGAACGCCATGCGCGTCGACCCGGACCGCGTCCTTTACCGCGGCGAGCTGCCCGTCACCCTCGTGTTCGACTGCAACCGCAGGGTCCGCTGGGCCGAGTTCGCCGAGATCGACGCGAAGAAGCTCGCCGACCTCGAGATGACCCTCGATCGTCTGGTCGCCGAGGCGGCCGACCACGGTCCGAACAGCCTGTGTGGTCAGCCATGGTGCGGCAACGGCCGCTGCGACGCCGACGAGCGGACCGTCGGACGCGGCGCGTGTCCCATCGACTGCGGCGAGCCGCGGGCGACGCGACCCTCACCGCCTGTCCCGCCGCCCGCGGACCCCATCCCGCCGCTCCCTGTCGTCCGTCGAGACGACCCGCCTGCCTGCCCCAGCGACTGCGCGCGCTGCGACGAGCGCGGCGTCTGCATCGCACGCCTCCAGCAGCGCAAGAATGCGCCGAAGCCACCGGCGCCCACGGTCGAGGATCCATTCTGCGGCGACGGCACCTGCGATCCCATCATCGGCGAGAACAACTATTCGTGCTGCAAGGACTGCCCCTGCGAGGCGCCCCTGCGCTGCCAACCCGCGACCGCGGGCAAATTCCACTGCCGCGCCGATCTCCGCCATTGAGCTTGCCGCCTCAGAATCGCAGCCGTAACGATATCCCGCGCAGCGTCGGTGACACCGTCACCTTCGTCTGTGCGCCCCGGGATCTCCGCACCTGAATGAAGTCGGCGAGCAGCCCGACCCCGGACGCCACGATCAACCCGGTCCCCAGCCCGAGCAAGCCCTGCATCGCCGTTCGACCGCGGAGGTATCCCCCCACGTCCTCGTCGTCTTGAAACACCTCCCAGTCCTTGCCCTCGTTGTTGCGCAGGCGATTGAGCGGCCCGGTGAACGCGGCGTCGCCGAACAGTCCGCCGATCAGGACCGCCGCCCCGACACCCACCCCGGCCCACTGCACCTTTCGCCGCCGCGACGGCTCGCCCGCGAGCGCCGCGAGGTCACCCAGCACCAGCCCGCCGCCGGCGCCGAGGAGCCCCGCGCCCCACGCTGCGTGGTCGTCCAGCTCCGCGAACCGCACATGACATTCATAGTCCAGGGAGCCCGGGTTCGCCGCGCCGCACACGCTCGAGGCCTGACCGAACAGTTCGTCCTTGCGCCCGCCGAACACACCGAGCACGACCCCGCCGGCGATCATGGTGGCCCCGCCGACGACCGCGAGCGTGATCGCCGTCTCCCGCTGGCCGCGCTCCGTACCGTCGAGTTGCCCTGAATCCGGCGCACAATCCAGCTCGAGCGTCGCGCGTGGCTGGCTCATGCGCTCGACGTCCAGCTCGACGGAGCGCGACGAACCGTCGGCACACAGGCCGCGGATCGTCCAGCGCCCCGCGTCGAGATACACTCCCCGCTGCGCGGCGCCCTGGGCCACCTTCATCGTCAGCGGGATCGCCGGCCGCAGATCCGAGGGCGCATCCGGCTTCCGCTCGAGCTCCACCCGAATTTCGTCCCCGCTGCCCGCCGCGGCCCGCAGCTCGATCGTCGCCTGCGACGCCTCCCGCCGGGCCACCTCCAGCTGGACATTCGCCGCCCCACGCTCGTCCGCCGTCAGACTGGGTAGCGCCAGATACTCCTCGAGATCCGCGATCGTGTGCGCCTGATGACGCAGGGCGAATCGACTCACCGCCGCATTGAACAGGAACTGCGGCTCATGAAATTCTCGCCATAGGCTCTCGAAGTCCAGCGCGGCCTCCAGGTGGCGCTGCGCCTCGAACGCCGCATAGGCCCGCTTGCTCCGCGCGTCCAGCGACGACGCCTCGCCAGGCGGCTCCGTATCATCCCCTCCAGCTGTCGCAATCGGCGTCACGCCCAAGCATAAGCCGGCGATCGTGAGAATCTGCGGCACCGTTGGGTACATTAGGACCGCGAGTGTACCCGATTCCCGATCGAGTACACCCGCTGTGCAAGAAAATTCAGACTCTTGTATAGTCCATTGATGCGGCTCCGTCTGGTCTCAGCCCTTCTCACCGGGTTTACGTTCAGCGCCACTCTGGGCTGTAAATACCTGTGTAATCTCATCGGAGAAGACTGCGACCCCCACGGCGACGAGGATGGGTACCCCTCCATCGTAGCCACGAGCGACCCGACCAGCGCCTCCGAGTCATCGACCGTCGAAACACCGACCAGCACGGACTCCTCGACCGCCGCCCCGACGACCGACTCCACGAGCACCTCCACCGTCACCACGTCGAGCACGACCGAGACGACAGACACGACCATGGAGTCCTCGGACTCCACGGCGATCTCCAGCAGCACGACGATGCCGGATCCCTTTTGCGGCGATGGAAATGTCGACGAGGTGCTGGGTGAAATATGCGACGATAAAGCCAACGATGGCTCCTATGACAGTTGCACTGCGGATTGCAAGGGCTTCGGTCCTTACTGCGGCGACGGCAATGTCGACGCAGGCAAGGAAGACTGCGATTACACGGCGGCCGACCTCGACGATGACTACGATGGGTGCCCCAAAGACTGCCATGGCAGCCACTACATCGTCTTCGTCACCGACAAAGATGTTAACGGAACGATGAAGAGCAACGTCAATGATCCCACGGGGTTCGTGGGAGCAGACAAAATCTGCAACGACGAGGCGGCCGGAAAGCTCTCGGGGAGCTACATGGCCTGGCTGAGTTCGTCCACAGTGGACGCGTCCCAACGCGTAGGCGATATGATCACAAAGCAGGGCGCTGCGTTTCACCTGATCAACAGCGACGTCGTGGCGGCCGATTGGGATGAGCTCGTGAGCGGGACCCTTCAACGCCCCATCTCCCGCACCGTGAATAACGCTCCCGTCAACCGTGACGTCTGGACCAATACCAGCACAACGGGCGAAAAGACGAGCATGACAGGCTCATGTCTGGATTGGAGCTCCGAAGACGACGGCTACAATGGCAAATACGGCAGATCGGACGATTCGGGGCCGTTTTGGACCAGCAAGCCCTTACCCACGATCAATTGTTCCACGCTGAATCGGCTCTACTGTTTTCAGGTCGCTTTTTAGCCCACCACCATTCTCGAGCCGCGCGTTTGCGCGACCTCGCCCGGCGCTCCGCTCTGGTGCCGCGGCAACGCGCGGCCTACCATCGTGTCCCATGGCCGTTGCGCAGGCGCCGGAGCTCGAGGTCGACCTGACCGTGCAGGCGGTCGAGAACCTCGTCACCCAGTTCAGCTCGGCCCTCGATTTCTACCGCGAGCTGGTCCAGAACAGCATCGACGCCGGTTCGGCGGCGATCGAGGTGTGGCTCGAGTACATCGCCGGGGCCGAGGACGAGGGCACGATCGCCATCCACGTCGACGACTTCGGCGAGGGCATGAACGAGGAGATCATCGACAACCAGCTGACCAAGCTGTTCTCCTCGAGCAAGGACGGCGA
>Ga0075158_10004143_pt1 | contig 10041 bp, 6 predicted proteins | sample JI91814BDNA_FD_70968 | JGI IMG/M metagenome (GOLD analysis project Ga0075158, IMG submission 70968) | Wastewater effluent complex algal communities from Wisconsin, to seasonally profile nutrient transformation and Carbon sequestration -... | ecosystem: Engineered > WWTP > Effluent > Algae... | reverse complement strand
TGCTGCGCGATGTCGCCGATGTACTCGCCGTAGGTCTTCAGCTCGCCGCGATCGCGGAACCCAGCCCAGATCGCCTCGCGTTCGCGCAGCGGCTGGTCGTCGGCGGCGAGCATCAGCAGCAGCGGCCAGGGCGCCTGCAACGGGAAGCGCGGCCAGCGGCGCTCGTTGCGCACCTCCGGCGGGAACGCATGGCGGTCGTTGCGCACGAACCACGCCATCGACTCGGCGGCCGTCGGCGCCTTGTCGCGCTCGGCCGGCATGCGCCCCTTGGTGCGATAGGCGGTGAGGAACAGCTCGTGCGCCGCAGCGATGCGCTGGCGCAGGCCGTCGTCGTCGACCGAGGCCACGGAGAACCAGTGCACGGCCCGATCGCCGCAGTCGACCTTCACGTCGGGATGGCCATGCGCCGTCATGTGGGCGTGGAACTCGGCCTGCAGGGCGGCCGACGCGATCACGTCGGCGGCGACCAGCGGTCGGCTGACCTTGCGCACACCCTTCACCGGCTTGCCGCGAGGTTTCGCGCGCCCGGCCTCGTCGTACTCGAGCGGCGGCAGCTCCTCGAACGGCTCGTCGACCTCGATCGGCGCGTGGCCCTCGAGGAAGTCGACGATGTGGTCGTCGCGATCGCGCGGCCGCGAGGGATCCTTCGTGTCGACGCGCACGCGCGGATCGCCGGGGATCGTCAGCACGAGCGGCGAACGCGGGCGCACGTCCGGCAACGCCGCCCCCGGCGTTTCGTCGGCGCCGTCGTTCCAGTCGAGGGCCTTGCCACGCCGCCCCGCGTACGAGCCCTGGATCGCGAACGCGAGCGCCAGCTGCGTGTAGTCGCGCCGCACGACGTGATCGCCGAGGTCGAGTTCGAGCGAACGCAGGGCCAGCAACACCGACAGCGGCTCGGCGCGACAGCCGTAGACGGACTTCGTGAGCTGTGGATCGCCGTCGACCCAGGCCAGGAAGTCGGCCGGCAGCTCGATCTGCTGCTGCCGGCAGGCCGCAAGGGTGCGTTCGCGGGCCTCGGCGACCTGAGTGGCGGTGGCCTCCCGCCAGCGTTCCTGGGCGGCGGGCGCCGCGGGCGAGGGGGCCTGCGCCACGAGGCGCCCGGCGGGGGGTCCCGGGCAGAACGAGCCGGCGAGCAGGAACGCGACGAGGGAGAGGGGACGGATCATGGGTGCAACCGCGGGGCGGGCGGCAGTCTAGCCAGGGGCCAGACGACGGCACCGACGGTCGCCCGGGCGGCCGTCCGGGCGAGTCACGCTGGCCTCACGAGTGTTCTTCCACCGATCCTGGCGACCCACAAGTCGTTTCTTGGCCCAATCTTGTCCGATATCTCCGAGGGGCGGCCCGAAGCCCTGGGGAAAGTTCTCTCCAACGATGGCCAACCCGACCGAGGCCCGGTCGAATGGTGGGCCGATATCCGGCGAGGCCCCCCGATGACCGACTTCCCCGAGCTGCAACCAGCCCGCATGCACGACGACCAGAGCCTCAGCCGCCAGCATCGTCAGCCCGATCAGGCCCAGCCGACACCACTCGCTGGCGCACCGAGCAACGTGACGCCACCCACTCCCCCGGACGCCAACGCACCGCTGCTGCCGCCGGTGACGGTTCCGGTCGCTCCTGCCCTGCAGGTGGCACCGACGACCCCGCTCGCCCAGCTCGACCGCACCACGCTGTTCGTCAACCGCGAACAGTCCTGGCTGGCGTTCAACCGGCGCGTGCTCGAGGAGGCACAGGACCCGTCCAACCCGCTGCTCGAGCGGGTCAAGTTCCTGGCGATCGCCAGCACCAACCTCGACGAGTTCTTCGAGATCCGTGTCGCCGGCGTGATGGAACTGGTCGACGCCGGCCTGCAGGGCGAGAACCCGGACGGCATCAAGCCGCAGGACGAACTCGAACGCGTGCGCGCCGACGCGCGGGCCTTCACGACCACGATGCAGCGCACCTGGCGCGAGATGCTGCTGCCCGAACTGACCAAGGCCGGCATCGAGTTCCGCGAGGTGCGGCAACTCGGCACGAGCCACCTGAAGTGGCTCGAGGGCTACTTCCAGAAGCAGGTCTATCCGATCCTGACGCCGCTGGCGATCGACCCGGCGCACCCGTTCCCGGTGCTGCTGAACAAGTCGCTGAACCTGGTCGTGCTGCTGCTCGACCCGCGGCAACCGCGCCGCACCTACCGGATGGCGGTCGTGCAGGTGCCGCGCACACTGCCGCGCATCCTGCGGTTGCCGGAGCTCGACGGGCAACGCTGCTACGTGTTCACCGCCGACGTCGTGCAGGCGAACCTTCGCGAACTGTTCCCCGGCCTCGAGGTCGTGCACGCGAGCACGTTCCGCGTCACGCGCGACAGCAACCTCGAGGTCGACGAGGTGCAGGGCACGGACCTGATGAGCTCGATCGAGAAGGAACTCGTCAAGCGTCGCCGCGGCGAGCCGGTGCGCCTCGAGATCGACCACGGCGCCCACCCGGACGTGATCGACCGCTTCCAGAAGGCCTTCGGGCTCGAGACCGACGACATCTACTTCTGCGACGGCCCGGTCAACATGGGCCGCATCCTCGAGCTGTACTCGATGGTCGAGCAGGCCGACCTGAAGGACGCGCCGGCGGCCCCGCGGCGCCAGTGGAGCTGGAACGGCGCCGACGAGATGTTCGCCGACCTCCGCGAAGGCGACATCCTGCTGCACCACCCGTACGAGTCGTTCGCGACCGTCGAGGACTTCGTGCGTTTCGCCGCGCGCGACCCGAAGGTGCTCGCGATCAAGCAGACGATCTACCGCGCCGGCAGCAAGAACGTGATGGTCGAGGCGCTGATCGAAGCCGCCCAGCAGAAGAAGCAGGTGACCGCGATCGTCGAGCTGAAGGCGCGCTTCGACGAAGAGGCGAACATCCTCTGGGCCCGCCGCATGGAGCAGGCCGGTGTGCACGTCGTGTACGGGATCGTCGGCATGAAGACGCACGCCAAGTGCACGCTGGTGGTGCGCCGCGAGGACGACGGCAGCCTGCGTCGCTACTGCCACCTCGGCACCGGCAACTACAACCCCGCGACGGCGCGGCTCTACACCGACATCGGCATCCTGACCGGACGCGCCGACTTCGGCGAAGAGGTGGCCGAGACGTTCAACATGATCACCGGCTACACGCGCGTGCCGCAGATGGAGCACCTGCTGGTGGCTCCGTTCACGCTGCGCGACAAGCTGCTGCAGCTGATCAAGACCGAGATCGACAACAAGAAGGCGGGCCGGCCGGCCGGGATCCGCGCCAAGCTCAACAACCTCGCGGATCCGCAGGTCATCACCGCGCTCTACGAGGCGTCGCGCGCCGGCGTGCGCGTGCAGCTGTGCGTGCGCAGCGTCTGCTGCCTGCGCCCCGGCGTGCCCGGCATGTCGGAGAACATCACCGTGGTCGCGATCGTCGACCGCTATCTCGAGCACAGCCGCGTCTACTACTTCGAGAACGGTGGCAACCCGCAGGTCTACCTGTCGTCCGCCGACTGGATGGTCCGCAACCTCGACCGCCGCGTCGAAGTCGCGGCCCCGATCCTCGACCCGGAACTGAAGAAGCGCGTGGTCGACGAGGTGCTCGGCATGGCACTGGCAGACAACGTGAAGGCGCGGCGGGTGCTGCCGACCGGCCTGAGCGAACGCATCGTCCGCGCCGACAGCGAACCGGCGGTGCGCAGCCAGCAGGTGCTGCTGGAGATGACCCTGAAGCAGCCCGAGTCGACGCCGGAAGGCTCGGTGTCGGATCCGCAGAAGCGCCGCAACAAGAAGAAGAAGCGGCCCTGAGCGCGCGACCGGACCGGCGACACGGGGACTGCGCACTCGGCTGTCCCCGTCGACGTCCCGCCTCGGGACAGGTCGCGGCCGCCGAGCGATCGAGCGGCCCCGACGCGTCGAAAGGCGCGGCATGGAACCGCTGCTGTTCGGCCTTCTCGTCACCGGCGCCTCGTTGGCCATGCTGTCCCCGGTCGAACTCCGCCGCCGGGTCGCCGCGAGGGCCATGCGCAGCGCGCACGCCGTGGGCCGGGTGATCGGCATCGAACACCACCACCGCAGCACCGCCGACGAGACGCTGCCGCCATTGCTGGTGCCGCGCGTGCTCTTCGAGTCCGGCGGCGCGCGCCACGAGTTCCTGGCGCGGCAGGGCGCCGACGTGACGGCGCCAGCGGTCGGCACGCTGGTGGCGCTGCGGTTCGTACCGGATCACCCAGAGACCGCCGAACTGGAGCGACGGGAGGAAGAGACTCGCTCCCAACTGGCCCTCGCGTTCGCTGGCGCCGCCGGCCTCGTGCTCACGGCCGTGGCGCTGGCGTTGGCCTGAGCCCGGACCGGATGCGCCCCATGGTCGCAGCGGGCGGCCCGAGGTAGGTTGGCGGTTGGCGGCGAACGCCCCAAGGAGACCCAACCATGCGCATCGCGACGATCGTCTGCTCGTTCCTGTTCCCGTTGTTCGTGGCCGGCTGCACGGCCAAGCAACCCACCACCGGCGACGAAGGGCTCCAGTCCCTGGTGGACGCGACGGCCAAGGCCAACCCGGACGTGGTCCGCCTGACGGTGCACAAGGCCAACGCTTCGGGCGGCGGCAGCACCGTGGCCGCGAGCACGTCGGCCGAGAAGCTCGGCAAGCCGTCGGACAAGGAGGACCTGCAGGCGATGGAGACGGGTCAGACGGTCGTCCTGGAGGAGAAGGACGCGCTCGACATCACCGTTCCGGCGATGCAGAAGGACGGCAAGTGGACCGCCGCGATCGGTGTCACCCTGAAGGCGCCGGCCGGCGCCGACAAGGAAGCGCTGAAGAAGCGCGCCAGCGAGGTCGCGAGCAGCCTCGAGACGATGGTGGCCACCAAGAAGTGAGCATCGGGGTTCTGGAGGGCGCCTGACCCAAGCTCCTGCGCGTGAAGTTGCCGACCACCCTCCTTTCGAGGTGCATTGCGGCCCTCCGAAGCGAGGCATCGTTTGGTATCTGTCAGCCTGTGCGCGGACGGTCTCTTCGGGCTCCCTCTCCCGCAGGCAGCGATTTATCCTACCCGCCCTCCTTGGCCGCCGGAGAAATAAGGGCTTTTCACTGCCCCAGCAGGATAAACCAACTCGATGGGCTGGTCAGACCGACTCGATCCGGAGAAGGCTCCGGGCACCTTGCTGAAGACTGCAGACGGTGCGGAGGCCTACTTTCCTCACCCACTACCTTCAGGGCTCGACCTGCCGCAAGACCTCCACCGATTGATCGGCAGGGCCCGCGGGAAGCTCGGCGAACTACAGGGCATCGGAACCCTGTCGACCAACCCGGCACTCTTCGTCAACTCGTTTCAGGCACGTGAGGCCGCCGCTTCAAGCCGCATCGAAGGCACGAAGACAACGGACGAAGAAGCTCTGGCACATCAGGTGATCAAGGTCGAGACGCAAGACGAGGAGGATAGCGAGGAGGTGAACAACTACCTGCGGGCACTCCGCCAGGGCGTGGCTGCCTTGCGCAGTGGCCGGAGGCTCAACCGGGGGATGATCATCGAACTCCACAGCACCCTGCTCCAGGGTGTGAGGGGACAGAAGGCGAAGCCGGGGCAACTCCGCGACGTGCAGAACTTCGTCGGAGTCGACACCATCCACAACGCGAGGTTCGTGCCGCCACCAGCCATTCACGTCACCAGCTGCCTCGAGGACCTGCAACGGTACATCGATGGCCCGTCGCAGGACGACCCACTGGTGCGAGCCGCGCTGGTTCACTACCAGTTCGAGACGATTCACCCCTTCGAGGACGGGAACGGACGTGTGGGGCGACTCATCGTCGCTCTGCAGACGATCCAGGAGGGCCTGCAGCAGGAACCGCTGCTCTACGTCTCTTCGCGCCTCGAGGCCAACCGAGAAGAGTACTACGACCACCTTCTTGCTGTCAGTCTAAGGGGTGGGTTCCACGCGTGGATCGAGTTCTTCGTGAAGGCGATGCTGAGCAGCGCAGAAGAGACCACGAAGAAGATCCGCCAACTGATCGCGACCGTGAGACAGCTCGATGAGAAGGTCGCCCCGTGCAAGACCCCTGGCCCACAGCGCCTCCTCCGCGCACTGTCGGAGACGCCGTTCATGACGGTGAAGGATGCTCAGAAGGTCCTTGGAAGCAGCAACGCTGTCGCCTCTGAGGCAGTTCGAGCCCTCGAGGAACTGAAGGTCCTGACCCGAGCTCGCTTCAAGGTCAAGCGCACGGGGCGAGGTCGCCCCCCCGCGCTCTACTACTGTCAGGACCTGGTCAACATCCTGACCGAATGAGGCGCGCATCGACGCGATGCTCGCGGCCGCGCGCATCGAACATGGCGAGCCGGTGCCCGCAGTTGCAGCAGCGGCGCGTCCGGCAGATGCGACGACCCCAGGTCGGCCGCGTTCTTGTGGACCTCGAATACCCGATCGCGACCCGCCTCCCCCCGCAGCGGCCAGGCCTGAGGGAGTCGCGTAGTTCCAGGAGGACGTCGTCGGAGCGCAGTGACACTCGATACCCCCGGCTCCCTGGCTTCGGGCCCTCGACCGCAGAAACGAAGAACCCCCCGAAGCTCAGCCACGAAGGCCGCTTCGGAGGGTTCTATGTGGCGAGGACGACGGGAATCGAACCCGCAACCACCGGATCGACAGTCCGGTACTCTAACCAATTGAGCTACGTCCCCACGCCTTGGGGGCCGGAGATGCTAGCGACGATCGGCGGCTTTGCAAGCGCGTCTTCCCGCGCCTCCGCGGGGTAGAAAATCGGCCGCCGGGCTCACACCCCGGCGGCCGAAGCCACTCTTCGCTCTCTCGTGTCGAAAGCGACCGCTGTCGCGAGGCCTCGCGGCCCCGGCCAGCGACCGTTCTCGCTTGCCCCGATCTGTAGGATGGCTCGTTCGCGCGCCCAAGAGCCTCCGCATGTTCTTCCAGGACTCCCCCCGTCTGCAGCTCGGTTTCGCCGGCGCCAACGGGTGCTCGATCCCCCATCTGTCGGTCGACGGCATGACGCCGGTCGGCCCCAACTTGTCGCACTGGCCCGGCAACCGCACGCCCGGCAAGTGGAAGGCGGACCTCAGCACCGGCATCGCGCTGCAGTTCGCGCGGGCGAGTGCCACGGAGCAGGAAGAGTTCCTCGGAGCCTCGGAGTTCGTCCTCAACGACCACTACGACACCGACGGCTTCGGCGCCCTGCTCGCCGTGCTGCGCCCAGAGGTCGCGATCGGCCGCGAAGAGCTGCTGCTGACCGCCGCGGCGGTCGGCGACTACGGCACGTGGCAGACCTGGCGCGGCTTCGCCATCGACCGCACCATCGCCCGGATCGGCGCGCCCGAGTCGCCGGTGCACGCGGTGTTCCGGCGCTGGACCGACCCCGACCAGCGCACCCTCGAGCGCTACCGCTGGCTGATCGAGAACGCCGAGTCCGTGCTCGACGGCACCGGCCAGTTCGCCGCGCTCTACGCCGAGGAGATGGCGGCGGTCCGGCAGCAGCTCCAGGAAGGGCTCGGCGGCGCCGTCGGCCGACGCTCGTACGACCCGATCGGCTTCTCGGTGCTGACCAGCCGCGGCGACCGCCACCGCATGGTGCTCAACACGCTGGCCGGCGCGTTCCGCATCCTGCACGTGCGGCACGAGCCCGACGGCACGCGCTTCCGCTACCACGACCGCACCGAGAGCTGGTTCGAACTGGTGACCCTGCGGCCGCTGCCGCGCCTCGACCTGCGGCCCATCGCAGCCTACCTCGACTCCCTCGAGGCCCCGCACGACGGTGCCTGCTGGCTCGCCGATCCACCGAGCGAACCGATCCCCGAGCTCTACTTCGGCGTGCCGAGCGTCCAGGCCTACGGGCAGCTGACGCGCGAACTGCGCCCGAGCAACCTGCCGCCCGAACGGGTCGAGGCAGCGCTGGTGCGCTTCTTCGCCGAAGCCCAGCGATGAACCGACGGCTGGCCAGGGCCCGCCACCGCCGCCATCATCCGGTCATGCGCTGGCTCCCTTCACTCCTGGCCGTCGTGCTGCTCGCCGCCTGCGGGGACCGAGCCCTGCTGGAGAGCACGGACGGCCGCTGGCGCCTGCTCGGCGAAGTCGACACCGCGAGTGTCGAAGCAGCGGCGCGCACCACGGCGCTGCTCGCGAACGGCCCGACCGACGCCGTCGTGGTCGCGTTCGCACCGGCCGAGCTGCCACCGCGTGCGGCCCGCGGCGCACGACGCGCTGTGTTCGTCGGCACGCCGGCCGAGGGACGCGAGGCCGATGCCGACACGATCGTGCAGGGCGCCGAAGGGGGCGACGTCGCCGTCGAACTCGCGGTGCTGCACTGCCACGGCATCGAGGTGCCGAAGGTCCTGCCGCTCGGCGCGCGTGTGCGGACCGCGGCCAATCGCCAGGCCGGCGGCACCCAGCGGCCGGGGCCCGGCGACGTGATGCTGCAGATGTTGCGCATGCGGCACCGCGAGCTGCTGTCGGGCGAACTGCGCACCGACGCCGTGTGCCGCATCGGCTTCGTCGCGATCGGCTCGGCGCGCAGCGCCGGCGACGCGGCCGCCGAAGCCAAGAAGCTCTTCCAGCACATCGAGCTGGTGCCGAGGGTGGCGGGCGACGCGGGTGCCTTGCCCGCCGTGCTCGGCGAGCTGCTCGACGGCGGCTGCCGCGCCGTGATCGTCGCGACGCCCGCACCGCTGCAGTTGGGCGAGCTGCGCTCCCGCGCCGAGGCGCTGGGCGCCCTGTTGCTGGTGCTCGACCCGACCCTGCAGACCGAGGCCGACTGCGTGCTCGGGGCCGATCCGGAACAGCTCGGCCGCGCCGCCGCCGAAGCCGTGCGCTCCCTGGTCGGCGACCGCGGCAGCCTGCTCGAGCTGCATGCCTCGACCGCACCCACCGCCGCACGCATCCGCGCCGCGTTCCACAAGGCCTTGGAACTGGCACCACGATGAACGCCGACGTCACCGCACGCTGGACGAGCCATCGGGCGGGCGGGCTCGCCGCCAGCATGCTGTTGCTGGTGTCGGCCGCGTCGGCGCAGGCGCCTCTGCTGCGCGCGTCGGCCAGGGCCCCGCAGTGGATCGCCGGCCTCGCCGAGGCACTGGAGGTGCGCTTGCCACCGCTCGCCGAAGGCCAACGGCTCGAGCTGCTGGTCGATGCCGAAGGCGCTGCCAGCGCCAGCGCCGTTCCGGCCCCTGCCGGCCTCGCTGGCGAACGGCTGCTCCAGCTCGAACTGCGACCCGCCGCGTGGCTCGCGCACGCCGGCCTGCCGCACGACGCGGCGCCGCGTTCGGCGCGCAACCGCGCCGTCGCCATCGGCCAGCTGCTCGGCCTCACGCCGCGCCAGTCCGGCACGCTCGCCGAAGCGCTGTGGGCTCGCCTGCACGAACTCGACCGCTGCGAGCTCGGCGTCACGGCCGGCGACGGCGAACGGCCAGCACGCCTCGAACTGTTCGCCACGCCGCGACCCGATTCGGAACTCGCCAACTGGCTGTCGCTGCTGCGGCCGGCCGAGCGGCAGGCGCCGACCTGGGCGTGGCCGCGCGCGCTGCTGCAGGTCCGCCTGCAACTCGCCCCCACCGACCTGCCCGCGGCCGCAGCGCCGTTCCTGCCCTGGTGGTCGGCGATCGCCGGCGAACCCGCCGACGTGCTGACCGAGCGGCTGGCGAGCCACGACGGACGCCTCGCGTTCGTGGTCGACGAGGCGCAGTGGGGCCTCGTGGTGGGCCTGCGCGACGTCGAGGCGTTCGCCGCGCGATGGCGCGCGGACGGCAGCGCGAGCGACCCCGACGACGACACCCCGACGACGCGACAGCCGGCCACGCCGTACCGCGACGTCGCCCTGCTGCACACGCGGCATCGCGGCCGCCAGCCGATCCCGCGCTACGGCGATGCCGACGGCACCGTCGAGGCGTTCGGTGGCATCGTCGGCACGCACTGGGTGCAGGTCGCCGGCCAACAGGCACGGGAGGGTGCCGAACGCGCGATCGACGACGCACTCGCCGGCCGGCTGTTCGGCACCGCGGAGCGCGACCCGGCGCCAACCGGCTGGCTGTCGCTCGACCTCGACGTGCAGGCCCTGCAGGCGCAATGGAACGGCGAGGCC
>Ga0075158_10004142_pt1 | contig 10041 bp, 7 predicted proteins | sample JI91814BDNA_FD_70968 | JGI IMG/M metagenome (GOLD analysis project Ga0075158, IMG submission 70968) | Wastewater effluent complex algal communities from Wisconsin, to seasonally profile nutrient transformation and Carbon sequestration -... | ecosystem: Engineered > WWTP > Effluent > Algae... | reverse complement strand
GGTAGTGGGCCCCGCTGCCCACCCAGGTCGAAGACAGGGCCGCCATACGGCTCGCCTGGCCGGAGGCCAGGCTCTCGCCCCGGTGACCTGCCCGTGCCGCCTGCAATATCAAGCGTACAGCCGAAGCCTGGAACCACCACGGGCTGGAGATGTATTCCTGATTTGCCACATCCGGTCGCAGGACGAAGCGGAAGAGCACCGTACCGGGCGAGAAGCCGCCCTCACCCTCGACACGCATGCCACTTCGGGCCTCATCCCAAGCCGCTTTATCTAAATAGCAGCTGTTTAGCGCAGGCATTTCCACTCCCCTGCTGCGTCGACCAATCATCCGGGCCGGTAGCGTTGCAGCCCCCGCAATGGCCCGCCCAGTCAGAACTTGAAACGCACCCCCAAGGCCACCGACTGCCCGCTGGATTGGCCGCGAACCCGGTCATCCATGCCGATCACGTAGATATCGGTGACGCTGTCGTATTCATACAGGTAGGCCGAGCTGAGGGTGGTGTGCTTACGATCTATCGCCGCCCCTTCAGTGGTGGATGAACCGATCTGGAACACCAGTGAACCGGGGCCGACCGGTACATTGACACCGGCCGAGGCCAGCTTGCTTCTGGCATCCAGAGCACGGTCCCGCACCTGCGAGTAAAGGCCGAAAACCCGCGCAAAACCAAAGTTGTAACTACTCCCCAGCTGCCACGTCGTCTCCTTGGCTGGATCCCTGATGCCATCATTCACATGGACATTCTGGGCCGCTGCCTCGATGGACAGCAGGCCCACGGACCACACCACGCTGCCTCCCTGATAGCTGCCCCGTTCATCCTGCTTCTGGACAGCATGCATCAGGTTGAAGGTCAGCCCGTCCAGATTCGGACTGGTGTAGCCGACGGCGTTGTCCCAGTAGAAATCCCCATCCACACCTTCGATATTGCCGCTGAAGAAGAGATGACGGATCGCCGGCGACAAGGGGGAACTACCGAGCGCGTTGAAGCGATTGGTGGTGTCAAAGATCAAAGTCTGCAGACGGCCGAAACGCAGCGAACCGTATTCAGTGCTACGCAAGGCGATAAAGGCATTTCTCGACAGCAGCGGATCGGAATCACGCCGGCCGGTCTTGAAATCTTGAAAGCGGATGAAGGTCTCCGCCACCGCGGCGACGCTCCACCCATCGTCGAAGCCGTAGCTGCCAGTGACGCCGACAAAGCTTGGCGACAGGGAGTTGCTGTTGAACCGTACATCCCTTGCCAGCCCGCTCTGCCCGAAGGCCCCGTAGGAGAGGTCGGCGACGCCATAAACGCTGTAATCCACCTGGGCCAGGGTGGCGTCAGCGGTGATAAAAAGAAGCCCGCCCAGGATGGCAGACAGGGTCTTGGATGTCTTTTTCATGATGTTCAGCCGGTTTCGGCTCCGGATTGTGGGCGGGACGCAAGGCCAGGGGTCGATTCAAGTCAGGCTCGGTGCAGCGAGCAGCCAGACGCCATTCATCAGGGCATGGGCAAGCACGCAGGGGGCAAGCCGTCGCCAGCGCTCGTAGAGTGCTCCGACCAGAATGGCCGGGAGCACCACTGCGACCGCCTCAAGGCTCCCCCTCAGGGCCCAGTGGGCCAAGGCAAACGTCGCAGCCACGACCAGGTTGGCCTGCCAGCCGGACCAGCGCCGGGACAGGAGAAGCTCCTGCAGGCCCCGGCGAAAGATGATCTCCTCCACCACGGGGGAAAATAACAGCAGGACGAAGCCGCGCCGCCAGTCAGTACCACTCAGCCCCACCGCGAAGACGCTCAGGGCGATCACACCTGCAAACTGCAGCATCAGGCCGGTGCCGGGCCGGACGCCAAGGGCCGGCAACCGGTTCATGCCGCCTTGCGCCCAAGCCTGCCGGCCTCCCTACGGGCGCCAGCCTGCCTTCGCCACCACAGTACGCCAAGCGCGCCCGCTGCCAGCAGCCACAAGGTCGGGTCCAGGGGCGAATCACCCTGAGCCAGGGAGCAGCCACCGCCCCCCGACGTTTTGGGAGCCGGATCGGCCTGACCACTCAGGCTGACCTGCAATTCGGGAAGATCCGCCGCATTTGAAGCGATCTTCACGCTCCCCGTAAGCACCCCTTCCGAGGCGGGTTTGAAGCTCACCGAGAGCGTGCAATCGAAGCCCGGCTCCAGATTGAAAGGCGGCGCAGCGCAGGTCTGCTCGCTGATCACGAAGGCGCCGCTGACTGCAATGCCCGTAATCTGCAGGGATACCGAACCGTTGCTGCGCAGCGTGATGACCTGCGGCACCGAACTGGAGCCGACCCGGACCGGCGCATAGCTCAACGCCCCTGAGGAAAGACCCACCTTGGGCTCCGGCCCGCTGAGCCCGATACCCGTGACGGTCAGCAGGCCGGGAGCACTTCCTGTCGTACCGGCCTGAACGTCGGCGAGCTTGGTGCCGGACGAGCCGGGCTTGAAGGTGAGCTTGAACTGGCAGGACTGCCCTGCCGTGAGGTAGTCGTTGAACTGGCAGGAGCTCGGTACCACAAGGAAGGACTGGGCGTGGACGCCGAGGATGTTGGCGACCTTGAGTATCACTGCGGCAGGGCCCGGATTGGTGAGCGTCACATCGACTTCCTTCACAGCCCCGACCGCAACAGCCCCAAAATCGACCGCTGCCCCCACCGCAGACCATGCCAGCACGGGAGTCGGTTCATTCAACCCACGGCCGTTCAATGTGGACTTGTGGGGCGCATTTTCAGCATTGCTGGCAACGCTCACAACGCCCGTGTAGCTCGTATCCACCTGTGTGGGCGTGAATTGCACATCGATATTGCACTTGGCCCCTGGCACCAGGGTTGCCGGACAGGCTGGGCTGACCAGGGAGAACCCGGCGCCTGAAATCGAGACGGCGATATTGGAGATCGTGACGACACCGGAATTGGTGTAGATGAGTCGTCTGGGGGGATAGACGTTATTGACACCCTGGCTGCCAAAGTCAGTCGATGCAGTCAGGGTGGCCGTGGGAGTTGGGGGAACGATGCCCCTGAAGTTCATGACAATGGGCAAAGTGAAATCCTGACGGGGCACGCCTCCCGAATAGCTGACAGCCAGTGTTCCTTCCCGAACGCCAAGGGCGCTGGGCTTGAAGGTCATGCGGACCGTGCAAGTTTGAACGCCGCCGGGGGACGGAGGATTCGTGGCGCAATCTTCCGTGAAGGCATAGTCGGCAGCAGCAGCCCCCTGGATGGCAACGGAAAGCTGGGTGATCGGGGCGTTGCCGACATTGGCCAGCGTCACGTCGACGGTACTGCTCTCCCCCACCGGGCGATCCATCAGCGCGGCAATGTTACCCGAGCTGAGGATGGGGACAGGAATCACCGGCGGAGGGCTCCCCGTCCCGGACAGCGCAATACTCGCCAGGGCTGGGCCAGGGTCACCACCGGCGGGGTCGAGCTGCACCTGGAGGTTGGCAGATTTAAGGCCCGCGCTCGCCGGCTTGAAGGAAACCGAGACCGTGCACGAGCCGCCTGGAACAAGGCTTGGCTGACTGAAGCAGGTGCTTGAAGCCGGATTGATCAGGTAATGGGTCGTGTCGCTCACGCTGATCGACCCGGTATTCACGACAAGATTGCTGGCCCGCAAGTTGGTTATTGTGACGCTGTCACTCTTCGCAACATTGATGTCGCTGCTGCCAAAGTTGATGCTCGACTTGTCGAAGGCACCATCCAGTGCTGCCAACAGAAATATGCGCAGCTCATCGACGGCCGGGGAGCCACCGGCGATGTAAGTATCGTAATACGGCTTCATGGTGGAAGCCGCCGTAGCAATACTCTCAATGTGGGCCTTCAAGCCAGCGGCTGAGCCCAGCCAGGTATAGCTGCCTCGAAGGTTGGAACTGAAAATGGGCGGATAGGTGGCCGTCAGCGGGGGGTTCGAGGGCGTGGCCACGAATGTAGGGTGGTCCTTACCTTCGTGGCAGCTCTGGCAGACAGTCGTCCAGAGTGTCGAGCTCGGGACTCCAGCAGACATTGCCGGACCCGCCATGGCAAGACAGGAAAGCGCCACCACGACCCACTTTACGTTTCCAGGATTCCTGAACATGCCAATGTGCCCCCAGCTCGCTTATCCGGCACTCACCAGGCCGGTTGTGCAGTTGATTCCTAGATGCAATCGACGACCCGGAACTCGACCCGCCGATCCAATGCATCCCGCTGATCGTCCGTACCAAGCCCGATCAGGGCCTCCCGGGAGCCGACGCCGCCCACCGACAGCCGGGCGCGCAGTGAGCGGTCACGCCCCTCGAGCAGCTTGCTCACGGCTTCGGCACGCCTTAGGGACAGGCGCTCATTGGCGCTGGCGCTACCCGTCCGGCTGGTATGCCCAACGACCTTCATGCAGGCGGGGGTCTTGCCGGCCTCCCGCGCCATGGTGGCGAGCCACAGCTGGTATTGGGTGGGCAGGTCACCCACGTCATTGAAGCTGACCGTGCCCGGCTTGAAGAGCAGCTTCATGGGCAAACGCTTGGCCTCCAGGCCGGAAGCCACCAGCTTGCCGAAGGCGTCTTGCGCGGCCTCCCGCTGGCCCAACTGCCAGCTGGTCAGGTAGAGGCCATTGAGGACGCGCAGGTCACCGCGGTCGGCGAGCTGGGAGGCTTCCTTGTACAGTGAGTTGGCGTCGCCGATCTTGCCGTCGTTGTAGGCCAGCATGGCTTCGTTGATAACCGCGGCGGCGGGCAGATGGGACAGATAGTCCGGGTCGGCCGGGTCTCCAACCTGGGTATTGACCTGGCAGGAGTTGATGTAGCCCATCACCGTCTTGTCTTTGTGCCAGCTCGGGCTGTCACGGAAGTAGGGCAGCGGCTCGGGATTCACCGAGCCTACAGTGGCCCGGTCGATCTGCTTGGCGACAACCCGCCTGGTCTTCAGGTCAATAACTGTCAGCCAGACCCGGAAGGCATCTGGCGGCGTGTCGACGGCCCGCTGGACGTTGACCGGGGTGAGGGTGCCTATCAGCAACAGGGGTTGTTCAGCCAGGGTCTGGCGGGTCAGCGGCTTGATAGTGAAATTGCTGTAGCGGCGCTGCTTGAGCAAGGCTTCAAGCTGCCGCCCCATCTTGACGGTACTGACCGTCTGGGCGCCGGTGTTGGCATCGATCAGCGGGTCAATGACGACGGCCCGCTTGGCACTGCCCAGTCTGGCCAGAGTGTCTTCCAACAGTTGATCTCCGGCACGGGTGATGGCGTCCTCGAACTTGATCGGAGAGGGTGCGACCAGGGGCTTGCGCGGAGACTGGGACACTGTCGACGGTGGGGCGCCCTCACCGATGTAGTCAGGCTCTGGATCGGCGGCAGCCTTGGCCGCGTCCGGGGCTTTGGGGATGCCGCCCGTTGAAGCGGGCCCCTTGATGTTGCTGCAGGCAGCGAGCCCCATGCTCAGGAGCAGCGCAGTAAGGATCTTGAGGGTGGGGATGGATGATTTCATCTGACTTTCCTTTGGTCCGGCAGGATGTCCGGGAATCAGCGACGGGGATAGACCGGATCAGGGGCCGGTGCGGAGCACCCCAGAAAATCCACTACCAGCGTCGCCAGGGAGGGGTCCGCCTGAATGTGGGTCTGAAGTTTATCCAGAGACATCAGGGCGTTCGGCATGGAGGCGTTCGCATAAAGGTCAGCTTTGCCACCGCAAACATGGGGCAAGGCCACGCGGCTCAGCAGAATGGGCTGAGCCGCGCCCGCGTCCCAGTCGAAGTTGTCCTGCATCGCAGCGTGGCAGGTCCGGCAAGCGGTGCCCACCACTTCCCGGTAGAAGCGCGCGGCACCGGGCTTGACCGTGTCGTAGCTGACCCAGGCCGGCGGCACGTAGGTCTTGTCCAGGGTCAGGGGTGATTTGGCATACCAGCCCTGGATCAGGTTGCGGGTCGCAGTGGCAGGTTGGGTCGCGACGACGAGGTCGTTCAGTTTGCGGATGGCGGCGGATTGTTCTGCCTCGGAAAACCCCCTGCGGGTCGAGAACAGGTAGTTGCCGGTATCAAAGGGCAGGAAATTGGCCTTCAGATCAGGGCTGGGATGTCCCGACTCGGGGAAGCGCCCCAGATAGGTCGCCCCCCCATGGCAGGCCACGCAGGCGCCGGGCATGTATTTCTCGCCACGCCCGTCCAGATTGACCGACAGCACGAGCTTGCCGTCGGGGCCGAAGGTCAGGAATTTGGTGAAGGGCTTGCCATCACTCCGCCCCGTGGCCGGCGAATACTCCATGGCGACGCAGGCGACCCGCTTCTCGTCGGCGAGAGCCGTGTCGATCACCTCATTGGTCTCGCGCTGGGTGTCACCGTCAGGGCCAGGGTGGTTGCAGACGACAAAGGCAATCCGGTCCGGGGCGGCCTGAGTGGCCACCATGCGCCTGACTAGGTTGAGGTCGCGTTGATTCACGTAGGTGGCCGAGACTTCCTCGTTTGCGGCCCGGTAGGGGCCAATCCTGTTCTCGCGCTTCCAGTCCTCCAGGGTGATGGCACCCAGCATGTTGCCCTGGGCATCACAGTCCTTCACCGCCCCGAAGGCCCGGTAATAGTTGCAGGCGCTCACCCGGCTGTCGGCGCCCTTGTAGGTCAGGAACTGATCGGAACGGGGCTGGGCCACCGAAAACGCGCCGGCCACCGGCACCACCATCTGACCCCGGACATTGCCGTCCGGACCATTGGCCAGCATCCTGACCATGGCCGGGCGGGTATTGGGAATGACATGGGAGAACTCGACGGCGTTACCCAGGTAACCTCCGGTCGGAGTGGGCAGGTCGAGGATCGCAGAATAAGCTTCGCAACGGATACGAAGCTTGAGCCGGGCACTCACCAGCACCGCGGCATCAAGCGCATAGTCGCCGAAGCGGTTGACCCGGACCGGCGGAGCGATGCCACTGCCATCCGACTGCAGCACCTGAACGGTGGCGGAGGACTGCACACCGAAGAACGCGTTATCCACGCCGCAGAGGCCGCCATCCGCCAGCCCGACATGCCCGTACAGGCGCAGGTTATGCACGTTCGACGAAGTCTTGACGGGCAGCTGCAGCCCTTGCGAAACGGCGCTTCCCGTCAGCGTACTGCAGCCTTCGAGCATGTTCCCTTGCGGACCGCTGCAGACAATGTTGAATTGCTCCCCCTCGGCCAGGGCCGGGAGCGTCAGCTCTCCGCCAAGGCTGCTCGTACCGGAATAAACCACTTCGCCATTGCTGGCCTTGGTCAGGCTGACCCGGACGTCGGGTAGATAGACATTGCGCGCACCCGAGGCAGCCCCATCGTGGAAGGTCGTGTCGAAATCCGCAATGAAGCGAAGCCGGACGGAGCCTCCCTTCACGTCATCGCCGGCGACCACGGCCGGGGCCGAGTAGCTTGCCGGAGCGGCAACGGGGGCGGGGATCTTGAAGGCATCACTGGAGACGGCGTATTGCTGCTCGACGTAGCCCCCTCTGCCATCGCCGATCAGCACATAGGCAAAGTGCATACCAGGGCCATCGGGAAGGCTCCAGGTGGGAGCGCTGGCGTTGCGGTTGTCTATGCTGCCGGCGGTCACGCGCCATTGATAGTTCAGGTTGTCGCCGTCCGCATCACGTCCTTCAACCTGGAGGGACGTGAGCGTCGCGCCCGTGCTCTTCTTGACGCCGTCAGCACTTCCAGAGCCTCCGCATCCTGCGAGGAGACTCATGACGACCAAACAGGCGACAGACGCGGTGGACGCTTTCGAGACGAGCGAAATGCGCATTTGAGGCTCCCTCCGGGGTGACGCCGCGATGGCTTTATGCCTCGTCACGCGCAGCACTGAAACGCTTCCGTGCGCGGACGTCCTTGTCCGCTCACCTTAGCAAAAATGAGAATGTCGCGTCACTTTTTATCCCGCGCTTTATCCCGCACGCCTGAAGTCCTCTTGTCGGCACGGAGCCTGCATCAGGCTGCTCCCCGGGCAATTGCGGCAGTCACTGCTTCAAAGGCGGGCAGGCCACGTGGGGACTTGCCCGACGGCGTCACGCCGAAGTTCCGACCCATCGCACGGAGGCGCGCTCAAGCGCTGTGGTTACAGGATAAACTGCTGCGGTCGTCGACTTGCGGACCCCGATTCATGTGGAAGCCATTCAAGATCAGTTGCCAGGCAGGCCTGTGCATTGCGCTGGCCGCCTGTGGCGGGAGCAAGCCGCCAGTGCCCGAGCTTCCCCCCACACTGGTTCAACTGACACTCCAGGCAGATACGACAGTCAATCAGGACAACCGCGGCCGCCCCACCCCGGTCGTGGTGCGCTATTACCTGCTGTCTCACCCGGCTTCATTCGAAGCGGCTGACTTCTTCTCCCTCTTCGATGCCGATGAGAAAACCCTCGGCGCCACCAGCGTGCAACGGGAGGAAATCACCTTGCGGCCGGGTGAAAGCGTCAAGACCATCCTGCGGCCGGGATCCGAGGTCAAGTCAATCGGTGTGTTCGTGGCCTATCGCGATCCCAACCGCACAGTCTGGCGGGCAGTAGCCCCCATCCAGCGGAACACGCTCAATACCCTGCAGGCGAAAGTCGGGCGGGATACGGTCAGCATCAGCGCCCAACGCTGACCGGCTCCGGCCCAGGAGATCATCACAATGTCTTGGTTCAGTCGGGTTGTCTGGTCGGAAGGCCTCTTTCTGCAGCCCCAGCATTTTCAACAGCAGGACCGCCACGCCACCTGGTGGGTGGAGTCCCGCGTGGCCCCCCTGGTCGGCAATCACTGGGGTTTCTCCCATCTGGTGATCGACGAGGCGGCCCTGGTGGCCGGCAAGTTCGCCATCCTCGAGGCGCGCGGCATCCTGCCCGATGGCACGCCCTTCGACATCCCCAACGTCGACCTGCCCCCGCCAGCGCTGGACTTCCCCAGGGACGCCAAGGACCAGGTCGTCTGCCTGGCGCTGCCCCTGCGGCGTGCCCAGGGGCTCGAGGTCAGCCTCGACTCCGCCGATGCCACCGCCCGCCTGGCCCGCTACGAACCGGTGGATTTCGAGGTCAGCGACGCGCACACCGAGAAGGGCGGCGCCTTCTCCATCCAGGTCGGGCAGCCCAAGCTGCGCCTCGCCCTGAGTGACCCGCTCACCGATGCCTATGCCCGGGTCGGTGTGGCCCGCGTCACCGAGAGGCGTGCCGACAACAGCCTGCTCCTCGACCGCGGCTACATCCCCCCCGTGCTGGACAGCGCCGTCTCCCCCGTGCTCGCCGGCTATATCAAGGAAGTCAGTGCCCTGCTGCACCAGCGCGGCGACGCCCTCGCCTCGCGGCTGGCCCATCCGGGCGCCGGTGGCGTGGCCGAGGTGGCGGACTTTCTGTTTCTGATGACCGTCAATCGCTACCAGCCGGTGTTCGACCAGTTCCGCTCCGACCACCCGTTGCATCCCCGGCATCTGTTCGAGCGCCTGCTCGAAGTCGCTGGAGAGCTTTCCACCCTCGCCACCACCGAGCGGCGCCCCGGAGACTTTCCGGTGTATTGCCACGATGAGCTCGACCTGTGCTTCCTGCCCCTGATTCGCGCCATCCGCCTGGGGCTCACCACCGTGCTCGACCAGAATGCCATTGCCATCGACCTGCAGGACCACAAGCAAGGGCGGTATGTGGGCCACATCATTGATCGCAGCCTGCTGCGCAATGCCGGCTTCATCCTGGCCGTAAACGCCCAGTTGCCCGGCGAGATGTTGCGCACCCGCTTCCCGGCCCAGGCCAAGCTGGGCCCGCTGGAACGCATGCGCGACCTGGTCAACCTGCAACTGCCCGGCATCGCCCTGCGTCCGTTGCCGGTCGCGCCGCGCCAGATTCCCTATCACGCGGGTTTCTCGTATTTCGAACTCGATAACACTGGAGATCTCTGGCAGCAGCTGGATGCCTCCGGTGCGCTCGGCATCTATGTGACCGGGGACTTTCCCGGCCTTGATCTTTCCCTGTGGGCCATTCGCGCCTAGGCGCCGGCCCCGGCGCAATCGTTCCCCCCGCCCGCGCGGGGGTGTCATTGAGAGGTTTGCCCCATGGCGCACGATGATCCGTTCGGGCAGATGCCCGCCGATCGTACCCTGATCATTCCGTCTCCG
>Ga0075158_10004141_pt1 | contig 10042 bp, 7 predicted proteins | sample JI91814BDNA_FD_70968 | JGI IMG/M metagenome (GOLD analysis project Ga0075158, IMG submission 70968) | Wastewater effluent complex algal communities from Wisconsin, to seasonally profile nutrient transformation and Carbon sequestration -... | ecosystem: Engineered > WWTP > Effluent > Algae... | reverse complement strand
AGGCCGGCAATCGCCAACTGTTTCTATCCCCCCATTCGTAGTGGATATTTCCGCCTACATAATAAATGGCAACCGGTAAAGTGGTTGTGTTACCTGATGCATAAACAAAGGTTGAACTCACTCTCCAGTGTTTGGAAATATCCCACATTAATACCACATTTAAATCATGTCGTCTGTCGTATTTTGATGGGAACGTTTTTCCGTTATCGATACCAGGGAATTTACGAGTACTCCATGCTAAAGTATACCCAATCCAACCCGTCCAACGACCTTTAGCCTTTTTAACGAAGAACTCAGAACCATAAGCACGACCTCGTCCGTAAGTGTATAAGTCTTCCACATCATAGTTAATGTTTCCAACTGCCGATTGGCCATTTTCAATCAAGTTAAACAAGTCCTTATAGTACAATTCAACAGAGGTTTCAATCATATTATCCTTGAAATTCTGGAACACACCTAACGAGTATTGTAAACCGGTTTGCGGCTTCACATTCGGGCTACTAGGCACCCACAAATCGGTAGGTAAAGTTGAGTTCGACACCGGTACTAAATGCACATATTGTTTGGTCATGTGGAAGCCTGCTTTAATGGAAGTTGCTTTTGCCACTTGAAAACGCATTCCAATACGAGGCTCAATTCCGAAATAGGTTTTAACCACTTGATCCAACGCAAACTGAATCGTATCTTTTACAGAGCCATTTTCATTAAATTCAATTTTCTTATAAGGGCCAACTAAATTAAACATAGACCCACGAATGCCAATATTTAAACGGAACCACTTTGTAACATCAAATTCATCTAAGAAATAAATAGCCGTTTCGTGCGCATACTTTTTATTAGCATTTGAGTTTTTGAACGAGTTTGTGCCATCGCTACCTGTAGCTGTGTAGGGTGTAAAAATGTGATGATTATAGTGAATACCGAATTTCATTAGGTGGCCGATGATAGGCGAATAATCGTAGTCGATTTTTGCTGTAATTTGCTGAATAGATGATTTTACATCAAATTTTACATCCAAGAATTTAATATTGGCTGCAAAACGATAATCATTGTAAATCAATGAGGTATTCATGAATAATTTCTCGTCAAATACGTGATTCCATCTTCCAGTTACTGTACTGTTTCCCCAAGGAAAATCAAGCGAGAATTGTCCATCGGGATCTTTAAACTTAAACACATCACGTCCAAAATATCCACTGATGTATACTCTGTCTTTATCGGAAAAACGATAATTGATTTTCGCATTGATATCGTAGAAATAATAGCTATTGCCGGCAAATTTACCGTCTTGAACTTTCTTCAAAATTTCTTTGGTGAACAAATCGATGTAGGTTCTTCTACCGGAAAGCATTATAGAACATTTATCTTTTTTGAGCGGACCTTGAATGGTTAAACGGGAAGCTATGATTCCTATTCCTCCTTCAGCCGTCCACTTTTTCATATTGCCTTCCTTCATTTTCACATCTACCACAGAAGAGATTCTTCCGCCATAGTTTGCAGGCATAGAGCCTTTTTCAATGGTTACTGATTTAATAGCATCGGAATTAAATACTGAGAAAAAACCAAACAAATGCCCTGTGTTGTATACTGTTGCCTCATCTAAAAGCACTAAGTTTTGATCGGGTCCGCCTCCACGAACGTAAAATCCGGAGTTCCCCTCTCCTGCTGCTTGTACACCGGGCAACAATTGCAACGTTTTAAGAATATCTACTTCACCAAGCAAAGCTGGAATAGCTTTCGCATTTTCCATAGTAATTTCTTGGCGGCCGATATTTGTACTACTTACATTCGCATCTTTGCGTTCAGCAGTTACCACTACCTCTTTTGAAAGAACAGAAGATGGTCCCATTTCCACATTAAGCTTAGTGTCTTTATCCAGTGTAACCGGGAGTAATTGTGTAGCGTAACCTACATAGGATATTTTGATAGTGTAATTTCCAGCCGGCAATTGAAGCGAATAGAATCCGTATTCATTAGTGGTTGTTCCCTTACTGATTTCGTTTACGTAAACAATTGACGACATCAAACTCTCGCCATTGGAACCGTCTTTAATGTAGCCGGAAATGGTGTATTTCGTTTCTTTCTGTGCTGAAACAGAAAGTACTATCATCAAAATCAACAAAGTAAGTATTCTATGCATGGGTGAAATTTAGCGATGCGAAAGTAACGTAAATAGCTGTATTTATGTTTATGAATTCGTTAAATAGAATAGAATAATTGAGTCGGTGGTTGAATTTGACATACCAGATTTAAAAAGGGCAATTACAGTTTAACTTAAAGTGTATTCTGTATTTATGACATCAATCATTGTAATTTTACGCTGCTTGGCAATAACTTGCGTTTTAAAATCAACTTTTATGCAAACGGAACAATTCGTCATCGCTAACTTAAAGTGTAGCGGTTGTGCGCATACCATCAAAACAAAAATACTTGAGCTACAAGGCGTAAAAACGGTTGATATAAATCTTGAAGAAGATACTGTAACTGTAAGTTTTGAATTACCTACGAATAGAACTGCTATAACTTCCAAACTCTATTCTTTAGGTTATCCTGAAGCTACTGAAGAAAATGGTTTGCTATTGCAAGTGAAGAGCTATGCCAGTTGTATGATAGGCCGAATTAGCAAATAATGATTTCTTTAGTCTATTTCCGAAGTAAAAATCAGTTGCGCTAGAATGCTATGTTCGCTTTCATTTTTTATAAATTCACTTTTTCTTCATTTCTAAAATAAAACCTTCCCCTCTTACACATGAAAAGAAATCTACTTACTAGCCTAAGCTTATCGATATCATTGCTTTTAACGGCACAGGAAATTCATTCCCCAGCCGAAATTGTTAAGATAATGGAAGCTTCAAAACTATCGTATAGCATTAAAATACTTGACAAGAAACTAGAATGTAAAGATTACAGTAAGCGTTTGAATTATCATGATGTTTATAGAGTTCAAGATGGCGATCAATTGAAAACCAACGATATAAAACCGAATAAAAAAGCGGCATCCTTTTTATCAAAGGCAGAAAAATACTTTCAATTAAATGAATTAGATAGTGCACTAGCTTTCTACCAATATACGCTTAATGCCGACTCAACAGTGTATACTGCTATGACATATATTGGTCAGATTTATGGCATTCGAAAAGATTACCCCAATGCCATTCTTTGGTATAAAAAAGCGATTAGAAAAAACTATATCGACTATATGGCCCATTGGTTTTTAGCGGATATTTATACTTCAACGAATCGTGTAAACGATGCAGTGGATGAAATCGTAATTGCCAAAATTCTAAATAGAAATAACCCGCGTATTCAAAATGCGATGGAGGCAATTTTTACTAAAGCGAAGATTCATTATGAAGACTGGTGTTTTAATCCACAATACGAATTGGGTAAAAATGCCGATAGTTCCATTAATGTAACCGCTGATGAAAAGTGGCTTGGTTTTGCCTTTGTAAAAGCCGTATGGGAATATGAGCCGGGATATCGTGAAACGATGGGTGTTGCCAAAAACAATTACGCCATTATTGAAGATAGAGAAAGCATAATTTCGCTTTACATGGGATTGACAAATTCCAAAACTAAATTCAACAAAGACCCGCAATTCAAAGTATTAAAGAAAGCCTTGGATGAAAAGTTTATGGATCCTTATATCATTTACGAAATCATTCTGCCTAAAACACCTTCTGCGGCTTATCAACTTTCAGAAGAAGTCATCAATTTGATGAAAGAATACGTGCTGAAAATCAGATGTGCTAAATAAATAGTTTTCTCTTTTTTTCATTTACCCGGAAATACCAAAATGTCACGTGCTTGTCACATGTGTTAAGTCGTGTTAATCCGGGTAAAATTTATGGAATAAAAAAAACGAAAACATCGTTATTCCATAAATCCAAAACACATGCAACCAAACAAAAACTTTAAGCCTATCCTGCTGGCAGGAATTCTATTGCTCTTTACATTAACGGTAGTTAGTGCCATTAAAAGTAAAGTAAAACTCAAACAACGAGCAGTGCCCACAAAGGTAGCTATTGCACCTTCTGAAGTGGATGATAGCTACTACAAAATACCCGATAATATTACTTATAACGGAAAAACGGTGTTAAACAAAGCCGGACTATTGACGCTTTCAACAGAAACCGGACATAACTTCTATTTGGTTAACGATACGGCTAACAATACCGGTTTTTTATATGCTGAAGTAAAAGCAGACAACTACAATCCTACGGATAAAGTTCGTGCACCATTGAATATTTCTTTAGTGATTGATCGGAGCGGTTCAATGGAAGGAGATAAACTGGCTTATGTAAAAAAGGCTGCCGACTTTCTTATCGATAAACTAAATGAGCAAGACATGTTGTCTATTGTAGTTTATGAAACGCAAGTGGGTGTAATTCAAAAATCTGCTCCGGTAAGTAATAAGCAATATTTACATACGCTCATTGCGAATGTAGTTACCGGAGGAGGCACGAACTTAGGTGGAGGTATGGAAGCTGGTCTACAGCAGGTAAAAAACACTTACAAAAGCGGTTATGTAAATCGAGTGCTCTTACTTAGTGATGGCTTGGCCAATGAAGGCATTGTAGATCCTCTTCAACTCAAAACGATTGTCAAAAAATGGTTTAATCAAGAAAGTGTAAGTATCAGCACCTTTGGTGTAGGAAACGATTACAACGAAAATCTAATGACCTCTTTGGCTGAAAATGGCGGAGGTAACTATTATTACATCAAAGATCCAAAACAGATTCCGGCTATTTTTGAGAAGGAAGTAAACGGGCTACTAACCCTCGTGGCTAAACAAGCGACATTGAAGATTAAATTGCCATCCTCACTGATGGTTCAGCGCGTTTACGGAGGCAATTATGAAATGGATCAAAACGAATTAGTAATTAATTTGAAAGATGTTTTTGCGAATGAAACAAAGGCCATTCTTATCAAATTTAAAATCAATACAGGAACGAATACTGATATAGCCATGACTACAGTTTTGAATTTTGAAGATGCAACGAAGAACAGCGAGAAAAAAGAACTTCAAAATCTAAATACAATTTTACCAATTGATGATGTCAAACAATATCTGTCGAACTTTAGTGAGCGTGTAATGCAACAATGTACTATGTTCGAGACCAATGATTTGATGGAAAAAACAATGAAAGCAGCAGATGAAGGAGATTATGATAAAGCAAGAAAACTCGGGATAACCACAAAAGGGTATTTTGATGTGAATAGCGCCAAAATCAGTAAGAGTAATGAAATTATAATGCAAGACTCAATAGTGAGTTATTACAATGTCAACCTGAAGGATATTGATCAGAAAAGTGAAAGTGAGATAAAATCCATTCAAAAAGTGAGTAAAAGTGCAAACTATACGTTACGAACTAAGAAATAGCGCGTTGATTAATGAGAAAGTCCTCCGTATTTCGGAGGACTTTTTATTTAGATATGACCTTTTTCATTTTATAATTCAACATTTCAACTCCTTTTTGTACTACTTTTTTTTCTTCAATAGTTTCAAAGCCCATTTTTATGAAAAAAGATTTAGCTGTCTTACTTACATCAGCTTCTATCACACTCGATTTATGAGTTATTGCCTCTTCTTCAATAAAAGAATATAGTTTGGTAGCAATTCCCTGTCGTTGATAATCTTTATGAATATAGAGTAAGTCGATATAATCACCATTGTCTAATGTACAAAACCCGGCTATTTTGTTTTTAACGAGAGCCACAATTACATATTGTCGGGTTAAGATATTTAACCAACGTTGTTCATTCTCCACACTTTCGGTCCACACTTTTATTTGTTGAGCATTATAGTCTTTACTGCATACGGTATTTACTGTATCAACAAATAACTGCTGTAATTCCTTGTAGTCGATTAACGTTGCTAATCTGACCGATATATTTTCTTTGTTCATTTTTGTATCAATTACTTTTCGGGGTAAATGATATGATGGAAAGTGATTTTCAAGGAATTGTTTACAAATTGGTTTAATGAAAGATTGGTTGTTGGGCATTTTACAATTTAACCGTTTACTACTGCATAGATTATTCAATACTTCTACAGGTATTGTACACCCCATTGCATTAGTGTAAATTTTAATATTTAAAACGCAACAAACAACCGTAGAAATACGGAATTTTATTTCCCGTATTTCTACGGAATTTTTGCGTAGAAATACGGGGTTTTACACGTAAAAAAGGAAAACAGCAAAATGAGTTTTGGTAATTTCAAGTAGAATGATATACCATTTTTCGCATGAAGTTTAACGATGGCACTTCCAGAAAACATCAGGGAATTAAACAAAAAGAAGGTATAACTTTATACACTATTCCCGAATATGGCAAAAATTTTCCTGTTTCATATAAACAAAGAATATCTCCATTGTTTAGGTTGATTAAGTCGCTATACGCAGACTTCCCTTTGTGTATTGTTTGGCGCTTCATCCATGATTTTCCTTCATTGCTACTTACATGAATAGTTAAGTTCTTCCGTTGACTTTTGTGCGTAGGATTCGCAAATAAAATAGCTTTGCCAAACCTTAATAAAGAACCTTGACAAATGGGTTCTATAAGCGTTGAGTCGAATGCTGCTTTACTCCAAGTATTTCCTCCATCCAAACTAGTACTTACTTTTCGGCTTGGATACGATCTATCACTATTGCGCATATTGAGCAAAACAGATCCATCACTTAACTCCACAACGGTACTCTCATCAGTGCCTTTGGCTGAAATACTTTCGCTCTTTTTCCAAGTTTGTCCATTGTTATCAGAATAAATTACATGCGATTGATGCCTCGGATCACTTTCAATCGTATGATTGCAAGGCACTACTATCCTACCCTTATACGTGTTGCTTTTAAGTTGAATCGCATGTACAGGTCCGGTGGCGTACCATCGCCAATCATTCTCTTTTATACTGGAAGTAATGTCGACAGGTGTTTCCCACGATTCTCCTTCATTTTTTGAACGAAGTACAAATACTTTATCGTTGTTTAATGTTGCCAATACAATTACATCGCCTGTTGTTTCATCAATAACAGGCGATGGATTGCCACAAGTATTTGAAGCTTCGTTCCAGATCACGTGTAGTTTACTCCATGTTTTCCCATCATCTAAAGACGACTTCATTACTAAGTCTATGTTTCCATGATCAAATAAGCTTTGTCGCCCTTCGCAAAATGCCAATAACTTTCCACTTTTCGTTTTGATGATAGTGGGGATACGATATACACCATAACCATCGACATGGTTCTTAAAAAGATATGTAGCTTTTGAAACCTGCGCATGTAGTCTAATCGTTATAAAGAGTAAAAGCAATAAAAGTTTATGTGCAAACGACATGTGTTATATTTCCTCGAAAATATCAAACTTAAATCGGCACATGAAATTTCATTAATATGTTTTTCTTATGGGTCGAGGTTGATCTACATTAAACAATCCAACAAACACAGCATATCCAAACAGCGCTCCAAAACCAATTTGCTTCATCACACCCAGTAAATCAGTAGTTTGCCATTCCTGCATCACTTTACCATCTTTTACCTTGCGCATAAAAATACCATGTATTTCAAGATTTTTATTGTTAGCCGGAGCACCCATAAATTTTCCGGTATTAACAGCAGTAGAGATAAATCGAATCGAGGCCATATCTCCGTCAACTATAATGTTCGGGAATTCCATTTTTAAATTGGAGAAGGCTGCTTTCATATCTTGCATAAATCCTATGTATTCGTCTTTTGTAAATACGAATCCGTCTCCGGTGTAAGTAAAGTTCTCATCCAATAATTGGTCTAGATCATTCCATCTTCCTTCTAGAATGGCTATCGACACGGCCAATGCTGTTGCTTTAATTTGTTCTTTTTCCATGACTTGTTTTTTTGTTTTTGAATGATGCAAACCTATTCGAGGTACTATCCAAAAACAATATACTTACCAAAAAGGAAGCGCTTTCTTTTTGGTAAGTACAGCCGAAGTGTGTAGGTTTAATTTCATTTTTACATTTCAATAAATAAGAATGAAACGATATAAATTAGATGGTGCGTATTACTATTGTCCGGTGGATTTAACGCTACACATTGTTGGCGGACGATGGAAAGGAATTGTGATTTGGAATTTGCGAGACGGAGTAAAACGCTTTAGCGAATTGAAAAGAATATTGGTTACAATTAACGATAAGATGCTTTCACAGGTGCTCAAAGAACTGGAAACACAGGGAGTTGTAACTAGAAAGGTGTATGAAGTTGTTCCTCCAAAAGTGGAATACAGCCTCACAAAAGAAGGGAAGAAACTATTGCCGATTATGCAGGCTATGAGTGATTACGGGACGAAATTCGAAGTGAAATAAGGAAGCACTACTCTCTTTTGAAATTCTCTTTTTATTGTTTATTTCGTGCCACATCTTACCTTAACCCTCTAGCATGAAAAGACATTTTTTTTTATCCCTTTTTATTATTTTCTCTACTTACTCGTTTGCACAAAATCAATATCAATATCAAATTGATTTATTGCACGTTACTAACGACCAAGTTAAAGTAACATTAACTCCACCAAAAATGGACAAAGCGGAGCTGTTGTTTGTTATGCCTCGCGTTATTCCTGGAAGTTACTCCATTAAAAATTACGGACGTTTTATCAAGCAATTTACGGCTTTCGACACAAACGGAAAAAAACTGAAGACCAAGCAAAAAGAAATTAATGAATTCTATATTTATAATGCCGGCTCTATTGGTAAAATAGAATATTACGTAAACGATACATGGGACGACAAGGATAAAAAGAGCTTTGTTTTTCAACCCGGTGGATCCAATATTGAAGCAGGTTTAAACTATGTCATTAATCCGCATTGTTTCTTTGGTTATTTCGATGGATTTAAAATGAACCCCATTCAAATTGAGGTGAAAAAGCCGGCAGAAATGTATGGTTCAGGGAACTTAACGAAATCCGCTAAAGATAATATTACCGATATCATTGAAGCGCCTAACTATGTATTTCTGGCAGATAATCCAATAATGTACTGTGTTCCTGATACCACTTCATTTCAAGTGGCAGCAGCCAATATTCACATTTCCGTTTATTCGGTAAATGGTATTGTTAAGAGTAAAAAAGTGGCAGAATATTTACAACCGGTTGCAGGTGCGCTAAAAGAATTTCTAAAAGATCTTCCGGTAAGTGAATATCATTTCTTGTATTATTTCGATGATCCTGAACGCCTACAAACCTCCAAATCAAAAGGGTTGAGTGGTGGTTACGGTGCTTTGGAACACAATCACTCTTCTTTTTATTATTTACCTGAATCGCGCTACGAAAAGAAGCTTGTTGAAACGGTTAAACATGTTTCTAGCCATGAATTTCTTCATCTTGTTACACCGCTGAATTTACATTCAGAAGAAATTGAACATTTCGACTTTCTTCATCCGAAAATGTCGAAACACCTTTGGATGTATGAAGGCGTTACGGAGTATTTCTCTTATTTAGCGCAGATTCGAGGCAATATAATTACGGAAAAAGACTTTCGAAAAGAAATCCGCAGCAGACTCAATAGAGGTACTCAATTTGGCAATTTTTCCATGACTGCTATGAGTAGTGATGTTTTAAGTCCATCCAATCAAAAGCTCTATTTAAGTGTGTATTCAAGAGGGGCTTTAATAGCCATGCTTCTAGATATTCGGATTACAGAACTTACAGCAGGAAAAAAAACGTTGCAATCGGTAATGATGGAATTGTCTCAGAAATATGGTACTGCTAAGCCTTTTAAAGATGATCAACTGTTTGATGATATAATTGCACTCACTCATCCCAAGGTAAAAGACTTCATCAACGCATTCATTATTGGTGAAGATGCTTTACCCTACTTTGAACTCAGTAAATTAGGTTGGGATTATGCAGAAGAAAGGCGAGATCGGATTTATTTCTGCGGCTATTTTGGTGTAAAATATGATGAAAAAAATGCGGCTTTCTCTTTTGCTAAAACCGGAGAAAACGTTTATGGAGTTCAAGATAATGATATCTTACTAGCAGTAAATAATACTCCCGTAACGATGGACAACTT
>Ga0075158_10004136_pt1 | contig 10054 bp, 6 predicted proteins | sample JI91814BDNA_FD_70968 | JGI IMG/M metagenome (GOLD analysis project Ga0075158, IMG submission 70968) | Wastewater effluent complex algal communities from Wisconsin, to seasonally profile nutrient transformation and Carbon sequestration -... | ecosystem: Engineered > WWTP > Effluent > Algae... | reverse complement strand
GCGGCGCGCCAGGCGGGGAGATCCGGCGAGATCAGCTGGTCGGCGCGCGGCTGGGCGGAGGCGCCTGGATCGAGGCCGACGCTGGCCAGCGTTTCGGGCAGGACGGATGTGGCGAGCTGGGGCTCGGAGCCCACTGCGAAGACGCTGGGCGCAGAGATGAACTCGATCACCTCTTCGCCGCTGGCGGTGCGCCGGATCATCTTCTGGGTCGAGACCGGGCCGATCAAGGCGACGGCGAGGCCGGAGGTTTCGTTCTCGGGCTGGGGCGTGTTGGCGAACAGGACAACGCTCGAGCCCGTGAAGTTGACGGTGACCTCGATGTTATCCTGGGCGAGACCGGCGGGCATGAACGGGCGGTCGGCCGGCGCGCGCGACTGGGCCAGTCCGGATTGGGTGAGGGCTCCGCCCGCGAGGAGAAGCGCCGAGGCGGCAAGGAGTGTGCGCGCGATCATTGCGCCTGCTCCAGCCGGTATTCCGGCGTGGGCTCGACATAGAGTTCGTAGATGAGGCGACCCGCGATGCCGAGAACGAGGACGGCGAGGAGCAGTCGAAGCTGCGCGGCCTTGAGCCGGCGGCCGGCCATGGCGCCGTAGCGCGCGCCGATGACGCCGCCGATCATGAGGACGCCCGCGAGGATGAGATCAACGGTTCCGTTGAAGGCCGCCTGCAGGAAGGTGACGTAGGCGGTGAGGAAGATGATCTGGAACAGCGAGGTTCCGATCATCACGCGCGTCGGCACACCGAGCAGGTAGACCATCGCCGGCGCGAGGATGAAGCCGCCGCCGATGCCGAGGATGGCGGCGAGCATTCCGACGAAGAAGCCGATGGCGATGGGTGGGATGATCGAGATGTAGAGGCCCGAGCGCGGGAAGCGGCGCTTCATGGGCAGCACGCGCGTCCATGCACGAAGGCGCGTGCGGCGGCCGGGATCGCCGCCCGAGCCGCGAAGGGCGCCAACGCTTTCCCACGCCATCAGGCCGCCGATGACGGTGAGGAACACGATGTAGAGCACCGTGACCGTTGTATCGATGAGCCCGAAGACCTTGAGCAGCGTGAAAATGCCGACGCCGATGGATGACCCGGCGAGGCCGCCGGCCAGCATGAGCATGCCGAGTTTCGTGTCCACCAGACGGTCGCGCCAGTGGCTGGATACGCCGGCGATTGAGGTGGCCAGCACCTGGTTTGCCTGGGTGGAGACGGCGACGGCTGGCGGGATGCCGTAGAAGATCAGCAGGGGTGTCAGCAGGAACCCGCCGCCGACGCCGAACATGCCCGACAGGAAGCCGACAAGCATGCCAATCGTCACGAGGATCAGCGGGTCGACCGCGATCTGTGCGATGGGCAGGTGAATCAACATGATCCCGTTCTAGACGGGCATTCGGCCAGCCGGAAGCGTTCAGTCGCCGAGGCTGAGTGTCGCCGCGCGAAGCTGCCTCAGAAGCGAGACGCTTGCCTCTCCGGTGACGGGGAGGTCGTTGGCGCGCTCGAACTGGCGGATGGCGTCCGCGGTGCGGGGGCTTGGCTTGCCGTCGGTGGTTCCCGGAGCGTAACCGAGGCGCTGGAGCAGGCGCTGGGCCTCAGCCACCTGGGTGGGGGTGGCGATGTCCCAGGCGCGGCGGCCGAAGTCGCCATTTGCACGGGCAATCGAGGGTTTCGGGTTGAAGGCGCGGGCCTTCCGCTTGATCGCTTCGGCCTGTGTGGGCTGCATTTCGGCCAGCATGGTGCGGGCGCGCCGGCTGGCGTCCTGGTCGCCGGCGCGGCCCGCCACTTCATACCAGTAGGCTGCTTCCGACTTGTCCTGGCTGACACCGAGGCCCTGTTCGTAGAGGACAGCGAGGTTGTACTGGCTGTCCACGAGGCCGAGGTCGGAGGCGGCGCGGAACCATTCCACCGCGGCGGCATAGCTCTGCGGGCCGGCGTCGCCTTCGGCGTAGAAGACGGCGAGGTCGTGCATGGCGAGGCGGTTGCCGCCGATGGCGGCCTTTTCGGTCCAGGACCGGGCGGCGGCGATGTCGCGGGGGACGCCCTCGCCGCGCTCGTACAGCTTGGCGAGGCGGTATTCGGCCATGACGAGGCCGCGGGAGGCCGCGTCCTTCAGGAGTTGCACGCCGCGCGTTTTCTCGCCCGACTGCAGGAGTTCCAGCGCGTAGTCGTGGAGGGCGACCGGATCACCATCGCGGACGGCCTGGTCGAGCGTGACGGCCGGGGCGGCTGGCGTTGCGGCAGCGGCGGCCGGTTTGGCGGCAGGTGAAGCGGGCGGCGTGGCAGCGGGAGCAGCGGGTTCCAGAAGGCCGGCGGGGTCCGTTTCGATCAGCGCAGGGTCCGCGACGGCCTCGGCGGGCTCGGCGAAGAGGACATCGTCGGTCGCGGCAGCGTCGGCGGCGGGGGCCAGCGGGGCGGCGGGGTCGAGGCGCGCGAAGTCGTCGCCCTGGGCTTCCTGCTTGCCACGCATGACGGTGAAGGCGGCACCGCCGGCGACGGCGACGGTGAGGACGGCGGAGGCGATCAGCGGGCCCTTGCCGATGCCCTTGCGGCCGCCGGATTCAACGGTGGTGACGCGGCGGCCCTGGCGCGCGGCGCGGCGGGCTTCTTCGAGATAGGTGGCCGAAAGGCGCTCGCGGCTTTCGTCCGACGGCAGGTCGGCGACGAAACCAGAGGCGGGCGGGCCGGCGGGGCCGAGCAGCGCATCGTCGGGCTCCATCAGGTCGTCGATGGAGCTGGCGGCGCCAAGGTCTGCCGGGGCGGCAGGTGCAGGCGCGGCAGGCGCATCTTCGCCGAACAGGTGCGAGTCCGTGCGATCGAAGGGCGGCGGTTCAACGCCGACGATGTCGCTCGTGTCTGCAGGCACCTCATCGGCGCGCGTGACGGCGGCGAGCGCAGCGGGAGCGACGCGGGGCTCGAGAATATCTTCGGCCGGATCGTCGTCGAGGATGATGAATTCGTCGGGCACGACAGGAATGTCGCGCGTGACGATCTCGGCGGAGTCCGGCTCGATGCCGCTGCGCACGTCTTCGAGAACTTCGAGGCGGCGGGCGAGCGAGGACATCGTCTTCTGCACGGGGGCGAGCGCGATGGCGGACTGGTCGGCCGACTCTTCCATGCGGCGCTGCACGTCCTGCAGCACGTCGTTGAGTTTGGACTCGTAGGAGCGGCCACTGTCGGCCAGGCGCGTTTCAAAGCCGCGCATGGAGTCCATGTGCTGCGTCTGCAGGCGCTCAACCGCGCGGGCGACCTGTTCGCCGATCTGGCTGATGGCTTCGGCGCTGCGGCGTTCGCTTTCGCGCACGCGCTCGTCGAGGCGGTCGGCGAGGCGGTCGACTTCGGCGCTGTCGAGCGGGCGCGCTTCGAGTGCGGACTCGGCGATGCGGTCGGTGAGGCGCTGGACGCTTTCGTCGTGGCGGCGTTGCAGGCGTTCGGCGACGAGGGCGACCTGTTCGCCCACCGCGTCGATGGCGCCGGCGCTGCGGGTTTCGAGCCCGGCCATGCGGTCGTCAACGGATGCGCCCAGTTTTGCGAGCGTTTCCGACGTTTTCTGGCCTGATGTCTCCACGGACGACAGGCGGGCGTCGATGGTGTCGGCGAGGCGCGCGATCTCGCGGCGCACATCGTCGATGGAGCGTTCATCGCCGCGCGTCTCAACGGCGCGCAGGCGCTCGTCCACGGCGCGGGACAGACGGTCGACCTGCGAGCTCATCGCCTCGACGGCGTCGGCCTGGCGGGCTTCGGTGACGTTGATCTGGTCCTGCAGCTGGCGGAGGCTGCGCTCAAGGCGGTCGAATTTTTCGGGGTTGGCGTTGCGCGCGGCATCGTCGATGCGGCGCTCCATGTCCGCGCGCAGGGCGTGGATCGGGCGCGACATGTCTTCGGCGAAAGCGTCGAGGCGCTTCTGGAATACCTGCTGAAGCTGGGCGAGTTCGTCCTGCCCGGCCTTCGACTCGTTGCGCTGGGTGCGCTCGTCGATGTCGGTGATGGCGCGTTCGAGGACGCTGACGGCGGTGTCGGACTTGCGCTCGGTGCGGGTGACGCGATCGGTGATGCGGGAGACGGCTTCGCTGAGGCCGCTCATGGCCTCGCGGGTCTTCTCCTCGATGGCGTCGACGCGGTCGAGGACTTCCTTCGACATGGCGCGCGAGCGCGTGAGGTTGGATTCGAGCGCGCGCTCCATGCGCCAGGTCGTGTCGCCGACGGCGCGTTCGGCCTTGGTTTCGAACAGTTCGAAGCGGGAGGCGGCGTCTGTGATGCGCGCGATGCCGGCCTCGATGCGGCGCTCGGCGGACGACATCTTCTCTTCGACCTGGTCGATGCGGCCGGTGATGCCGGTGGTGTTCGCGCGAACTGCGTTGTTGACGGCGGCGTCGACCGAGCGGGCGACGTCGTCGACCTTGTTGGAGACTTCGCTGACCTTCTCTTCGAAGAGGTCGCGGAGTTGTTTCTGGTCTTCTTCGGCGAAAGCGAGGCGTTCCTGCACCGTGCCGGCGAGGCGGTCGAGCGAGGCCTCGAGTGTCTTGAGACCTTCGAGCGTGGACGTGCTGCGGCCTTCGCCTTCGAGCGAGTCGATGCGGCTGCGCAGGGCGGTCTGGGTCGATTCGATTTCGCCGAGGGCGCGGGTGACGCGCTCCAGCGCCATGAGCTGCGCCTTGCCGGACGAGTCGACCTTGCCCATGAGGCCGAGGATCGACTTATCCACACCCGAGATGGCGCGCGAGGCGCGCGATGTGGAGGCTTCGAGGCGTTGAGCCAGCTGGTCGATCTCGACCGACATGCGGCGAAGGTCATGGTCGTCGGTCGCGCGGGGCAGGGGGTCGGACAGGTCGATATCCCGCACGGGGGACGAATCGGCCTCGAGGAGCAGAGAATTCAGGTATTGGCCAAGGGTCACGCCCTGACGCTGGGCGCGTTCGCGCGCGATTTCGCGCACTCTCGGGTCAATTCCCTTAACGCTCCAGGGTCCCTGGGTCATCGCAACTCCGAATCCGGCAGGTAGAGACTTACCCGGGCCGGCAACGCCTGCCAGTTGGGCGTGATACGGTTAATGACCGTTAAACGTTGATTTCTGGGGGGCTTGGCCCCGGCGCCCAGAAATCTGCCTGCGACACCTGCGACAGAATTGACCCATAGGGCAGGCGCCGCTACGTATTACTGAGCGTTAAGTCAAAGACGCCGCCTGTGCTCCCCCACAGAGCTAATAAGTCAACGGGAGGCAGAGATTGAAAACGTACACCATCAGCGAACTTGCGCGCGAATTCCAAGTTACCCCGCGTGCACTTCGATTCTATGAGGACAAAGGGCTGCTGCAGCCGACTCGCGACGGTCTCAACCGGGTCTATTCCATCCGCGACCGGGCTCGCCTGAAGCTCATCCTTCAGGGCAAGAGCGTCGGGTTCTCGCTGTCGGACATTCGCGAGATCCTGGACCTCTACACGCTCGAAGGTCATCGCGCGCAGCTGAAGCTCTCGCTCAAGAAGTCGCGCGAGCAGATCCGCAACCTCGAAAAGCAACGCGAAGACATCGAGGCGGCTCTCGAAACGCTCAACAAGGGCGTGCGCTGGGCCGAGGAGAAGCTTCAGGAAATGGGACCTGGGGCCGAAGTCGAACAGTCTGCGCGCGCTTATGAGCGCGTCGCGCGGGCCGGACTCGATGGCGACGCGCACCTGGACAGCTGACCTAAAGTCAGTCTCGACGGAAAGGCTGGCGGTGGTAAGACGCCGGTGCGTTCAGCAACCGGACTCGCGGTCGCTTGTCCGGCCGCGATAGCGATTGGGATGACCATACATGGCGAGATATCAGGCGCCCCTGCGGGACATGAAGTTCCTGCTCTACGATGTGCTTGAGATCGGAAGCTATTCGAACCTGCCCCGCTTCTCCGAAGCGCCTCGCGACGTTGTCGAGGCGGTTCTGGATGGCGGGGCGGTATTCGCAAGCGAAGTGCTGCAGCCGATCAATGCGATCGGCGACCGGCAGGGCTGCAAGCGGCATCCCGATGCTTCCGTGACGACGCCAAAGGGCTTCAAGGAAGCCTTCAAGCAGATGTCCGATGACGGCTGGATGGCGATCTCCGCCGATCCGCAATGGGGCGGGCAGGGGCTTCCTCGCGTTGTCTCCATTCCATTCCTGGAGATGTGCTCGTCGGCGAACATGGCGTTCTCGATGTATCCGGGCCTGACGCGCGGGGCGGCGGAAGCCATCCAGGTCGGCGGGTCGGACGAGCAGAAGAAGATTTATCTGACCAACATGATGACCGGCAAATGGGCCGGCACCATGAACCTGACGGAGCCGCAGTGCGGAACGGACCTGGGCCTGATCCGCACCAAGGCGGTTCCCCAGCCCGATGGAACCTACAAGATCACAGGCCAGAAGATCTGGATTTCCGGCGGCGAGCAGGACCTCACCGAGAACATCATCCAGCTTGTGCTGGCGCGCATCGAGGGCGGGCCTGAAGGCATCAAGGGCATCTCGCTCTTCATCGTGCCGAAGTTCATCGTAAAGCCGGATGGCTCGCTGGGCGAGCGCAACGGCTATCAGTGTGGCGGCCTTGAAGAGAAGATGGGCATCCACGGCAACGCGACCTGCGTGATGAACTATGAGGGCGCTACCGGCTATCTGGTGGGCGAGCCTCACAAGGGCATGCGCACCATGTTCGTGATGATGAACGAAGCGCGGCTGGGCGTGGGGATGCAGGGCCTTGCGCAGGCGGAAGTGGCGTTCCAGAACGCGGCTGACTTTGCGCGGGAGCGCGTGCAGGGCCGCTCTATCACTGGCGCCAAGGCACCGGACAAGCCTGCCGATCCGATCATCGTGCATCCGGACGTGCGCCGCATGCTGATGGACATGAAGGCGTTCACCGAAGGTGGGCGGGCGTTCGTATACTGGACGGCGTTGCAGGGCGATCTCGAACAGATCTCGCCGGATGCGCATGTGCGCGAGAAGGCCGAAGACCGGATGACGCTGCTGACGCCGGTGGTGAAGGCGTTCCTCACCGACCGCGGCTTCAAGTGCGCCAACGATGCGCTGCAGCTGCATGGCGGCACTGGATACACGCGCGACCAGGGCGTGGAGCAGTTCGTGCGCGATGCGCGGATCGCGCTGATCTATGAAGGCACCAACGGCATCCAGGCGCTGGATCTCGTCGGCCGCAAGCTGGCGGCCAATGGCGGGCGGGCGGTTTTCGGTTTCTTCAACGACCTTGAGGAGTTCGTGTCCAGCAATGACGGCGACAAGGATCTGAAACCGTATGTGGAGGGCGTCGCGCTCGCGACGGGGCAGCTGAAGGAAGCCACCATGTGGCTGATGCAGAACGGCATGTCGAACTTCGACAATGCCGGCGCATCCAGCCACGATTACCTGCAGCTGTTCGGCCTCACGAGCCTTACGTTCATGTGGGCGAAGATGGCCAAGGCGGCGTTGGCGCATAAGGGGTCGGGCGACCGGTTCTATGACGACAAGCTTGCCACAGCCCGCTATTTCTTTGAGCGTGTCTTGCCTGACGCAACGTCACATCTCGCAAAGGTAAAGACAGGCGCAGGGTCCGTGATGGCCCTTCCCGCCGACGCTTTCTGAGGCGTTCCCGCGACAAGCGGGCAAGGATTCACAGCGGCCATGCCGCAAACCGAGGAGGCCGCGATGGCCGAAGCTTTCATCTATGACGCCGTCCGTACGCCGCGCGGCAAAGGCAAGAGCAGCGGCAGCCTGCACGAGATCACCTCGCTGCAGCTGGCCACACAGGCGCTGAAGGCAATCAAGGAGCGCAACAACCTCGACACCTCGAAGGTGGACGATGTGATCCTTGGCTGCGTCACGCCGATTGGCGAGCAGGGCTCGGACATTGCGCGCATCGCCGTGTTGAACGCCGACTATTCGGAGACGACGGCGGGCCTGCAGGTGGATCGCTTCTGCGCGTCGGGTCTCGAAGCGTGCAACATCGCGGCGGCGAAAGTCATGACCGGCGAGGCCGACATGGCGATCGGCGGTGGCATCGAGGCGATGAGCCGCGTGCCGATGGGATCGAACGGCGGCGCGTGGGCGTCGAACCCCGAGATCGCAATGAAGTCCTACTTCGCTCCGCAGGGCATCGGCGCGGACCTGATCGCGACCAAGTACGGCTTCTCGCGCGATGACGTCGACGCATACGCTGTCGAAAGCCAGAAGCGCGCGGCGCGCGCCTGGAAAGAGGGCCGCTTCTCGAAGTCGGTCATCGGCGTCAAGGACCAGCTGGGCGTGACGATCCTGGCGCACGACGAGACCGTGCGCGGCGATACGACGATGCAGACGCTGGCGGCGCTGAACCCATCGTTCGAGCAGATGGGCCAGATGGCTTTCGACGATGTGGTGAAGCAGCGTTATCCGGAGGTCGAGAAGATCAACCACGTGCACCACGCCGGCAACTCGTCGGGCATCGTGGATGGTGCCTCAGCTGTGCTGATCGGCAACAAGGTGACGGGCGATGCCGCCGGCCTCAAGCCGCGCGCGCGGATCAAGGGTTTCGCCTCGATTGGTTCCGAGCCTTCGATCATGCTGACGGGCCCCTCGCTGGTGACCGAGAAGCTGCTGAAGAAGCTCGGCATGGGCGTGAAGGACATCGATCTTTACGAGCTCAACGAAGCCTTCGCCTCGGTCGTGCTGCGCATGATGCAGGCGCTGGATATTCCGCACGAGAAGATGAACGTGAACGGCGGCGCCATCGCGATGGGCCACCCGCTGGGCGCCACGGGCGGCATGATCCTCGGTACCGTGCTCGACGAGCTTGAGCGCACGGACAAGGAAACCGCGCTGGTCACGCTGTGCGTTGGCGCGGGCATGGGCACGGCCATGGTGATCGAGCGTGTCTGAGGGCCAGCCACAGGCTGCACGTCGAGGCGCCGGCATTGGTGTCGGTGTTGGGGCTGCCGTGGGTGTAGCGGTCGGCGTCGCACTGAACAATATTGCCATGGGCCTGGCGATCGGTACGGCGATAGGCGCGGCTCTAGGATTTGGCGCCGTGTTTCGCGCCGGGCCAAAGCAGAACGGGGAGACCTAGATGTTCTCCGAAGCCAAGCTCAGCGCCATCATTGTTTCGCTGCTGACCGGCGTGGGTCTCACGATGTTCCTCAACAACGCGATGCGCGACCTGGGCTCTGCACTGGCTATCTCCGTGCCTGTGACGCTGGTGATGGGCGGGGTGATGGCCCTGTTCGCGTCGGACAACATCAAGAAGGGTGGCGACAAGCCGCCGAAGAATGAAGCCAACAAAGGCGAATGACATGAAACTCGAAACCTTCAGCTTTGACGTCGATGCAGATGGCATTGCGCTCGCCACGTTCGACGTGCCGGGACGCTCGATGAACACGCTGACCGCGAAGGCGATCGCAGACCTTGCGACGATCGCGCAGGAAGTGGCCACCAACGCGACGATCAAGGGCCTGGTGATCACATCCGGCAAGACCAGCGGGTTCTGCGCTGGCGCGGACCTTGGCGAGCTTGGCGGCGGATCGGGCGGCGGCGCCAGCGGCGGCGATCCGGAAGCTGGGCTGAAGGCGGCGTTCGAGCGCTCGTTCGGCATGAACAAGATCCTGCGCGCGCTGGAGACTTGCAAGAAGCCGGTGGCGGCGGCGATCAACGGCCTCGCGCTCGGCGGCGGGCTCGAAGTAACGCTGGCCTGCCACTATCGCATCGCGGCGAATGACAATCCGAAGCTGCAGCTTGGCCTGCCCGAAGCGAAGGTGGGCCTGATCCCTGGCGGCGGCGGCACGCAGCGCCTGCCGCGCCTGATCGGCGCCCAGGCGGCGGCGCCGTTCCTGTTGCAGGGCGAGAGCATGACGGCCGAGGCGGCCAAGTCGCTGGGCGTGGTGCATGAGCTTGCGCCGACGGCGGAACTGGTGGGCAAGGCTAAGGCCTGGGTGAAGGCCAACCCGAACGCCAAGCAGCCGTGGGACGATCCGAAGTACAAGGTGCCCGGCGGCAACCCGAACTCGCAGCAGGGCTCGACGGTGTTCACCTTCGGCTCGGCCATGCTGGCCAAGCAGACCTGGGGCAATTACCCGGCGCAGAAGCACATCCTCTCGGCGGTCTATGAGGGGCT
>Ga0075158_10004135_pt1 | contig 10055 bp, 6 predicted proteins | sample JI91814BDNA_FD_70968 | JGI IMG/M metagenome (GOLD analysis project Ga0075158, IMG submission 70968) | Wastewater effluent complex algal communities from Wisconsin, to seasonally profile nutrient transformation and Carbon sequestration -... | ecosystem: Engineered > WWTP > Effluent > Algae... | reverse complement strand
CCGGTGGTGCCGCAGGCGACCAGGCCGGCGATGCCGCCGCGCAGCTGCGCCTCGCACAGCGCGCCCAGGGCCGCCTCGTCGATCTCCGGCACCGGCACCGACGCCGGTATCGGCACCGGCAGCTTGTCGCCGGCGCGCATCGGGGTACAAAGAGCCGTGTAGACGCCGGCAAACGGCGCGTGAGTCATCGCTTCCTCCGAGTCCGTCTGGTCGCCGCGGTGCGGGCTACTTCTTCTTGTTCCGCTTGCGCGCCTCTTTGGCGAGCTTGCGCTTGGCCTTCTCGCGCCGCTTGTCGACGTTGGCGCGCGGCGCCGAGTGGCGCATCTCGGCCTGCTGCATGCCGGCGGCGTTCATGATCGCCCCCAGGTCCATGCCGGCGAACTGCTTGATCTTCGAGATGGTGCGCAGCCCCGGGATCTTGCCGAGCAGCCCCGCCTGCGCGCCCATGGTCAGCATCATCTGCCGCATGAGCGCGAACTTGTGCAGGAGCTCCATCACCTCCGCCTCTTTGCGGCCCGAGCCGCGGGCGACGCGGCGGATGCGCGGCTCGCAGTAGTGGGCGACGCGACGACGGCCCTTGACCTGGCCGCCGGAGATGACCTGCTCCCACGAGGTCTCGATGAAGCGCTCGGGGTAGCGGCGCTCGTGCAGGGTCATCGAGCTGATCATCGCCTTGATCTTGATAAGCTCGCTGTCGTCGATGTTGGCGCCCTCGGGCAGCTGCATGCCGAACAGCGGCATCTTCTGCAGGATGTCCTTGAGCGACCCCATCTGCTGAATGACGCTGATCTGCTCGAGGAAGTCCTGCATGTCGAACTTCCCCTTGAGCATACGCATCGCGTCCTGCTCGGCCTTCTGGGTGTCGACGACCTGCTCGAAGTCCTTCATCAGCCCGACGATGTCGCCCATGCCCAGGATGCGGCTGGACAGGCCCTCGGGGCGGAACTCCTCCAGCTTGTCCATGCCCTCGCCGACGCCGAGGAAGCGGATCGGCTGGCCGGTCACCTCCTTGATCGTCAGCGCCGCGCCGCCGCGAGCGTCGCCGTCGAGCTTGGTGAGGATGAAGCCGCTGGTGCTGATGCGATCGTGGAACGTCTTGGCGGTGTTCACCGCGTCCTGGCCGATCATCGCGTCGACGACCAGGAACACCTCGTGCGGCTTGACCCGGGCCTTTATCTCCTCGAGCTCCTTCATCAGCGGCTCGTCGATCGCCAGCCGGCCGGCGGTGTCGAGCAGCACGACGTCGTAGCCCTTGCTGTAGGCGAACTTGTAGGCCTCTTCGCAGATGTCGGGCGGCTTCTTGTCGGGCGCGGCGAACACGGTGATGCCGAGCTGCTGCCCGAGCACCTGCAGCTGCTGCACGGCGGCCGGGCGGTATACGTCGGCGGCGACGAGCAGCGGCTTGCGCTTGTGGATCTTCTGCAGCCAGCGCGCCAGCTTGCCGGTGGTGGTCGTCTTGCCCGAGCCCTGCAGACCCACCATCATGAAGACCGTCGGGCCCTTCTTGGCCCAGTTGATCTCGGTGGGTCCCCCGTCGGGGTTGCCCATCAGGGCGGTCAGCTCTTCCTGACAGATGCGGATGAAGTGGTACTCGGGCGAGACCTCCATCTGCTTCAGGGTGCGCTCGCCGAGCTTGCCCTCGGCCGGGACCTGCGCCTTGGCGCGCAGCGCGACGACCTGGCCCAGGGCCTTGTCCTTGACGCGCTGCATGAACGAGCGCACCACCGGCAGCGCCACATCGGCTTCCAGCAGCGACATGCGTACGTCGCGCAGCGCCGCCTCGATGTTGTCTTCAGAAAGTTCAGCGACGCCGGTGAGGCGCTCGCGGGCGGCCCGAAAGCCTTTGCTCAGGGTCTCTAACATGTGGGTTCCTAAGAAGGTGCCATTACGCCCAGTTACTCGACGAGCGACTGCCTGGTTGACGGCTGGCTGCACGGTAAAGCGCCGGCGCGCCGAAAGCGGCAGTCCAGACGCCCAGACTTATCACGCCCCCGCTCGCCGCGCCAGAAGCCCGTAAAGCTACGGCTCGTGCAGGCGGGCCCAGAGCCAGCTCCATACGTCGGCCCCCGAAGCGATAAGCAGGGAGAGCAAGAGCCCCAGGAGCGCCACCAGCGCGAGCGCCAGCGGTCCGCCCGGCCGGCTCATCAGCTCGCGCAGCCGCTGGCGCCCGCCGGGCCGGAGCGGCAGCGTCGTCGGGACCACCGCGCCCGGCGGCAGGGTCGCGGCCAGCTGGGAGGGGCTCAGCGGTGGCGCCGGACCCACCAGCCCGGCGAGCTCGCCCAGCCGCGGCAGCGCCGCCACGCTCAGCGGGATCGTCGGATCGACCAGCCGCGCGGGCGAGGTGATCGCCTCGAAATCGACCACCGGGCTCAGCGCTCGCGAGGGATCCAGGGTCCGCGCCTGGGTGCGATCGAGGATCTGCTCCGGCGCTTCGGCCCCCGGCTCGGGGCCGGGCGGCTCGGCAGCGGGGACCTGGGGCCGCCCGGGCGCCGCCGGCTGGAGCGGCCCGACCGGCGGGTGCAGCGGCGAACCGAGGGGCCCCTTCAGCTCGGCGAGCACCTCCGAGGGCAGCGGCACCGTATCGTCCGTCGACATCACCGGCGGCGGCTGCAGCTCCTTATCGGGCACCGTCGGCCACGGCACCGTGATCACGTGGTCGCAGATCTGCTCGGCGGCCGGGGCGGCGGCCGGGGCGGCGACCGGGGCGGCGACCGGCCCGGCGTCGACCCGGCCGTGCCGCCCGCTCTCCGCCTCGCCGCCTTCTTCGTCCAGGTCGTCGAAGTCGCCGATGGACGGGATGATCGCGGTGCCGGTGCGCTCTTCCAGACAGTGCCAGACGCTCGGATCCGGGCCGCAGACCTCGCGCAGGTGCTCGGCCAGCCCCAGGCGGCAGAGCCACAGGCCGTGCTGCCGGGTCAGCTCACGGAGCGCCGTGCACAGCTCACTGGCGCTCTGGTAGCGGTCCTCGCGGCGGCGGGCCAGGGCGCGGCGCAGCACGTCGTCGAAAGCCGGCGGCAGCTCCGGGCACAGCTGAGAGGGCGGGACGATCGCCGCGTCATAGATCTCGGTCGCCGGCTGGCCCGGCTGGCCGATGAACAGGCGCTTGTCGGTGAGCACCTCGTAGAGCACCGCCGCCAGCGCGAACAGGTCGGTGCGCGCGTCCACCGCCGCCCCCGCCGCCTGCTCGGGCGACATGTAGCCGACCTTGCCGCGCAGCCGCACCCCGAGCGCCTCGACCTCCGGCGCGCTCGCCTGGGCGATGCCGAAGTCCGACAGCTTCACCTCGCCTTCCGCCGACAAGAGGATGTTCGCCGGCGACACGTCGCGGTGGCTCAGCCCGAGCGGCCGCCCGTCCGGCGTGCAGCGGGTGTGCGCGTACTCCAGCGCCCCCAGGAGCTCCTGCGCCATGTACAGCGCCGCCGCCACCGAGAACCGCTGCCCGCGCCGCCGCGCCCGGCGCAGCAGCAGCCGCAGATCCCCGCCGCTCACGTACTCCATCACCAGGTAGTAGTCCCCGTCGATGCGGGTGAGGTCGAGCGTGCGCACGATGCTCGGGTGCTCGAGCGCCGCCGACAAGCTCGCCTCGCGCAGGAACAGCGCCAGGAGCGGCGGCTGGCGCGCGAGCTCCGGGCGCAGCCGCTTGAGCACGACGGTCTTTACAAAGCCGCCCGGCGCCACCCGCTTGCCAAGATAGACCGACGCCATGCCGCCCTGGGTCAGCAGCTCGCCTAGTACGTACCCGCCTACCTCCTCGCCCGCAGCACGAACCTGGAGGTCTGCCTGGAGGTTTAATAGGGGAGGCGCCACGTTCCTCACAGACCCGACGGAGGACACCGCGCGAGCGTATTTTAGCGCCCGAGCGAACGCAATCCTTTTGCAAGCTTGCCCGCGCGCCCCGGTCCCGCGCGGGCAGGCGCCCGGTCAGGGTCTTCAGGCATAATGGAAAAAGTGAGTCCTCCCGAGCCTCCAAGCGAGGCGCCGCCGCCGCCGCCCGTCCCGCAGAGCACCGCGCACGCCCCTTCTGCGGCGCCGGTTCTTGCAAGCCTCGGCGCCGGCTCCGTTGCCGGCTTCGGCGCCGGCTTCGTTGCCGGCTCCGTTGCCGGCTCCGTTGCAAGCTCTGGCATCGCGCTTGGCCGCCGTGCCGGGCGGGCCCAGGTCACCGCGCTCGTCCTGTCCCTGCGCCGGCGCGCCGAGGCCGACGCCCAGGAGCAGCTGCGGCGCCTCCGCCTGCAGCTCGAGCTCGCCCGTCGCAGCGAGGCCCAGGCCCAGCGCCAGCTCGAGCAGGCCCGCAAGCGCCTGCAGGACCTGTCCGCCGAGTTCGCTGAGCTCGCTGAACCAGCCGAGCTCGGCGAGCTCGGCGAGCTCGGCGAGCCTGGGGCGGCGACCCGACCCCGGGACCCGCTGACCGCCCAGCGCGGAGCGCGCGGCCCCGCGCCCCCGGCCCAGCTCCTCGCCAGCCAGGCCGCGCGGCTCCTGCAGCAGCGCCACCTCGTGCGCGACCGCCAGCGCGACCTCGATGCCCAGGCCGCCCACCTGCAGACGCTGCTGCGCCAGCAGGGCGAGCTCCACGAAGCCCTGCGCCGCGCCCTCGCCCTGCGCGAAGCCGCCGAGCTCCACGAGTCCGAGGAGCTGCGCGAGCAGCGCCGCGCCCGCGCCCAGCGCCAGCGGACCCTCGAAGAGGAAGCCCGCGACCGCTTCCTCAGCGCTCAGCGCCAGACCAGGAGCCACCCGCGCTGACCCGCGCCGCTCTCCCGGGCGCTAGACGCGGCTCCAGCCCTTGACGATGTTTTCTTTGAAGAGCTCGTTCCACAGCGCCTCGATCTGCTCGCGGCTGCTGGAGACCCGCACCTCGCGCTCAAGCGGCGTCTTGCGCCCCGCGCTGAAGTCGGTGAAGTGGAGCACGTAGGCCGGAAAGTCGCCCTCGCCCTCCTTGTTGGTCTTCCACAGGAGCAGCTTGCGCACCATGGTCTGGCCCCGGCTCGCCTTGGTGTAGACCTCGCGGCGGACGAGCTGGCTCGCCGGCAGCGTCAGCAGCCGCGCGTCCTTGTCGAGACCCTCGATCTCGACCAGGTCGGCGAGCTGCTGCGCCCGCACATCGGTGACGCTCACCTGCTTGTCGTCCCGCCGACGGATGAAGTTCGGCGAGATCAAGCTGGCCAGCGGCAGCCGGCGCAGCGGGGTGTAGCGCTGCGCCTTTTGGTCCCACTGCAGCACCATCTTGTCGATCCCGCCGCCGCGCCCGGTCTGCGCGAGCAGGTCGAGGCAGCTCACCTCGATCACCCACTCCGGGCGGACCATCTGGTAGGCCACGTGATCCGGGCTCGACTCGGTGTAGTCGCTCGCCGTGACCAGGTCTTTGAGCTCGCCGAGGAAGCTCCGCCGCTCCTCATCCGAGAACCCGCCGCCCACCCGCCCGAGCAGGTGCAGCCCCCCGTCCTTGCGCATCACCGCGACCAGCAGATCGTGCAGCAGCCCCTTGCGCTCGTCGGTGCTCTCGGTAAAGCCGACCACCACGACGTCCAGGGTGTGCCGCGGCTTGAGCTTGAAGCCGCCCGCGCTGTCGCTGCGCAGGACCAGCCCCTCGCCGCCCTGCTGCTCCACCCAGCTGGCGAAGTACTGCTCGATCTCTTCGACGGTCTTGACCTGCGCCGCCTCCACCGGGTGGACGCGCTGGCCGCCGCCGAGCAGCTTCTGCAGGCGGGCGTAGGTCTCGGTGTGGCGGCCCGGCGCCGGCTGGCCATCGAGCTCGATGAGGTCGAAGGCGGCGAAGCACAGGCTGTCGAGCTCGGGCTGCCCCGTCGGCTGGCGGGCGGCGCGGCTCACGTCGTGGACCCGCGGCCGCGCCCCGCTCGGGTGGCGATAGTAGAGCTCCCCGGCGATGAGCGCGCTCTTGACGCCGGCGCGGCCGAGCTGCTTCTGCGCCTCGGCGAGCAGCGGCAGGCCCAGGCGCACCGTGCCGCCCGGGTTTACCAGCAGCGCCTCCCCGTCGCAAAAGACCAGCACCGCGAACTCGCCGTCGACCTTGCGCGACAGGTGGTACTCCCCCGCCGGCAGCCGCCCCGCCAGGTCGCGCCTGTCGAGCGGCACGAGCCGCGCGCCGACCAGCCGCCGGTACTCCTGCGTGCGCTGCCACAGCGTCGGATCCTGGAGGTCCTTGGCCGCCCCCACGCCGTAGCGGCCGAGCTTGAACTCTACCCGGGCCGGGTCGATTAGCTGCGCCATGGTTACGCCTTCTCCGCGGCTGCGGGGGCCCGCAGCTCGAGGTTCGACAGGTGGAGGATGAGGCAGTAGGACTCACCCTGGGTGCGCCCCTCGAGGAAGCCGCGGTAGGGGGTGCCGCCGCGGTGGAAGACCAGCGGCAGGCTGCTCTTGGGGCCGGCGCCGACGAGCAGCAGGCTCTCTTTGAGCTCCAGCTCGCGGGCGATCTCGTAGAGGAAGTCGTAGGTCAGGCCGTTTATGTGGACGATCTGCAGCTTGGCGGCGAAGACGAACTTGTTCCACACCTCGGACTTCTTCATCAGCTTGCCCGACCAGCGCAGCGGGGTCTCGCCGGCGACGTTGGGCTGGGCCGGCTTGTGCGGCCGCCGGTCCTTGAGGCTGCCGTCGGGGTTCTTGACGAGGTCCCACTCGGCCACCGCGTGCACGATCTTCTGATCGGGGCTGACGTAGACCCGCGAGGTGTCGCGCAGGTAGCCGCCGACGCGCTCGCAGTCGACCTCGGGGTCGCCCTGGACGAGCGCCTCGCCCACCGCCGCCAGATCGCCGCCGCGCGCCGCGAGCAGCGCGTCGAGGTCGCGATCGAGGGTGGCGCGCACGACCCGGACGTTGCCCGCCGGCCGGCCTTTGGCGTCGAGCCAGCGGACGCGCAGGCTGGTCGAGACGCTCCTTGTGTAGACGACGGCGTCCCGGTTCTTGCTATTGCTCAGGTTGATGCTGCCCATGATGTCCGCGCCTCCTTACATCATCCCGAAGTCCATGCTGTCGTCGTCTTCGGCCTCTTCGTCGGGATCGGCCTCGGCGTCGGGGTCGACGAGCTCGGGCAGGGCGACGAACTGCAGGCGGGTCTTCTTGCCGACGGCGAGAAACGGCGCCCCCTCGGGGTTGGCGAGCAGGAAGCCGGCGTCGGGGTCCAGGCCCCCGCGGTAGCTGAAGGGGAAGGTGTAGATCGCGCCGCCGCGCAGCTCGCGCAGGAGCTCGTCGGCGCCCATGGGGGCCTGCAGGGCGTAGACCGCCTTGACGTTGTGCGACAGGTACTCGTCGATGCTGGCGCGGTGGGTAAGGGGCACGGGGGCGGCGAAGCTGGAGGGCGCCTTGGCCAGCGGGGCGCCGTCGAGGCCGACGGGGGTGAGGGCGGCGCGCTCGCAGTAGCCGCCGTCGGGGTCGAGCATGCACAGGGCGCTGCCGCCGCGGCCGACCAGGGTCTTGCCATCGCCGCCGAGGATCGCCAGCTGGCAGGGGCGGCCCTTTTCATCGACCACCTCGGTGTCGACCTGCCCGTAGAGCTTCTTGCGGTCGACCTTGTCGAGGTTGAACGACAGGTCGGCGCTGCCGTGTCGGAATACGAGTGCCTTGGCCATCGGGGTCTCCCAGCGCCGCGCGAAGGGAGGGGGCCGGGGGCAGGCTACGCCGGGCTGGCCAGGGGGGTCCCTTCACGATCGGTGAATAGAGTTTTCGAGACCACGAATTTTATATTGCACGTTCAGGTAATAGGAAGCGCCTTGTTTACGCCGAGGAGGGGAGGTGATTGGGCAGGGCTCCGCCCAACCAGGCAGGTTTAAGTGCCAAGAGTGCTTGCAAAAGAAGTGAGCTGGATAGCAGTAGATGACGCGGTCGACCCACGCCTGTTGGCTTCCGAAGGAGGGGTAGGGGTGACCGCAGAGGGTCAAGGGGAGGGGGAGAGGGTAGGCCGCGGCGCTGTACTAAGGGCGAGGAGGCTGTGGGCTAGCTGCAGCCGCTGGTGGCGCCGCAGTTCAGGCACTTGTGGCAGGCGCCGGAGCGGACCATGATCGTGCCGCACTCGTGGCAGGTGGGGGCGTCGCTCTCGGCCCGCCAGGTGGTGCGGCTGTGGCCGTTACTGCCGAACAGGCCGGTGAGCGGGGGGTTGATCGCGGCCAGGCTCGGCAGGGAGCTCGGGCCGGGCGGGGTGAGCACGGTGTCGTGGGCGCTCGCGCTGGGCGGGGCCGTCGAGACGGGCGGCACGGGCAGCTCCATCTCGAGCTGCTCGCCTTCGCGCTGCTCGGGCAGGAACTTCGCCTCCAGCCAGCGGAACAGGTAGTCCATGATCGACGAGGCGCGCGGGATCTCGGCGTTGCCGGTCCAGCCCGACGGCTCGAAGCGGGTGCGGCTGAACTTGTCGACGAGCAGCTTGAGCGGCACGCCGTGCTGCAGGGCCAGCGACACGGCCGTCGCGAACGAGTCCATCAGGCCCGAGATGGTCGAGCCCTCCTTGGCCATGCGGACGAAGATCTCGCCGGGCGAGCCGTCCTCGTACATGCCGACGTGGATGTAGCCGTCGTGGCCGGCAATCTGGAACTTGTGGGTCAGCGAGCGCCGCTCGTCGGGGAGCTTGCGGCGCACGGCGACCGGCGGGCCCTTGGGGTTGGCCAGGGCGGCGACGTGCTGGAGGAAGTCCTCGATCGACAGGCTGTAGTTGCCCTGCAGCTGGGTGCGCGCCGCCTCGGGCAGGCGATCGAGCAGGGCGCCGAGGGCGGAGGCGGCGGAGCCGACCTTGTCGTTGGCGGTCTCGCGCCGGCTGGTCGACAGCGGCTGGCTGCGCTTGCAGCCGTCACGGTACACCGCGATCGCCTTGAGGCCCAGGCGCCAGGCCTGCATGTAGGCGTCGGCGATGTCCTGGACGCTGCAGTCGCTGGGCAGGTTGACCGTCTTGCTGATCGCGCCGGACAGGAACGGCTGGGCCGCCGCCATCATCTTGATGTGGCCCATGGGCTGGATCGAGCGGGTGCCGTTCTGGGCGCGGAAGGCGCAGTCGAAGACCGGCAGGTGCTCGGGGCGCAGCCCGGAGGCCCCCTCGATCGTGTCGTTTTCGCTGATGTAGCTGACGATCGCGCGCTGGGCCGGCTCGTCGTAGCCCAGGCGCGACAGCGCTTCGGCGACGCTGTTGTTGGTGATCTTGAGCATGCCGCCGCCGACCAGGCGCTTGTACTTGACCAGGGCGATGTCGGGCTCGATGCCGGTGGTGTCGCAGTCCATCATGAAGCCGATGGTGCCGGTGGGGGCGAGCACCGTGGCCTGGGCGTTGCGGAAGCCGTGCTGGCTGCCGATCTCGATCGCCTCGTCCCACGACTTGCGGGCGGCGGCGAGCAGATCGTAGGGGCACAGCGCCGAGTCGATATAGTCGACGTGGCGGCGGTGCTTCTGCATGACGCCGAGGAACGGCTTGCGGTTCTTCTCGTAGCCGGCGAACGGCCCGGTGACATCGCGCGAGATCTCGGCGCTCATCCGGTACGAGCGGCCGCCCATGAGCGCCGTGATCGCCCCGGCGTAGGCCCGCCCGGCGTCGGAGTCATAGGGCAGCCCGCGCGACATCAGCAGCGCCCCGAGGTTTGCATAGCCGAGGCCAAGCGGCCGGAAGTCGTGGCTGTTCTGGCCGATGCGCTCGGTCGGGTAGCGGGCGCTGTCGACGATGATCTCCTGCGCCAGGGTGGTCAGATCGACGGCGCGCTCGAAGGCCTGGATGTCGAAGTCGCCGGCGTTCTTGTGGCCGATCGGGAACTGGAACTTGCGCAGGTTCAGGCTCGCCAGGTTGCACGCGCTGTCGTCGAGGAACATGTACTCGGAGCACGGGTTGCTGGCGTTTATGCGCTCGGTCTCGGGGCAGGTGTGCCAGTCGTTGACGGTGGTGTCAAACTGCAGGCCGGGGTCGCCGCACTGGTGGGCCGCCTCGGCGATCTGGGTCCACAGGTCGCGCGCCTTGTAGGTGTCGACGACGGCGCCCGAGGTCACGGCCTTGGTCTGCCACGGCCGGTCGTGCACCACCGCCTCCATGAACGAGTCGGTGACGCGCACCGAGTTATTGCTGTTCTGGAAGAAGATGG
>Ga0075158_10004132_pt1 | contig 10056 bp, 8 predicted proteins | sample JI91814BDNA_FD_70968 | JGI IMG/M metagenome (GOLD analysis project Ga0075158, IMG submission 70968) | Wastewater effluent complex algal communities from Wisconsin, to seasonally profile nutrient transformation and Carbon sequestration -... | ecosystem: Engineered > WWTP > Effluent > Algae... | reverse complement strand
CTTGGATTGACCGACTCAAAGGGTTGAAAGCAAACTATGGTAAATTTTCAATTCTCGGCAATCACGATTATGGCGATTATGCCATGGGTGATCGTCCGGTGGAAAAGGCCAAAAGTCAGCAGCGATTATTTGAGATTCATGCTGAATCGGGTTTTCAACTTTTGCGCAATCAGAATGTGAAATTGGAACGCAACGGACAATCAATACGATTGCTGGGTTCAGAAAATTGGGGTGTTGGTTTTCACCAATACGGTGATCTGAACAAAACACTGGAAGGAGCGTCAAATGAGGAGTTCAAGATATTGTTGTCGCATGATCCAACGCACTGGTCGAAGCACGTCCTGGGCAAACACAACATTCATCTCACATTGTCAGGACATACACATGGCGCGCAGATGGGATTGGAACTTCCTCAGTTTGGCATCAAGTTCAGCCCGGTTTCAATTCGTTACAAACGATGGGGCGGACTTTATTCTGAAAACAATCAACATCTTTACATCAACAGAGGATTCGGATTCCTTGGTTTTCCCGGCAGGATTGGCATGGCTCCGGAAATCACCTTGATTGAATTTAAACGTGGTTAGAAAAATCGGTTATTTGGTTTTTTCTACTGCTACCAATTGATTCGACGCGAGCTTAATTCCTTTTTGCGTAAACTGAATGGCTAACTTTTCGTAAATCGAGTAACGCGATTTCCATACATTGTCAGGAATGACATAACAGTGGATTACGAGTTCAATGTTGTCTTCTTTGAACTGCATCATTGCGACACTTGGCGCCGGTTCGTTCAATACAAATTCACTTTCGGTGAGAATGTCCATGGCGAGAGCACGCACGATTTCAATGTCTGCGCTCCCTTCCAACACCAAAGGCAAGTCAATGCGCAAATTACCATGTCTGGAATGATTTATAATAGTGCCATTGGAAACCGCGCCATTCGGCAAAATGACGGTCTTATTATTGGAAGTGATGAGAATTGTATTGAAAATTTGAATCTCTTTCACTTCGCCCACCTGACCTTGCGCTTCAATAAGATCACCCACTACGTAGGGTTTAAAAACGAGTGTAAGAACTCCACCGGCAAAATTCGCAAGTGAGCCTTGCAGCGCCAGACCAACTGCCAGTCCTGCTGCTCCAATAAGAGCAACAAAGGAAGTTGTCTGGATACCAAGCATCCCAGCAACAGTAATCAAGATCATGATTTTAAATACAACACTTACCATACTTGATAAAAAGGACTGAAGAGAAATATCAAGTCCTCTTTTGTTCATGCCGCGTCTGGCCAGCTTGCTGAACCAACCTGTGAGCCAGAAACCTATGACAAGCACAGTCAGCGCTCCGATAAGTTTAGGAGCGAAATGGATAATAAATTCCTGAAAGGCGAAAAGGTATGTATGGGCTTCAGTCATGTTTTAGAAAGAAATGCGGTGATGCACGAAAAAAAGGTAAATAAAAATAGAGCAACGATTGAATTTGTGTTTTCACCAATACATGCTTGTTCATAGCTATCCCTGAAGGTTCAGCTTCATTTTAAATTGTGTCAGGAAAACCCCGTTGGACGTTTTATCTTTGCCCACCGTTTTAATACAGGTCCAACAATTCTAAAACACTACATGAGCGACGATAAAAAAATTATTTTCTCAATGGTCGGAGTGAACAAATACACCCCGACAGGAAAACATATCATCAAAGACATTTACCTCAGTTTTTACTACGGTGCCAAGATTGGTATTCTTGGTATGAATGGCGCAGGTAAATCCACAGTGATGAAAATCATCGCAGGGCTCGATCAGTCATTTCAAGGTGATGTAGTATGGAGTCCTGGCTATAGTGTGGGTTATTTGCCACAGGAGCCACAATTGGATGCGGAAAAAACAGTACGTGAAATTGTGGAAGAAGGAGTAAAGCCTGTAACAGACGCACTCAAAGAATACGAGGAAATAAATCTCAAATTCATGGACGAAGAGATTTTGAATGATCCGGAAAAAATGGAAGCCTTGATGAACAAACAGGCCAAGGCTCAAGATAAAATTGAAGCGCTGGGTGGTTGGGATCTCGACAACAAACTTTCTGTGGCGATGGATGCATTGCGCTGTCCGCCTGAAGATCAAAAAATTGGCGTTTTATCGGGTGGTGAAAAAAGGCGCGTTGCATTGTGCAGACTGTTGTTGCAACAACCAGACGTGCTGTTGCTCGATGAGCCTACGAACCACTTGGATGCCGAAAGTGTATTGTGGTTAGAACATCATCTTTCTGAGTACAAAGGAACTGTTTTGGCTGTAACCCACGATCGTTATTTCCTTGACAATGTGGCGGGCTGGATTTTGGAATTGGATAGAGGAGAAGGCATTCCTTACCAGGGCAATTATTCTTCCTGGTTGGAACAAAAAGCAAAACGCCTTGCACAAGAAGAAAAAGGTGAAAGCAAAAGAAGAAAAATTCTGGAGCGTGAGTTGGAGTGGGTACGCACAAATCCTAAAGGCCGTCAATCGAAAAACAAAGCGCGTCTTCAGAACTACGATAAGATGATGAGTGAAGGCGAGCGTGAGAAAGAAGCGAAATTGGAAATTCCAATTCCAAACGGTCCACGTCTTGGTATGGAAGTCATTGAATTCACGAACGTAACCAAAGGATTTGAAGATAGAATTCTCATCGATAATTTGTCTTTCAAATTGCCACCTGCAGGTATTGTTGGTGTGATTGGTCCGAATGGTGCTGGTAAAACGACACTGTTTCGCATGATCATGAACGAAGAACAACCGGAGAACGGATCTATCAAAATCGGTGAGACAGTAAAAATTGGGTACGTAGACCAAACGCACGGTGAGATTGATAATGATAAGTCAGTGTATGAAGTAATCAGCGGAGGAAATGAAGTAATTGAAATGGGTGGACAAACCATCAATTCCCGCGCATACTGCAGCAAATTCAACTTCGCGGGTGCTGATCAACAAAAAAAATGCGGCGTGCTTTCCGGTGGTGAACGAAATCGTTTGCACCTGGCCATGACTTTGAAAACGGAGGCAAATGTTTTGTTACTCGATGAGCCTACCAATGACATCGATGTGAATACTCTTCGTGCATTGGAAGAAGGAATTCAAAGTTTCGCCGGATGCGCTGTTGTCATTTCCCACGATCGCTGGTTCCTCGATCGCATTTGCACGCACATTCTTGCTTTCGAGGGTGATTCGCAAGTGTATTATTTCGAAGGTGATTTCAGTGAATATGAAGAAAATAAAAAGAAACGACTTGGTGATACAACACCGCATCGACTCAAATACAAAAAACTTGTTCGCGCGTAATATTGATGATTGTGAAGCTGCATGTCGCTGCATGGTTGAGTAGTGCTGTTGTATAACACACGTTTTTATCACTCAATTCGTGTTGACGAACTTCACGGTCAATCAGCATCGCACGCTACATACTTCTTTCTATCTTTTCCGCGTGTTTTTACCTAAAAAAAATACCCCACGTTGGATCATTTTTTTGATTGATGTCACCATCTGTTTTGTGGCATACATTCTTGCGTATTTGGTGCGTTTTGAATTTTCACCACCCAAGATTGAGATTGATTTGGCGCTGCGATTCATCCCGTTCTTGCTGGGAGTGCGCATGTTGTCATTTTACGTTGGCAAAACGTATTCAGGAATTATCCGATACACAAGTTCACAAGACACGGTGCGTATTTTCACTGTCCTGACAGCAGGTTCAGTCTTATTCGCCATACTGAACCAGGTGCGTTTCCATTTCAGCGATGGTCAATATTTCATACCGTATTCGATAATCATCCTTGAGTACTTGCTGACCTTGTTTGCCATGGTTGTGAGTCGGATTGCGGTGAAGGTGATATACATGGAATTAAAAACACCGGACAAGGTACGCAAACGAGTTGTCATTTTTGGTGCGGGAGAAAGTGGGCTTATTACCAAACGTGCTATTGATCGTGATTCAAGATCGGGAATGGAAGTATTTGCATTCATCGATGACGATCCGCGCAAAAGTGGCAAGACCATGGAGGGGGCAGAAATATTCCCGATGAGCAAACTTGCCGAGCTTTATTCCAGTGGTAAAGTGGATGAAGTCATCATCGCAATTCCTTCGTTGGACAAAAAGAAAAAGGCAGATTTTATCAATAACGCCTTGGCAGTGAATGTGCGTGTTTCGAATATTCCTCCGGTGAAGCAGTGGATAGGAGGAGAGTTGAGCATACGGCAAATTCGCGATATACGCATTGAAGATTTATTAGGAAGAGATACGATCAAATTGGATAGTGCGCCTGTGAGCGCTCAAGTGCAAGGCAAAGTGATTTTGATTACTGGCGCCGCGGGAAGTATTGGAAGTGAATTGGTGCGGCAAGTATTGGCATATGATCCGAAGTTGGTGGTGATTCTCGACCAAGCGGAAACGCCGGTTTTTCAATTGGAAAATGAACTGTTGTTCGCCGGTTTTCAAGGAAAGTTTGAAGTCGTGTTAGGCGATGTGCGACAAGCTGATCGTATGCGCAGAATGATGAATTATTTCCGACCTCAGTTGGTGTATCATGCCGCCGCTTACAAACATGTTCCTTTGATGGAAAGCAATCCAAGTGAAGCGGTGTTGTCGAATGTGTTGGGTACAAAAATTATGGCTGATCTCTCAGATGAACTCGGAGTCGAAAAATTTGTGCTCATCAGCACTGACAAAGCAGTGAATCCGACCAGTGTGATGGGAGCTACCAAACGTGCTGCTGAGATTTACGTGCAGTCAAAAGACCATCATTCTAAAACAGCATATGTTACAACACGCTTTGGAAATGTGCTTGGATCAAATGGGTCGGTGATTCCAATCTTCAGGAAACAAATTGAAGACGGAGGGCCTTTGACAGTGACACATCCGGATGTCACTCGATTTTTTATGACCATTCCGGAGGCAGTACAACTTGTGCTGGAAGCCGGCGCTATGAGTGAAGGCGGAGAAATTTATGCCTTCGATATGGGGGAAAGTGTGAAGGTCATTGATCTTGCAAAAAACATGATCAAACTCTCTGGATTGGAATTGGGAAAGGACATTGAAATTGCATTTACAGGTTTGCGTCCAGGGGAAAAATTATTTGAAGAAGTGTTGAGTGCGCAGGAAAATGCAATTCCCACGAAGAATATGAAAATACTTCGGGCTAAAACGCGCGATTATGAATATGCTCATGTGTGCACCGACATGGATGAGCTTATCGCATTGTTCGACGAACAAAACAATGAAAAAATTGTGCGTAAGTTGAAAGCGATCATACCAGAATACATCAGTAGTAATTCTGTATTTATGGAGTTGGATCAAAAGTAGAAGCGCGCGCTTGAGAGCAGAGCTCTTTTCACGCGGAGGGCTAATGCAATATTTTAGAAAAAAATCCTTTGCGTTCTCTGCCACCTTTGCGCCCTCCGCGAGAAATCAAATGAATAATGTTCCGCAATTTCCTATACCTCCTTCTTGTTTTTTGCGCCGCACTTCTAACCGCCGGACTAGCATGGATCTATTATGAATTGAATCCTTCTCCATCGGTGGATGGCTGGAACTTATTTGGTGATGGAGTGACTATTCTGTTTTTTTTCTGTTTGGTATTCCTCATCGGCATTGTTTGGTGGACCGTTAAAGTCATTCGAGATATTCGTCGCAACTATTCGAACAAGAGGTATGTGCTTTCAAACGGACTATTGTTATTGGTGGCGTATTCACCTTTGATCGGTTACATAACAATCGTAATCACTTCGCAAGTCCATAGGGCATTTCAGAGGAATCAATCCACCACCGTTGTAGATTCATACGAGATCATCAAACTTTCTGAAAAACACTACTTCAGAAATGTGCAAATCAAAGCTGACTCATGTTTTGTGTTCACCACGAACCAGGCTAGCTCCGTTAATGATCCATCTGACAAGCCATTTCGATTCAGTGATAGTAAATTTCATTTTGCAGATGGGAAGATGAGTGAGCTTGAAATTTATACTTTATCTGACAAAAACTTAGTTCGTTCTATTCATTATAAACCGCAGATAAATGCCTTCGGAAACATGAATATAATCCATGTCCATGATTCGCTGCCGTGCATTTGGCACAGATCGAATGATGGCCATTACATAGAATGGACAAACCAATGTCGAGGAAGTTACCGCCATGTGCTGCATGGTTTTGAAGAAAAGGATAGGAGTGGAGGAGGAAGTAAACCATTGTATTTCATCGATAGTGAATTGAATGAATGGTCGCTATTTTACACGGAATCAAAGGCAACAAACTTTTCAAAAATTTTTGTAGCTAAAATTGGTGCGCATACTGAACAAGCATATAAAATTGAAATACGGAAAGAAGACCAGGAGTGGTTTGATCATGAGCGCGTCATCGGAATTTATGCCGCGCAAGGATATGTTTACATTGTCGGTCTGAAGGGGATTTTGGTGTTTGATGTTTGACACTCTTTCGAGGCTAATTCAGACAAGAGGAAGTGCGTATAACGCGCGACCGCTGGGAACACTTCGATTTTGAAGGCTTCGGTAAATTATCTGCGTTTTATGGAGTAAGGTGCGCAAGTAAAGTTGAATTAATATTAAGTAAAAACTGATGTATAAATTTCAAAACTTAATTCTTTCTTGGATAATAGTCACATTTCTATCTTGCAAATATTCAAAGGAGTTTTCGCAAACAAATACGCTCGAAAATGGTGTGGTATATTTTAAAGAGCTTTCCAGTATAGATAATATGAAAATTCATCTATTCGGCAGAGTATTCTCTGAAGCACAAGGCGAACTGGTTCTTCTTCAAGATGCATATTTAGTAATCAGAAATGAAATAGGTGACACCTTGTTATATGACCGCAGCGGTCAAGATGGTATTGATGTCATACTGCCATTGGAACCACTTAAAATTTCCATAAGTTCACCCGGCTATGAATCTCTAATCATCAATTTGACTCCACCAACAATTGGTCGAGTTTTATTTATAGACTTTGGATTGAGAAGAGGTGAAGGCCATAGAGAATTCTTCATGCATTATTAATTGCATGGAATCTGGTTATTAGACTGAGATGGTCGAGATTGTTTGGACATGTAGTTCTCGAGAAAACCTAGACAAGTTGAATCAAATCAACAAAAGCAAAGCAGCTCCGGCGTTACCGAATGAATTCTACATAATCCACTTTTTGTTATCGCCTTATCTTTCAGGCTTTATCAGATTACATGTTTTCAAAAATTTTAGAACGATTAAAGATTGCTTCGCTCAATCCCATGCAGTTGGCTTCTATCAAAGCGACACAATCAAACAAGGATATTCTTCTATTGTCGCCTACCGGTTCCGGAAAGACACTCGCGTTTCTACTTCCGCTTTTGTCCATTTTGGATGAAAAGAAAAAAGGTGTGCAATGTTTGATCGTGGTGCCTTCGCGTGAACTCGCCATTCAAATCGAACAAGTGTTCAAAAGCCTGGGCACTGGATTTAAAATCAATGCATGTTATGGAGGCCACGCAAATCGAATTGAAAAAAATAATTTAAGTCATCCTCCTGCCGTCCTTGTTGGAACGCCCGGTCGCATTAACTATCATATTCGGTTAAAAAATGTCGATCCTGAGAGCATCCAAACCCTCATACTAGACGAGTTTGACAAGTCTCTTGAGTTCGGTTTTAAAGATGAAATGTCAACCATCATTCAAACATTATCCGGTAGAAAACGAACGTGGCTGATATCTGCTACCAACCTGGAGCAATTGCCAGATTTTACGGGAGTTAAGAGTCCATTCACGGTGAATTTTCTAGCCAAAGGAGCTCAGACTTCTTCTGCTCTTACATTAAAATATCTTCAAGCTTCGGATCAGAACAAATTGGAATTGCTTTTTCGTTTGATCTGTTTTTTGGCGGAAAAATCAACATTGGTTTTTTGCAATCACCGAGAAGCAGTTGATCGCATCGGTGAATTGTTATCAGAGAAAGGAATCGCGCATGGCGTTTTCCATGGAGGAATGGATCAGGAAGATCGCGAGAAAACGTTGATTAAATTCCGCAATGGCACACTTCAGTTGCTCATCACTACGGATCTTGCTTCACGTGGTCTTGATATCCCCGAAATTGAAGCAGTGGTGCATTATCAATTGCCAGTTTCATTGGACGTTTTTACACATCGCAATGGACGCACAGCACGCATGAAAGCACAAGGTTCTGCTTATTTACTTTTATCCGATACGGAACATATACCTCGTTTTATTGAAGAAAAACCGCAAACTGAAACCTTGCCTCAAAAGGCTGTTTTACCGGGTAAGCCAAGTTGGCAAACGTTGTACATCGCTGCAGGAAAAAAGGATAAAATAAGTAAGATGGATATCGTGGGTATGTTGCTGCAAAAAGGGAAGTTGGACAAGGAAGAACTCGGACGTGTGGAAGTATTAGACCGCATGTCTTTTGCAGCAGTGAAGAGCGACAAAATGGCATCAGTGCTCAAGAACATTCGTGAAGAGAAATTGAAAGGACGTAAGTTCAAATATGAAATTGCAGGATAGTTTTTAGATCAATGCCTCCTTAATAAGCTGTGGCGTTGTCCTTCTGAGCGCAGCGAAGAATCTGTTGGAACGCTCAGACTGGGTCTGATGAAGTGTGTTTCTAGGAAAAGTTCATTTAACCGTGCTATTTATCGCGGACAATCCACAAAACAGGCATTATCAGTTTGGTTCAGCCGTGGTTATGTCATTTCATGGAATTTATTCCTAGTTTTGCCTTGCATGACAGTCGACAAAAACATTGAAATTGCCAATCTTCAATCGGAGATAGGCAAGTATATCGGTATGGGACAAAACAGTCTCATTTTTAATTTTGAAGAACATACACGTTACGTGGTTATTCGATTGATTACGGTAAATCCTCAGCACAATCAGAGTTTTCTTTTTCACTCATGCGAAGGCGTAACGAAAGTGGATGCATTAAAGAACATGCTTGAGTATGTGAAAAACTACAAAGAGGAGGAAAGTAGTTTTACCATTCAATGGACGTTAAAAGGCGAGAATGCGCTGCACACTTCTTATTTCCGTGCGAAGAACATTCTTGGCTCATTGGAAAAATTGTACTACGATCGTGATCCAAATAGCATCACCGTTTTTAGTGTAATGATGAATCCAATTTCTTAATTGGCTGCGGATTTTTACAAAACTATTTTAGGTTCTTCAGAGGCGCTGCATAGAGTTTCTGCAAGCAAACATCTCGCTTTTGTTTTTCATGTGCGCACGGAAGAGGAGATCAAATCGCATATTGATCGGCTGAGAAAAGAACATCACACGGCTCATCATGTCTGTTACGCATGGCGTTTGGGCTGGGATAAAAGTCGTTACCGTATCAATGATGATGGAGAACCATCGGGTACGGCAGGAAAACCAATTTATGGCCAACTACTTTCCTATGATCTCACGAATGTACTCATTGCTGTGGTGCGTTATTTCGGTGGAACAAAACTGGGTACCGGTGGTTTGATCGATGCCTACAAAACCGCTTCAAAGCTGGCGATTGATAGCGCTGTGATCGTGGAAAAGCCGGTGTTGGATCATTACCAACTCACATTTAAACATGAAGACATGCCTGCGGTTATGAAATTTTTAAAGGAAATTCACATGGAAAAATTAATGAGTGACTTTACAGAAGCATGCCGCATCGAATTCAATGCAGCGATGGCATTCCGCGAGCGCATCGAAACTGAAGTTGAGAATTGGAAGGAAGCAGAACTGTTACATTTGGGTCGTAACTGATAGTGATATGGCAAAAATGCGTAACCGTGGTATATTATTCTGTGCATTCTTATGCACCTTGTTTTTTTGTGCATGTCACACAGAATCCAAAACAACATTTGACGCTGCCGCGGAAGAAAAAGTAATTGAGCGGCTCATGGATGAACAGGCAGTGAGTTGGAACAACAATGATCTGCCAGGTTTTATGCGTCATTATTGGAACGACGATTCGCTGCGTTTTGTCGGCCGTCGCGGATTGACCTATGGATGGCAGACAACGTTGGACAATTACCAAAAGTCGTATCCAGATAAAGCTGCGATGGGCAAATTAAAA
>Ga0075158_10004130_pt1 | contig 10062 bp, 5 predicted proteins | sample JI91814BDNA_FD_70968 | JGI IMG/M metagenome (GOLD analysis project Ga0075158, IMG submission 70968) | Wastewater effluent complex algal communities from Wisconsin, to seasonally profile nutrient transformation and Carbon sequestration -... | ecosystem: Engineered > WWTP > Effluent > Algae... | reverse complement strand
ACATTCGTACAATCACTGAACCGCCATCTCTTTGTTGTGACCTGGACTACCTGGGAAAACCGACAAAATTGCCCAAGTGTCTTACTAATTCAGAAAATCCGTTAATTCCGCCGAGACCTCTATTAAAAAAACCATGACGGGATGCTGTACTTAAAAAATCCTGATACCATTCCAAATTCATCGATTGTCTGATCATCAATCCATTCCCCTGTTTCAACGAGTTTAGTGATCTGCCAGCGCAATTTTCTTTTAGAAAGTTCTTTGAGTTGTTTTTTAGCCCCAATATATTCGATGGGGTGAACATTGAAATCATCTAAAGGATGTAATTGAGCGAGGTTATTTTGTTCATCATCGATGACATATATCGTTTTAACTGGAAGTTGTAATTGGTCAATGACTTCACGAATGAGTCTAGCTTTGGGGTATTTTTTACCAAATAACAATCCTTTATCAAATTGAGGAGCGCCCCCTTCTGGATAGCCAAGCCCATCGAGTTCAAAAGAAACTCCGTGGAACTGTCCTTTATTGAAGTTGATCCCATTTTTCCATAAGATCTCCTTTCTCCATTGTTCGACATGAGGGATGATGCCATAGCGGCCATTGTGGCATCTGGTGATTCCCATGACATAAACCCCCTGTTCTTGCAATTTTTTCAACAAGCCAATAACCTCCGGCTCTGTGACCACTCGATCGGGATATAAGTAAGTTAAGCTTAAGCGATATTCGATTAACTTTTTTTGTTCCTTGGTCTTTGCATTTTCCATGAATTCATCGGCGATTTTGCGAAACAATTTTTTGTGAGGAGTCTTTAGTCCCTGATCGACAGCAGTGATCAACACTTCATCGATATCGAATACAACCAACGTCGTTTCATCTAACTCTTTAAATTCACTGACAACCTCTTGAAAGCTCTCAATCGTGCGCACATCTGCAAACAAAGAAGCGCACAAAAACAAAAAAATAATCTTACGAATCATCTAACGCCCTCTTCTTTTTTTCTTAAAATACACAACCGAAAAAAAAAGCGCAACACATTGCTTTATGTGGGACCTGTAGATGACATAAACAGATAAGTGGTGATTTTTTTGGAATTGATTCAAACAAACGAAACCAAAAAAGAAAAATAAGGGGCGAATTTTTTTGGAGCGGAGAATTTATATGCCAAAACAGGATCGTAGCAAGAAGAGGCGGGCCAGTGTAAAAGAGGGGGCCCATACGGCCCGCGCTGACGCTGGGAAGGGTCTCGTATGGCAGTATAGGATCGTAGCGCAGGAAGGGGGCTTGTCTAAGGGGGGGGGACCAGACAGCCCCCTTCCGAGCACACGATTCCTAAACTGCTATACGACACTTCCCCAAAAAAAATGCCCCTGTGTGGGGGGCACACAGGGGCAAAAAGGAAAATCTGGCAACGTCCTACTCTTTCACTCTCTTGAGAGCAATACCATCGGCGATGAGTGGCTTAACTTCTGAGTTCGGGAAGGGATCAGGTGGATCCCACTCTCTATAGTCACCAGATAAATTGTAAAAAAAACTGAAAGCTGTTTGATAACTACAAGCAAGTATTAGACTTACTTGAGAATATGTGAAAATTTGTAGTAGCTTTTAGCTCACAGGGTAAACTCTAAAGTTTACCTCGTGAGCAAATACTTAAATAATTAAGCCAATCGACTGATTAGTATTGGTAAGCTCCACCGATTACTCGGCTTCCACACCCAACCTATCAACCAGGTAGTCTTCCTGGTGTCTAATGGGGATATCTTATCTTGGAGGGGGCTTGGCGTTTAGATGCTTTCAACGCTTATCCTTTCCGAACTTAGCTACCCGGCGATGCTCTTGGCAGAACAACCGGAACACCATTGGTTCGTCCACTTCGGTCCTCTCGTACTAGAAGCAGCTCTCCTCAAATATCCTACGCCCACAGCAGATAGGAGCCGAACTGTCTCACGACGTTCTGAACCCAACTCACGTACCGCTTTAATTGGCGAACAGCCAAACCCTTGGGACCTTCTACAGCCCCAGGATGCGATGAGTCGACATCGAGGTGCCAAACCGCCACGTCGATATGAACTCTTGGTGGCGATAAGCCTGTTATCCCCAGAGTACCTTTTATCCGTTAAGCGACGGCGATTCCATTTTCAACCGCCGGATCACTAAGCCCTACTTTCGTACCTGCTCGACTTGTTGGTCTCACAGTTAACCTATCTTATGCCTTTACGCTCTACTCGTGATTGCTGTCCACGATGAGATAAGCTTTGGGCTCCTCCGTTACTTTTTAGGAGGAAACCGCCCCAGTCAAACTGCCCGGCTAGCAATGTCCAAGTCCCAGTTTCATGGGATCCTGTTAGTGTTTCAGTTGGCCAAGACCGGTATTTCACCTTTGACTCCACCCCCCCTAACGAGGGGGATTCTTTGTCTCCCGGCTATGCTACACATGACAAACCAAAACACAATACTAACGTACAGTAAAGGTTCACGGGGTCTTTCCGTCTTACTGAGGGAAGACCGCATCTTCACGGCCACTACAATTTCACCGAGTCTCTCGTTGAGACAGCTTCCGGATCGTTATGCCATTCGTGCAGGTCGGAACTTACCCGACAAGGAATTTCGCTACCTTAGGACCGTTATAGTTACGGCCGCCATTCACTAGGGCTTATCTTCAATGCTTCATCTTGCGATTAACATCTCCGTTTGACCTTTTAGCATTGGGCAGGCATCACACCATATACGTCGTCTTTTGTCGACTTTGCATAGTGCTGTGTTTTTGTTAAACAGTCGCCCGGAACATTTCTCTGCGACCACCCAGCGCTTTGCTTGTTCAGCTAACGCCAGATGGCACCCCTTCTCCCGAAGTTACGGGGTTAATTTGCCGAGTTCCTTAACGAGAGTTATCTCGCGCACCTGAGAATATTCTTCTTACCCACCTGTGTCGGTTTTGGTACGGTTGCCATCAAAAACTAGATGTTATTTCTTGAGAGCTTCGCGCTACGTCATCAGTTCCTCTTGCGATTCCCTTTGGCCAGTATCTAACCTCATGCTTACGGATTTACCTATTAAGCCAGTCTCGTACTGTCACGGACACTTCCGATCGTCCGCACGCTTAACTTACTCTGTCACACCATTGTACTATTTTTAGGCAGTGCAGGAATATTTAACCTGCTTCCCATCGCCTACGCATTTCTGCCTCGACTTAGGGGCCGACTCACCCAGGGAGGACGAGCCTTGCCCTGGAAACCTTGGGTTTTCGGTGACAAGGATTTTCACCTTGTTTGTCGTTTACTCATGCCGCGCATCTTCACTAGTATACGCTCCAGCGCTCATTACTGTACGCCTTCTCCGCCTATACTACGCTCTCCTACCGCGCTTTACTTAACGTAAAGCACCCGCAAATTCGGCTCTAGTTTTTAGTCCCGATTATTATCGGCGCGACTCGTCTTGATTGGTGAGCTGTTACGCACTCTTTAAATGATGGCTGCCTCTAAGCCAACATTCCAACTGTCTATGACGAATCACTACCTTTCTCACTTAAACTAGAATTAGGGGCCTTATTCGACGATCTGGGCTGTTCCCCTCTCGACAATGGAGCTTATCCCCCACTGTCTATCTCCCGGTTATACAACGAGTATTCGGAGTTTAGCTTCTCTTGGTAGGTCAGGTGACCCCCGCAAGAAACTAGTAGCTCTACCCCTCGTTGTCTCTACACCGAGGCTAACCCAAAAGTTATTTCGGAGAGAACAAGATATCACCACGTTTGATTAGCCTTTCACCCCTATCCACAGCTCATCCAAGACTTTTTCAACAGTCACTAGTTCGGTCCTCCACTACGTGTTACCGCAGTTTCAACCTGGCCATGGATAGATCACGTGGTTTCGTGTCTATGCCATATGACTCATATCGCGCTATTCACACTCGGTTTCCCTTCGGCTCCGAAACGATTGTTTCTTAACCTTGCCATATAACATAAGTCGCCGGCTCATCATGCAAAAGGCACGCCGTCAGCCATTCCCTATAAATAGGGCATAGGCCTCCGACCGGTTGTAGGCAAACGATTTCAGGTTCTATTTCACTCCCCTAACAGGGGTTCTTTTTACCTTTCCTTCACAGTACTGGTTCACTATCGGTCATCAGTTTAGTATTTAGCCTTGGAGAATGGTCTCCCCAGATTCAGACCGGGTTTCACGTGTCCGGCCCTACTCAGGTACTAGCTCGCATTTGATTTTAGCTTTTCGTCTACGGGACTCTCACCCTGTATCGTTGGCTATTCCACACCATTGAACTAAGCGCACATTTGCTTTATTGCTAGCCCTACAACCCCAGAGACAAAGTCTCTGGTTTGGGCTATTCCCCTTTCGCTCGCCGCTACTGAGGGAATCTCTAATTTGATTTCTTTTCCACCGCTTACTGAGATGTTTCACTTCAGCGGGTGTCGCCTCCCTAACCTATGTATTCAGCTAGGGATACTAGAACATTACTTCTAGTGGATTGCTCCATTCGGATACCCCCGGGTCATAGCTTTATTCCAGCTCACCGAGGCTTTTCGCAGGTTATCGCGTCCTTCTTCGCCTTCTGATGCCAAGGCATCCATCGCTTGCCCTTATCATACTTAATTACCTTTACTCGACCAACCAAGAAACCTTCGGTTTCTTTTTGATTCATAAAGTAGTGTCGGCGCATGCCTTACGGCCTGCGCCGACACCCACTTTCTGAATCAATTGTTTAGAAAAACGGATTTCTTAGTTGATGCCGTCGAGAGTTATAAAAACTCTCGGACTATATATGTATAAAATTGATATGAGTAAACTACTACATTTTTTTAATATTCTCAAGTATTCGAGATCTCTGTTTGATTCGAGATCTTTTTTCGATGAAATTGTATTCCCTTCTTAAAACAAATTTTTTGATTCAATTTCTTGAGGAAATAACATTTCTTTATCTATCTACTTGATTGTAGTTATCATTCAGCTTTCAAGAAAACGTTTACCGTTACGACAGTAATAATGAAGTGATGAGTAGTGGGATGTCTGTTTCAACCTAGAACAAGTGGGGTACTAAACCACACCACTGTTCGTGTCCATAAAAGGAGGTGATCCAGCCTCACGTTCCCGTAAGGCTACCTTGTTACGACTTCATCCCAGTCATCAGCCCTGCCTTAGGCGTCTCCTTCCTTGCGGTTAGGTCAACGACTTCGGGCAGAACCGACTCCCATGATGTGACGGGCGGTGTGTACAAGGCCCGGGAACGTATTCACGGCGTTAATGCTGACACGCCATTACTAGCAATTCCGGCTTCATGGAGTCGAGTTGCAGACTCCAATCTGAACTGGGGGTAGTTTTAGGGATTTGCTCCACCTCGCGGTCTTGCTTCCTTCTGTTTCTACCCATTGTAGCACGTGTGTAGCCCTGGACATAAGGGCCATGCTGACTTGACGTCATCCTCACCTTCCTCCTGGTTCACCCAGGCAGTCTCTCTAGAGTTCCCACCATTACGTGCTGGCAACTAAAGATAAGGGTTGCGCTCGTTGCGGGACTTAACCCAACACCTCACGGCACGAGCTGACGACAGCCATGCAGCACCTGTGCAAAGACCCTTGCGGGAAGATTCATTTCTGAACCGGTCCTTTGCATGTCAAACCCAGGTAAGGTTTTTCGCGTTGCATCGAATTAAACCACATGCTCCACTGCTTGTGCGGGCCCCCGTCAATTCTTTTGAGTTTCACACTTGCGTGCGTACTCCCCAGGCGGCAGACTTATCGCGTTAGCTACGACACCATAGGGGTTGAATCCTATGACGTCAAGTCTGCATCGTTTACGGCGTGGACTACCAGGGTATCTAATCCTGTTTGCTCCCCACGCTCTCGCGCCTCAGCGTCAGGTGTAATCTAGGAAACCGCTTTCGCCACCGGTGTTCTTCCACATATCTACGCATTTCACCGCTACACGTGGAATTCCGTTTCCTCCGACTACCCTCTAGACTAGAAGTTTCACTTGCAGCTCCGGAGTTAAGCTCCGGAATTTCACAAATGACTTTCTAATCCGCCTACGCGCCCTTTACGCCCAATTATTCCGATTAATGCTTGCACCCTCCGTATTACCGCGGCTGCTGGCACGGAGTTTGCCGGTGCTTATTCTCCAGCTACTCTCAAATTGAATAGTTATTCACTACTCTTTCTTGCTCGCTGGCAAAAGAACTTTACAACCCGAAGGCCTTCATCATTCACACGGCGTCGCTTTGTCAGGCTTTCGCCCATTGCAAAAGATTCTCGACTGCAGCCTCCCGTAGGAGTCTGGGCAGTTCTCAGTCCCAGTGTTGGCGGTCAGTCTCTCAACCCGCCTATACGTCTTAGCCTTGGTAGGCCATTACCCTACCAACTAGCTGATGCAGTATAGCCCGCTCTTTATCCGCAAGGTCTCTCGCAAGATCCCCCACGTTGGTAGACACAACTTTTATTGTGTCACCTCATCCGGTATTAGCGGCCGTTTCCAGCCGTTATTCCGAGGATAAAGGTACGTTAGCTATATATTACTAACCCTTCCGCTACTAAATAAGGACAAGTCCTTATTTCGTACAACTTGCATGCCTCATCCACGCCGTCAGCATTCAATCTGAACCAAGATCAAATTCTCAGAAAATTGTTTTAAAAAAAGTTTTGACTAGAGCATATTCACATCACGATTCTCAAGGAACCACGACATGAGTACTATTGTACTTGAGAAGTCTTGCGACTTGCTTTTAATAAGCTTTCGTCACAGACTCCCCACTACTCGTCACTTCATTATCACTGTCATACTTGCACGCTTTAACACGCACATCAGTGCAGCTATCTCGCTGCTATTCTTCGTCTTACACTCGTCGTGTTCGTTGAAGATGACAACACAATAACACTCTGGCTGAATTTAACGCAACACCTTTTGTTTTTTTTCTCTTGACCCTCTTGAAATAGGTGTGAGAGAATGGTTTCCATAAAGAAAATTAAGTCCACTTTAAGTCCCATTTCACCTCTATTCTTATTGTAGACTTCTTGTTTTCTAAAAAATTTTTAATACTTTTCTAGGTTTTTTCAAAATGAAAAAGATTTTCCAGTCAGGCTCTATAAAAGAACTGTGGAGCGTCACCTCTTCGCTCGCCATTAGTTATTTTTCTATGTTCGTTATGACTTTTGTCGATCGGATATTTCTCGCAAAATATTCTCAAGATGCGCTGCAAGCCGCAACCACCGCAGGGACCCCCGCTTGGGCCATCTTATTTGCCATCGTAACACTCATCTCTATGTCTGAAGTGATCATCGCGCAGCGCAATGGTGCCGCCCAATACCGTGCGCTCGGCTCCACCCCCTGGCAAATGGTCTACCTCTGCCTCATGGTGACTCCCGTCCTTTACTTTATAGCTCCCTATCTTGCCGAGCTCATTTTACACCCTACTCCTTATAATAGAGAGTGGTTCGTCTGGTCTATTTATAGTGGGCCCGCCTATTTTCTTCTTGCCGCCTTCACTGCCTTTTATGTGGCGCAAGGAAAATCTCATATTATTAAATGGCTTGCCCTTCTAGGAAACGCAACCAATATCGTTCTCGACTACGTTCTCATCTTTGGATACAAAGATATTATCCCCTCATTAGGAGTAAAAGGGGCCATCATTGCCACAGGAATTGGAACTTTAGTTCAGGCATTTATTTTATTTACCCTCTTTATGTCGAAAAAAAATCGAGAAGAATTTGGAACCAACCGCTTCAAATTCGATAAAGAACAATTTCGACAAATTCTTCGGATCGGTTCACCTCCTGCAGTTTTCATTCTTTTTGAAATTGCCGGTTGGGCCCTATTCTATCATATGATGACAGATCTTTCTCCACTCCATATTACGACCGCAAATATCGTGCAAAGCATCCTTTTCCTCTATTTTTTCTTCGGTTGTGGCATGGAAAAAGGTGCTTCCGTAATCGCTGGAAATTTGATCGGCGCCAACAAAAAAGAATTTCTATCCAATCTTGCCAAATCAGGAGTCATTCTCACCTTTGGTTTTATTTTCTTCGTGAGCATTTCACTCTTTTTCGGCGCGGATATATTGATCCAAAATTTGACTAACGAACAATCCATTCAAATCGATGTTGCCCTCCTAAGAACAACAATAAAAGGGATACTTCCCCTTCTTGTCGTCTACCTCCTTTTTGAAAATTTCCGCTGGCTCCTCGGGGGAATTCTCATCGCAGCAGGCGACACTTTTTTCATGATGCTCTCCGGCTTCTTTTCTGTTTGGGGCTTTTTAATCCTCCCAACCTACATTTTCGTCTATCTCAAACAGGCAGAAGTCACTCACGCCTTTTGGGTCTGGCTGTTTTATAGCATCGCCGCGACCTTCCCAATCTACCTGCGCTACAGAAGTACCGGCTGGAAAGAACGAGCACGCCTTATTGATGAAGCTCCAGAACCGTTAGAAATCATCAATGAAACTGAAACATCGCTAGAAAATGCAGAAGACTCTTAATCCCCGCCTATATCTTGCCCCGATGGAGGGGCTTGGAGCCATTGAGTTTCGAAAAATGCTTGCCGTCATTGGGGGCTTTGACGAATGTTGCACCGAATTTATCCGGATTCCGATGAACCCCCACCTACCGAGCCTCGTCAAAGATTTTGATCCGCTCGCTACATCCCCCGTCCCTCAAGCGGTTCAGTTAATGGGCGTCAACGCAAAAGATCTCGCAGATGCCGCCGTTCTGCTCGCCCAAAAAGGGGCACATCGAATCGAGCTTAACTGCGGTTGCCCATCCAATACAGTCACTGGGAAAGGGGCCGGCTCTAGCCTCCTCGACACCCCAGAAAATCTCTACGCCATTTTGAGTGAAATGTGCGAAAAATGACCAGCCCCCGTCACCGCAAAATTGCGCATCGGAGTTAATGACGATAAAAACTTCCTAAAGAACATCCATCTCGTCGAAAAAGCTGGCTGCCAAATGATCACCCTACACGCACGCACCAAAGCTGACGGTTACACCCATCCCGCTCGGTGGGAATATATTAAAGTTGCAAAGCAAGAACTTTCGATTCCAGTTTGCGGCAACGGAGATATCACAACTCCACAAGCCGCCCGTGACATGTTGGAACAAACAGGTTGTGATCATTTGATGATCGGTCGCCAAGCAGCCCGTGACCCACTTATTTTTCATAAAATTCGGGCAACATCGCCTCTAGACGAGACGACCCTTCTTCTTCAGGGGCTTGAAACTTTTTTCTTCTGGATCCAAAAACGGGGAAACCCACTTGGTTCGATCAAGCAATTGGCAAGCTTTCTTTTAACGAATGAGCCTGAGCTCAAAAAAAGCTATCTAACGACCTCGTTTGAGAATGCTAAACATGCCGAAGAAAAGCTCATCTCATTGATCGTTAACCGCTTAACGGCAAACTTGTAATTTTAATTATAAATAACTATGTTAAGTCTATGGGAAATAGACGGCGCAGAATCGTGATCTTAGGTGGAGGCTTTGCCGGAGTCTACACAGCGCGCTACCTTCACAAACTTCTAAAAGAGACCGAAGTCGAGATTTGCCTCGTCAATCGCGACAACTATATGACATTTCAGCCGATGCTCGCCGAGGTGATCGGAGATGCCCTCGGAGTCTATGATACAGTCAGCGCTTTAAGCTCGTTGCTACCCAAAACAAAGCTTTTTATTAATGAAATTGAGAAAATTGACCTCGAACACAAACAGGTCTTTCTTGTTTCTTCCTTTAAAAAGCAGCACATCGTCCTTGATTACGACGAACTTGTTTTAGCATTAGGCAATGCAACTGATTTTATCCATTTAGAAAATGGGGTTTGTCAACATGCGCTCAAATTTAAAAATCTCTCGGATACTCTCATTTTACGTAATCACATTATCCGCGTCCTTGAAGCCGCAGCCACCGAAAAAGACCCCTCTTTAAAACAGGCCCTTTGCACATTTGTTGTGGCCGGCGCTGGCTTTACCGGAAGTGAAGTCGTTGCTGAATTGACCGATTTCGTCGCAAAAATGGTTAAAAAACTTACCGGAATCAAAAAAGAAGAGATTCGCATCTACCTCGTTCACTCTAAA
>Ga0075158_10004126_pt1 | contig 10065 bp, 11 predicted proteins | sample JI91814BDNA_FD_70968 | JGI IMG/M metagenome (GOLD analysis project Ga0075158, IMG submission 70968) | Wastewater effluent complex algal communities from Wisconsin, to seasonally profile nutrient transformation and Carbon sequestration -... | ecosystem: Engineered > WWTP > Effluent > Algae... | reverse complement strand
TTTTTTGGCTAATCGATGTGCCAAATCGCTCTCAAGATCGGGGTTAGCTTCTAAAATTTGCTTCATGGTAACGGGACCTTCAGAAGCAATACCCCTCATGACCGGAGTTGCGGTACCTTCACGTTCAGCCCGAGTAACTACTTCTTTAACTGTATTCGGCATAAGGCCAAATCGACCAATAGCTCGTTGACCTTCGTGAATACCACTTTCAATTTCAGGATGATTGAAATTAGTTCCGCCACTTGATTCAATCTGTGAGATAGTATCAAGAAATAGCTCACGATCAACCCGTTCGGGGTTCATCATATCTAATTTTTCTTTCAACAAATCATCCAAAGGCATATTACTCAGCTTTTTCTAATTTAACAGATTTAGGTGTTGATTGAACTGCTTTTGCTAATACTTGTAACGCTGTTGCAATAATTTCGTGATCTTTACGTGTGAGTTGTAACATAGCAGTTGCGCTTTCTAAAACTTTTAGAGCTTCTATTTCTGTCATATTAATCCTCGACTGTTGGGTTTTTTAAAATTGATTTAGTAACCAAATCAAATGCTTTTTTGTAATTTTTTAATTCTTCCGAACTCATTGGTAGCTTATAATTTTTTAAAATAGCTTTAGCTTCTTGTAATGTCATATTTTCCTACAAATCTATCCAGGAGCTGCCATCATAATAGCTTAATTGATTTAACGTTGTGTCAAAAACAATCATTCCAGCAATACTAGTTAATGCGTTCTTTTGAACGGTTGTCATTCGACTTAAAACAACAGCTTTTGTTGTGCTTTTTACTTCAACAGCAACGCTACTATTTGAAACAACATCATCCGAACCCGCAGTTCCACCAACTAACAAATCTCCAGCTAAGTAATTATGTACCGTTGGTGAGGCATAAAATCCCCAAGTTGTTGTTCCGGGATCACCAAAAGGAAGATCAAATTTATAACCACTTAAACGAGTAATACTTGTTGTACCATTTGGAATTGCAATAGATCGGCATAAATCTAAATTAGCAATTGTTCCGCCTGTTGCTCCCGGATCTAAGGAAATAGCAAATGTTCCACCCGATACTTGATCGATTGTCGCTCCTGTTCCCATTTGAACCACGGCGGGTAAAGCTAATGCCGCCAGTCCAACAAAGGAAGTGGTTACAACTGCATTATCGCCCATAGTTAACAACATGGCGGTATTAATACCTAGTGTATCACCATTAGCTACTGTAGTATTAGCTGCAACCGTTGGACTTGACACTAAACTATGAATCGATTGGGGAGAGCCACCACCATCAATAATTGCTTGCGCAGCAAAAGCGTTTAATTTACCGATGGATAATGCTCCACCAAAAGTAAGATCTCCGGTAATCTCAACATCACCATCAAGATAGGCAGCTAAAACATTACCAGGATTAACTCCACCAGTAAAATTCTCAGGACCAAAGATATCTTGAGCATTACCACCAACACCGCTAATAGTAACGGTAATCGCTGCAGCTAGATTAGGAATAGCGTCCATGGCTGCTTTAATTTGCGTTGCGGTCGATACACCATCTTCAATTTGAACAGTAATATCTGTTCCAAGGATACTTACAACTTCGGAACCAGCGGTAGCACCGGGAGTATATTCTAAAGTATAGTTATTATTGTCACCGGGCTGAATAAAAGTAAAAGTTAAATCTTGTTCAACGAGAGAAGATTGGACTCCGGCATAAGGAGTCACATTGTCCATTGTAACTTGTAATCCGGCAGCATATCTTGCTGATGTAATAATCGGATTGACATTTACACCATTAAAATAACCATTCGTATTAAATGTTCCTAAATTTCCACCAACATTAACTCCAATAAATCCAGCATTACCAGTAAAAATAGGAATTGTTGGTGTAATAGTCAAGCCAAGATAGTTATTGTTATTATTTATCGATGCAATAGTAGGTGAAAAATTCCCCGATTGATAATTTGGGGTAGCTGTTGCTATATTTGTTGCATCATAAAAACCACTAATATATGTAGATGGATCAATAGTGGCAGCCGAGTTAACGTTAAATTGAAATCCGTAGCCCTGCATTGGTCCACTAATATTCACATTAGCATTAACTTGTCCAAATCCAAAAGCATAAGAAAAACCATTTACATCAATTGGATCAGTACCGTTGCCTAGGGAAAAATTATTTTGAATAAACTCAAAACTACCGAGATCACTCGTTCCATTATGAAATAAATTATTAATTAAAAATCGAGCCGCAGTTCCGGTCGTACCAATATCAAATCCAGTAGAATCGGGATCAATTTGAAACTGATTATTGATGGATACATAAGCTTCATCGGGTGAATTTTGTAAAGGACGAATTTCCGTATAAGATGAATTAATATTTAAAGATTGTGATAGATTGTTTGGTTCAACATCTAAATCAATCGCTAAACCGCCAGTAATATTATTTAAAGTAAAAGCAGTAAAAGAAGATAGATCTCCCGATCCATCAAATCCGGTAAAGGTATTAGGTGTTCCTGTTGGAACAGATGCGGCAATCTCATCAATAGCATCTTGAACATCCGTTGCAGCTAAGCCAGATACCGTATTGTCATACGTAACTTCAGCCGCGTCATAATCTCCGGCTTGAGGAACAACTGCACCAGTTCGACCATTAAAACTCGCAACCGTTCCACCAGCAGATACAGGTTGAAAGGTTCCCGTATTATCCACGGCAACAACTTGGTTTGCTTGAGAATCAAACGCAATCATTCCGGGACGTTTTTCTTCAATGTCCGTCAGATTATCTGTTGTATTAGTTGGAAGTACAATAACGTGAACATTATCAGCTAGTCCACCATCGATGTACTTATTTTCTAATATAACAAATTTTTTATCACTAAATTCGATAGCCATTTAATTCTTTCTTATTGCAAAGGAACCTGATTCGCTTGAGTCGGCATATTTTCAAAAGGCGGTGGCGGACTTGCTGGTGATGGCGGAGTAATTCCGACAGCTTCTGTTGCATTTGTTGACTGAGTAAGCGGTTGATTTAAAACTCCAGGAACTTCGCTAGGCATTTCACTCTGATTTACTTGTGCGTTCGGATCTTGAACTCCCGGTCCACCTGGAGCACCCATCATGGGAGGTGTTAGCGGTTGTTCACCCATCATCATGAGTAACTGAGGGTCAATTCCTCGCAATAAATTAATATGTTCTTGAATATGCATAAGTGTTCTTTGTACAAGCTGGGGATCTTTACGAAGATCGGGATCAGCAAGTACACACTTATGTTCTTTAATATGCAGAGAATGTTGGTCAGTTGCAACGGCAATAACTTCACCACCGTCAACCAGCGATTCGTTCTCAGATTTAATGAGAAGAAGTTCGGATTGAGTGTCCTCAGTCATTGATTCGAGTGAACCTGTATTAATAACCTGAATGTATTGTTCAGGCGTCTTAATAATACTCATTTGCATAAGTTGCTCGGCCATTTCGACACGACCAGCAGTAGTTCGCGCTAAGGGATTACCAACATCAACAACAACTCGACTAATTTGCGAGATATCATCGCCAGTAAACTCTTTCATTTCAGTACGATTTGATTTACCAACAATCATTGCAATCCGAGGAACTGAGGCAAACCGTTGTAACATCTTAATAAGGCCAGTTCCAACATCCTCAATAATTTGAACATATGACTGTTGAAGGCCTGACATGTATTGAAGTGACATGGATTGAATAAGAGCTAATGCGTTACCAGATTTTAGATTATCAGGCGGATTACCACGAGCTACCGAGTTAACACCCGAGATGGTTTCCATTTCTTTAATCAATTGACCTAAGAACTGAAAGACTTCGGCTGGGGTATTGGTTAGATTTAGAGCTTCAGGTTTACCGATTGTCGCATTATATTCAATTAAATTTAATCCACCAAGAAGATTTGATGGTGTAATATCCGTACCGCGAGGCATCATGATATTCTGAACACCAAAGGCAGATTGGTTAGAAAGAATAGTACTAAATAACGAGTTAACTGCATCCTGAATTGGCAGCAAGTCAAACATTGGAGAATAGCCAAAAGGAGTACCAAGAATATCACTTGGAGATATACGGTAAATTGGGAGCACGTCATAAGGCATCGGTGCATCCATTAACGTAACATCATAATCGACAAATAAAAGATAACGACCATCAGGCATCGCTTCTGTACGTTTATGAAAAAACTCATAAACACAGATATCGTCAGTTTGATAAACACCCAAATAATCAAAATGATTATGGGAATATTCGTCTTTATGGGGAACCGCTAAAATCTTCTCCCGAACTTCGGGATATTTAGCAGCTAAGTCAAATTTATTTTTATAAGAACGACAAAGAACCCAGTCGTGATCTTGGTTTTCTTTAGTTGTATCAACAACTACATCAAACGGAGATAAATTGGCAAATTGAACATCGCCTTCATAAACTGGAAAACCTTCGGTAGCTTGCCCACCGTCTGGTTGTTCTTCCATTCCAGCTAAAGGTCCTTCAGTGGGAATACGGTCGTAGATTTCTCCACCTGTTGCATTCCACTCCATCTTGATATAACCACTACCAAGAACAATTGCATATTCTACGGCAGTTTTAAGATAACGTTCAAGACGTTTTTCTCTCATGTAATAGTCAAGTAGACCATTTGCTAATTTTGTCTGAACAAGTGATTTATAATCGGTATTTACTGCTCGGGCTTCCATCGTTGGACGCGTAGCAGTAATCATAACTAGAATATTTTGGGCAATATTTCTAAAATGGTTAACGGGAAGATTGGCTAGTTCGCCCTGATCTCCGCTAAAAGTAATTCTATGGCCATCTTGAACAGATGTATAATAAGCGCCATGATAAGCTGCCCACATTTCACGAAGTTTATCTAAATAGCCATTAGTATCAAGGTTCCGAAACCACGAGTTAGCCTTCGTTAAAAGAACGCCAACCGTTTCATCGGCTTCGCGAGCCGCGAAATATGTTTCATCATTATGTGCCATTATTGGAACCTCATCTAGAATAACTTGTTAATTAATATTATCTTTTAACGCTTGATCTTTTTCGAAAAAGGTCTACCCAAACCTGTTGCTTGGGAGTAAACTCCGTTTCCTGATTTGGCGTAAAATAATTGTCAGATCCTTTAAAACCGTAGCCGGGAGGATATGGGTTCTTAGTTTCATGAATATTTCTAATTAGATACATTAAAGCTGGAATAGCATCCCAGTGGCCATTTGAGCCACTACGACTAAAATCTTTCTTATTCTTAGCCCAAGTACCGTTCCGAAGATGATATATTAAAGTTTTACATCTAGGATGTATTATTATCTTCTCATCGGCTAGTTGAACTCGAAGTGTATTAAGTACTGCATCCCGATTATCTTTTCGAGTTGGTATAAATTGAAGATTATATTTATGGCTTAGATCACTTAAGAAGATTATATTATTATTGTCGGCCACTCGGATATATGGTGGCTTAAATTCACCGCTCATGGGGTTAGTCCATAACTCTTGTTCTTTTTTACTAACCAATTGAGCAAAAGTATCGATACGAAACTCTGGTCTTAATATAAAACCTCGATCTTCGTTACCAGTTCGGGCATTACCCTTCTGACCAAAGACCAATTCGTCTTGAATTATGGTGCGACCATTCTTAAAATCATAATATCCAAAAAGGACAACAGTTAAATCGGCTCCACCGATATCCATGCCAACATAGGCATCTAAAAACGGAGGTGTTGGGACTTCTTTAACAATTTTTTTCTCTAATTCTTCTGTGAATTCGGGAATAATGGCCATATCGGCATTATTTAAGACTTCGCAGAGATATTCGCGTCTAAATTCTGGGTCTTTTTCTTTTAATGGGTATCGTTGAATAATAGATTGAATTTTAGCTTGAGAAAGGAGAGGATTATCGTAGATTGTATACTTAATTAGCTTATTATCTAGTTCGGCTGGTCTAAAAAACTCGGAAATGAAGTCATGATCTGCTGTTTTTGATGGAGTTGAAGCCAGAATACCACGACCACCCGTTGTGTCGGCTGTTGGTGCGAGAATTGTCTTAACAACGTAGTTTAATTCATCACAAAAGCCAGCTTCATCCACGATCCAGAGGTCAGATTTACCTCCCCGAAGATTTTCATGGTGTCCATTGTCGGTTCCAGCCATCTGAATTATGCTCCCGTTTGGAAACATATACAAACATTCATTAGTTTTAAATTCGTATTTCAATTCAGCCGGACAATCACTGAAGATTTCCTTCATAATCGGGTCCAAAATGGTTTTCACCATGTTTTTTCTTGGACAAACGTATTTAACAATTGAATTTGGTTTTTGTAAGCAAATTTCAGACGCTAAAAGACATAAAAGAAACGATTTACCAAGACGACGACTACACGCAATAACCGTTACTTCTTGATTTTGCTCTATATAAGACGCAAGCATCTTCTTTTGTACATCATGAAGCTTATAGGTGAGCTTGCCGCGATACCATAGTTCGCGAATAGCTTCTTTTTTACTTATTGGTTTTGTCTGTGTCATCAGATGCACTCGCTATCTGGGCTAATGTAATCTCTGAAACATCACGATAACTCGCTTTAGAGAGATTAACAGTAGATTCGTCTTGAGATAGACGTTTATTTTTCACTAAAAGATCAAAAATCTTTGTTTCTTCTAGTGTGAGTGATCGAGTTTGTGCTAGTTTACGCAGACGATCTAATTGCATCATCGCAATTTCTTCTTCTGGCGATAATTCTAACTGAATTTTCTTTCGAGGATCAACTGGGGGTTGAACAACCGGAACGGTTTTAGCAACTAAATCTTGTAAATGAGTTAATTCCTCATTCTTTTTACTAATATCTTTAAGAAGCTTCTCAATAGTTCGCATACTTGCAATATTTTCTCTTTTTAAAGAGATTAATTCTTTTTTTAATTGTTCAACACTTAAATTGGGAATTAAAATATCTTTATCCGACATATTTATCTCGTTTTAATCGATTATCTTGAGCCCAAAGAGGCTGAAGATTACTATAATGGCATGCTTCTTGAAATTCTTTTAAATCTTGTAAATTAAATTTAGATAAAGGTTTAATGTGATCTATATGCCATTCGCCGTAATTATCCCAGGTCATACCCGGTTGAAATTTTGATTGCAAATATTCACGAAATTCTGTTAAAGAGCAACCCAAGTCTCGAACAGCTGAACCTTTTTTATTTTTACCTTTTATAATATGATGAATTCGTCTACGTAAATTTTTTGATAAACGATAATTTATATCAGTTAATCGTCGAATTCGCTCTCGGGCTGCTCGTTTTTTTTTATGTTTTTCAATATATGATTTAATTTTATCCGGATTTTTTTGGTTCCAGGTCTTAGTATATTGTTTTCTATGTTCTTTATTTATTTTTTGCCAAATACCTGTTGTAATTTTACGTTTTTCTTTATAACGAACATTATATTTTGCATGACAAATTTTACAATAAGAACCCAACCCGTCCTTTAAATTTTTATTACGAGTAAATTCTGTAGCATCTTTTATTGTATAACATTTTCGGCATTCTTTCATTTAAAAATACCGGGTTTTCTGCGGAACAACATTCTTATCCATAGTTAAGGCACTAAGTTTACTCTTAACTAACTCTAGTTCTTTTCGAACTTCTTCTTGGATTTGAACTGGTTCGGGCTTTTTAGACTTTAAAAAGAGCTTATATGCTTCGTATCCTAGAACGGGAATAGTGATCAGCATCGCGCTCGGCGAGACATCAAAAATAATTGCCTTACTGACTAAAGCTAAGACAAGTGCATGTGCAAAATTTATGCCAGATAATCTCGATAAACCGAGTTTTACCTTATTTAATAACTGTTCAGCAGTCATTCAATCCACCTAAGGGTATGTATTATATTTTGTACAACGTTTACTCATGGCGTGAAGGCCGTTTTTTATTAAATTCGCCTATTTAGGCGTGTGCTCTTAGCCGTAGAGATAATAATTGTATCTAAATAACTTGTTAAAAAGGCTTGACAATATGATTATTATATGTTAATATATTTATAAAAATGAAAAAATGTATTAAATGTCATCAAGAAAAAGAAACGGTTCACTTTGTTCGACGAGATAAGTTAATGTATAAAAATACATGTAAAAATTGCCATTCTCAAGAACAAAAAAATAGATATAATGCCAACCCCGAAAAATATAAATTAATTGCCAAAAAGTCTGCTATAAAACATAAATTACGTCGAGCTGAAGAATCTAAAAATACATATTGGAAAAATCGAGAAGAACGACTTGAAAAGTCTAAATTATATTATCAAATGAATAAAGATGCTTATAAAAATAAAGCTAAAGAATATCGACAACGTAATCCAGGCGCATATTCTCGATATGAAAAAGAACGTAAAAAGAAAGATATTTCCTTTAAATTATCTAAAAACTTAAGAAGCAGGTTTAGATCTGCTTTAAAAAAGAATTCTAAAAATGGTTCGGCTATTCATAATTTAGGTTGCACTATAGAAGAGTTCAAAAAATATCTAGAATCCAAATTTCAACCGGGTATGACCTGGGATAATTACGGCGAATGGCATATAGATCACATTAAACCTTTATTTAAATTTGATCTTACTAAGAAAGAAAATATACAAAAAGCGTGCCATTATAGCAATCTTCAACCTCTTTGGAAACAAGATCATTTTATAAAAACTAAAAAAGATATGTGTTGACTTTTAATATAACACATGGTATGGTTATTTAATACGTCAATATGGGAGATTAAAACTTAATGTCAAATTTAAAAATATATCCATATAATATTGGAAGTGAATCAGCAAAAGATTTAGCTATTATATTAAATGCAATTCGAATTAAACCCGACGGAAATTATATCCCGAAACAATTACATACAATCATTAATTGGGGTTCTTCTCGAATTCCAAATTGGGCATCCAGAGCTACTGGTCGTGGGGTTAAAATCCTTAATTCTATTGATAAAGTTAGTATTGCTGGTAATAAACTTCAAACTTTACGAACTTTACAGTCAGCTGGTGTTTCTGTCCCAGAGTTTACAACCGATATGAATGTTGCTCGTCGTTGGGTAAATACCGGCGGAACGGTTGTTGAACGTCATAATTTACGGGGTAATAGCGGAGAAGGCATTCGAATTGTAAATTTAGATGACGAAAATATGCCGTCGGTTATTCAAAATGCTCCTTTATACACTAAATTTATTCCTAAGACAGCAGAATTTCGTGTACATGTATTTAATGGTCAAGTTATTGATTATATTGAAAAGAAAAAAATGGCAGTTGACCGTCGCCCGGTTAATTTTAATAAATATGTATCTTCGGTACACCAAGGTTGGGTATTTGCTCGAACGGATGTACGAGATATTCCTGAAGTTAAACAAATTGCAATTAAGGCAGTTCGGGCACTTGGTCTTGATTTTGGTGCGGTTGATGTAATTTATTATGAAGGTTGTCCTTATGTTCTAGAAGTAAATACTGCTCCCGGTTTATCGGGCACTACCCTTGTGCGGTATGCCAATGCGTTAAGACGTTATATGGGAGTAGCAGATTTACCTATGTCTCAAGTTAACGAAATTCTTGGGAGTGCCAATGAAATTGTTCCTGCTTCTCCGGCAGCTAATATAGCGCAAGACCGGCTTGGGAGCGTATCGGAAGATGGAATGGTTACTCTTCGTTTGGATCGGGCTACTGCCTTAAAGCTTAAGTCTCTTCTGGCTTATATTTAAGGTTAATTTTCTCCTTTGGGCCTGGCTCCTTTGTTAGGGAGCCGGGACTTTTCAGAAAGTAGAATAATGAAACTTAGTTATTTAACGATTATTTTTACAATGAATACTTGCGCAACGTATACACATGGTCCGTATAATCATGATACGTTCCAAGATCCAAGTTGTTATGCAAAATATGGCGGCCAATATGGTTATTGTGATCGCTCAATTTACTATGTACCAGGAGAAACACCGAAATGAAAGAAGGCGATATTGTAATTATTAATGAAGTCGCATACGACAATCCTAAAAGATATAAGGTTGTCGCTATTCAACTAAAACCTGGAGCCCAAGG
>Ga0075158_10004123_pt1 | contig 10069 bp, 12 predicted proteins | sample JI91814BDNA_FD_70968 | JGI IMG/M metagenome (GOLD analysis project Ga0075158, IMG submission 70968) | Wastewater effluent complex algal communities from Wisconsin, to seasonally profile nutrient transformation and Carbon sequestration -... | ecosystem: Engineered > WWTP > Effluent > Algae... | reverse complement strand
CGGCTTACTCTGCTTCTGGATCTGCGAGGCTTTCGGTACGCCGTCCTTGGTGACTATCAGCCTCGTCGGCATCTCCGGGCACATGGGCACCCGGGCCATCATCATCTTCGAGCGCTGGGCCGCCAAGCGGTACGGGATGACCATGCCTGAATCAACGGACAGGACAGGCCCATGAAACCCCTGTGGCTGGTCTACGCCGAGGGCTACCTGGGCCAGAAGGAGATCCCCGGCCCCGGCGCCAGCGCCTGGATCCGCTCCATGTGGCTGGGCCTGCGCGGTGGGAGCTGGTTCTGGACCTCGATCGGCAAGGGGGATGACTCCAAACTGCCGTGGTGCGGCGCATTTGTTGCGCATTGCCTCCAAAACTGCCACATGGCCCACGCCCAGCGCTACGCCAGCGCGAAGGCTTGGCTGGAATGGGGCACCAAACTGACTGGCCCGGCCCTGGGGTGCGTGGTGGTGTTCGAGCGCGAAGGCGGCGGGCATGTTGGCTTCGTCTACGGCCGGGACACCAAGGGCCGATTGCTGGTCCTGGGCGGGAACCAGGGTGACGCCGTGAACGTGGCCCCCTTCGACCTCAAGCGCGTGGCCGGCTACCTCTGGCCGGAAGACGCCGCGGTGCAGCCGGATGTCGGACTGCCCACGCTGCCCCTGTATCAATCCGGCGACCCCGCATCGGCCAACGAGGCATGAATGCCCTGCGCTTGGTGCGGTGCAGCAGACCACACGGTAAGCCACTGCCCCTGGAGACGCAGAGATGCTACTGAGCCCGGGGATTCCGTGGGTTCGGATCGGCCTGCTGGCCATCCTGATCCTGGCGATCGGAGCGACGGGCTTCGAGGGCGGGCGCCGCTGGGTGCTGGCGGACTGGAACGCCGAGAAAGCCGCCCAGGCCGAAGCCAAAGCAGCCGCTGCAGCCGCAGCGATGGAAGACAGTCGACGCCAAGCGGTGGCGCAGCGAGCAAGGGATAACGCCTATGAAACGGAAGTATGTACTTGACAAACGCACTGGGCGGGCGCCTTTGTCTTGTGACGGGTCGGCATCCTCAGTCCTTGGAATCACTCACTCCGCGTTCTAGAATTCTCCCTGGCCCCTGAGCCGGACTGAACCACCCAAGGCAATTGAAGCCCTACGGTCGTAGCCCACTCTGGGGCCTTTTTCGTGGTGCCGCGTATCAGCGCTGCGGCTTCACATTCGGATCAAACGGCTTCGTCAGGTCAGTCTGCCCGGTCGCCTCTCGCGCCTGGCGCAACTGAATCAGCTTCGATGCCACCTCGGCCGCCGTCTCGCGCTCTTCTGGACTCATAGCGTTGAGTTTGGCCACTAGAGCCGGCGATAGCCCGGCCTTTCGTACAACAGGAGATTTCATTCAATGACCCCAGGTAGTCAATCCTCGTTCGACCGCGCAGAAACCGACAGTTCTACGCTACTCGTCGTAGCGCATCCTCTTCCTGAAGGCGGCAATGGCGGCCTGCTGGGCAGGATCAGTGAGATCGTGGAGTTGTTTGTTGAGCGCGTCCACCTTCGCGCGAAGTTCACCGTTCTCCGCCTTGAGGTTGACTACCTCCATGCGGAGCGCGTCTATCTCCGCAAGCGTGAGCGCACCTTGCGCTTTCGCCTTGTCGCCGCCTTGGCTGCGCGTGGCATTCATGCTCGTCTCCATTGACGTGTTGGGAAAGTTGTAAGGTTGTAAGGCTCATGGCTTCTTCCCTCGCGTCGGAAGCGGCTTTGGTTCTGGTGCCTTTGACGCAGGCCTGCGCGGCTCAGGCGGGGTGCTAAGCATGCGCCGCAGCACTTCGTCTTCTGACGGCAGAGACTCTTTAGGGGGCGTAGTCATGGACTCCCTTTCGGACGAGGGGATCGGCGTGTCTTCTTTGATGCTGGAAGCTGGCCGCTGGGCCGTCGAGCTTTACGAGGCTTCTCTTCCAAGGGAGGAACTGGCATTAGCTGTTTATAGAGCCATGGAGAGGGCGCGTCACGAGGACGAAAGCGCGTCCGCTTCCAATGTTCGCGCAAGCGAATCTGGATGATCTGCAGATCGTGCGTCATGTTGTCGAGAGCCTCGGCATCGACTACGTGTCCCGACCTGTTCCCGATAGGTTTCGTCCACTTCAACCGGGGCGCCGCCGCCGCCGAGTTTGCCAGCCGGCTCGATGTTCATTGCTTCGCGGATGCGGTGGGCCATGAACCAAGCAGTCTTGTAAGTCACGCCCAGCATGCGCTCTAGCTGCTTGGCGCTAATGCCCTTCTTGGAGGCGCACATCAAATGCGATGCATAGACCCACTTGTGAAGCGCGACCTTGGAGCGCTCAAAGACAGTGCCCACGGTGACGCTGAACTGCGAGCGGCAATCGCCACAGAACAGCAGGCCAGGACGGTGCGCAGTGCCATTCAAGCGGCTATTGCGATCCGTGCCGCCGCAGTGGGGGCATATCGGGCCATTCGGCCAGCGGATCGATTCAAGGTGCTGGCGCGCCGCATCTTCGTCATTGAATCGGGGCAGGGTGTGGATTGCTTCGGCCATTTGGAAGGGTTCTCTTATGTCTGACTACATCGCAGCTCAGTGGGAACTCAAGTGCGCTTCAGTGCTGCCAGATGAATCTGAAGGCGAGCCCGCAGCTCAACGACGAACTCAGAGTCCGTCCCGGCTGGATAGTTTGCGCCGAAGAATTCGGCTTGAGTTTGAAAGCGCTGAAGGACTGCGGCCCGGTTCGGGTGAGTGTCCAGAAGCGCATGCACCAACAGGCGAAGTAGTGTCGTCTCAGCCTCGTGCTCATTGAGGATCGATTGCAAGCGCTCGGGGTCGATCTGCTTCATGGTGCACCTCCAATGCGACCAGTTTGCAGCCGAAATGTGCGTTTGTCAAGTATATACTTCCGATATAAAGGGGTGGCAGCAGACGCTGGCGGACTCGCGGGCCAGCTTGACGCCCTCCAGCAGTGGATCTCCGGCCAACGCGCCGCAGAATCCGAAAGACAAACCGACCAGAATGGACAGGTGAACCCATGAAACACGCCATTTTCATCATCGTGGCCGCCATCCTGGCCGCCGCTGCCGTCCCCGCCCGCGCAGGCGGCACCAATGGCCCAGTGGTCAAGTGCCACCCAAAGGTCTGTTCCAATCACGCCGTCCCGGCTTCGACCGGGAAGGGCAACTGCAAAGCCCACCCGGCCAGTTGTCGGTGAGGCCGGCGTGAACCTCGACTCCGAGCACATTCACCATCCACGCTTGGGCCAGGTGCCCACGGCAGGCAATCGCTTCCAAGCGATCCTGAAGGCCGCAAAGCGCCTTCATGTGATCCAAGCGGACGAAGCGCACCAAGACGCGGTGAACAACCGCATCCGCCGCAAGTCAGCCTTGCGCGCGGTGGTGCTCAAGTGACCACCGTGGAAAAGAAGCCGGCCATCGACTGGGAGGCCATCGAGCGCGACTACCGCACCGGAACCCGCTCGACCCGCGAGATCGCCGCGGTGCACGGGCTTTCGCATACCGCCATCAACAAGCGCGCCAAGACCGAAGGATGGGCACGCGACCTGAGCAAGGCGATCAAGGCCAAGGCCGATGCCAAGGTTTCCAGGGCTGCGGTTTCCAAGGAAGTTTCCAAGGAAACCAAGATTCTGGAATCCGAGGTGGTGGAAGCCAACGCCCACGCCATCGCCGAGATCCGCCTGGCGCACCGGGCCGACATTCGCCGGGGCCGCGCGCTGGTGCTGCAACTGCTGACCGAGTTGGAAGGCCAGACCGCCGGGCGCGAACTGTTCGAGAACCTGGGCGAACTGATGAAGTCGCCCGACGAGAACGGGCGCGACCGCCTCAACGAGCTCTATCACAAGGTCATCGGCCTGAGCGGGCGGGTTTCCAACGTGAAGTCGCTGACGGAAGCGCTGAAGAACCTCGTTGCGCTGGAGCGCGAGGCTTGGGGCCTGGGCACCGCGGAGCCGCCGAAGGGCGACGCCTCGATGCTGAGTGACGACGAACTGGACGCCGAGTTGCATGTCCGCCTTGGTGCTGCCCGAGCGGCGTGAGGACAAGGTAGCGCTGCTGGCGCTGCTGCGCGAGAAGGAACGACGCGAGGCCCGCAAGAAGCTGTGGACCTACTTTCCCGACACCGGCCCGCTGCGCCGCGAGCTCTACCAGCAGCATCTGGAGTTCTTCCGCCTGGGCGCCACGGTGCCGACGCGGTGTTTCATGGCCGCCAACCGGGTGGGCAAGACCGAAGGTGGCGGCGGGTATGAACTGACGCTGCACCTCACCGGCCGCTACCCGGAATGGTGGGAAGGCCGGCGCTTCGATCACCCGATCGACGCCTGGGCGGCCGGCGACACCAACGAAACGGTGCGCGACATCATCCAACTCAAGCTGATGGGCCGCGAGGAAGATGGGTGGGGCACGGGCCTGATCCCCGGGTCGGACATCGCCGACACCAAGAAGCGGCCGAACAGCAACGGCGCGCTGGACTATGTGACCGTCCGGCATGTGTCCGGCGGGGTGAGCCGGCTGGGCTTCAAGTCCTTCGAGCAGGGGCGCAAGGCTTTCCAGGGCACAGAGAAGCACGTTGTCTGGCTGGACGAGGAAAGCGAAGAAGGCATTCGGTCTGAGTGCTCGATGCGCCTGATGACCACCAACGGGCTGCTGATCGAGACGTTCACCCCGCTGCGCGGCCTGACGCCGATCGTGTTGAAGTACCTGGGCGAAGACGCCCATGTGCCCGAAAGCCGGGTGGGGAGGTACGAAGACCGGGCCATGGTGATGGCCGGGTGGGACGACGTGCCCCACCTGACCGAAGCGATGAAGGCCCGGCTGCTGTCCGAGTCCGAAACGCACTTGGTCGATGCCCGCTCAAAGGGTGTGCCGAGCATCGGAAGCGGGGCGATCTACCCGGTTCCTGAAGACCAGATCACGGTCGAAGACTTCGAGATCCCGGCGCACTGGCCACGGGCCTACGGCCTGGACGTGGGGTGGAACTGCACGGCGGCGGTGTTCGGAGCGATCGACCGTGAAGCGGACATTGCCTACCTCTACAGCCTGCACTACCAAGGCCGCCAGGAGCCGAGCACGCACGTTTCAGGCATTCACGCCCGTGGGACATGGATACCCGGGGTGATCGATCCGGCCAGCCGTGGCCGGAGCCAGAAGGATGGCGAGCAACTGCTGGTCACCTACCGCGACCTTGGCCTGACGCTGGTCGAAGCGGACAACTCCCGCGAGTCGGGGCTTTTCACCGTCCACCAGCGCCTGGCGACAGGCCGGCTGAAGGTGTTCAAGAGCCTGCGCCCGTGGCTGGCCGAGTACCGGATCTACCGGCGCGACGACAAGGGCCACATCGTCAAGGAGAAGGATCACGCAATGGATGCAACCCGCTACCTCGTGGTTTCCGGCCTTGACCTGGCAACAGTGGATGTCTCCGGCATCTCGACCGGCTTCCGCGCCCGAACGCGCTACAACTGAGACACGCCCATGATCGAATCATCCGACAGCCGCGACATGGCAGCGCGCAGCGGCGGGATGTCGCTCGCCGATCTGGAGCGCAAGCTGGCCGACATGGAGAACGAGCCCGTCTGGCGCCCGTCCTCGAACAAGTGCGCCGACTACTACGACCACAAGCAATCCAGCCAGGAGCGCATCCAACGCGCCCAAGAGACTGGCGAGCCGATGAGCACCATCAACCTGATCCAACGCACCATCAACGGCGCGCTGGGCCAGGAGGCAAAGACCCGCTTGAACTGGAAGGTGTCCCCCGACTCGGACGCTTTCAGTGACGTGGCCGCCGTCTTCGGCGAGAAGCTGACAGAGGCGCAGCGCGAAGCCAAGACCGACATGGCGATCAGCGAAGCCTACTCCAGCATGTTGCGCACGGGCATCGGCTGGGTGTCCGTTGACCGCAATCCCGACCCGCTGGCTTACCCGTACCGGGTCCATGCGGTCCACCGCAACGAGGTCTGGTGGGACTGGCGCTCCAAGCTGTCCGACCTGAGCGACGCCCAATGGATGATCCGCCAGCGCTGGGCCGACCTTGAGGAAGTGCAAGTGCTTTTCCCCAAGTACCGGCACCTGCTGGACATGGGAACGCACAGCGGGCCGATCACCGATGCCATGGCGCAGAGCATCCTGACGAGCCAGGGCGATTTCGAGTCCATCCACCTGACCCGGCGCACCTTCAGCCGCACCGAGGAAGAATGGCTTGACAACAGCGTGCGCAAGCGCATCCGCCTCTACGCTGTCTACTACAAGGCGCATAAGGAAGCGATCGCGCTGGTCATGGGCACCAAGCGCGTGCCCTTCAACAAGCGCAACCCGTACCACGTCGCCCTGGTGATGCGTGGCGCGGCCAAACTCATGCGCGGCCCGAGCTACGAGATGCGCCGGGCCATGTTCTGCGGCCCGTTCCGCCTGTACGACGAAGCCCTGCCAGGCCGGCATTTCCCGTTGATCCCGTTCATTTGCTACCGGGCCGATGACGACTTCAGCCCCTATGGCCTGGTCCACGGGATGATCGAGCCGCAGGACGAGTTCAACGAGCGGCGCTCCCGCCTGCTGTGGCTGCTGAAGGCCAAGCAGGTGTTCGTGGACAACGACGCCCTCGATTCCAAGTTCAACAACTTCCTCGACCTGGCGCGCGAGGTGATGCGCCCCGATGCCCTGTTCGTGCTCAACGCCAACCGCCGCAACCCCAACGGCTTGCGTGTGGAGATGAACCCGCAGCTTGGCGCCGAGCAGGCCACTGTGATGGAGGATGCCAAGAACCTGATTCAGGACGTGCCGGGCCTGTTCTCCCCGCAGTTCGGCAGCAACAAGGTGGGTGCCGAGTCCGGCGTGGCCCTGAACACCCTGACCGATATGTCGACCGCCAGCCTGGGCGAGACGAGCGACAACTACCGCACGTCCCGCCAACTTGTTGGCGACGCCCTCATGTGCGAGATCAGCCAGGACCACAAGGAACCCGAAATGGTTGTGATGGTGGGCACTGGCCGCAAGCGCCGGCCAATCACGCTGAACTCCAAGGACGAGGCTGGCCTGCCGGTCAACTCGGTGGACGACGCGCCAATCAAGGTGGCCCTGGGCGACGTGCCGAGCACCCCGAGTTTCCGCGCCCAGCAGCAAGTTTTCCTGTCCGAAGCCATCCGCGCCGCCGGCAACAACCCGGCCGCCCAAGCGGTTCTGCTGCCCGCCCTGTTCGAGTCCAGCGATCTGGAGCACCGCGAGGTGTACGCCAAGTGGATGCGCCAGCAAGCCGGCGTGCCCGACCCCGACGACATGGCCAACGAGGACATGGAAGCCCAGCGCGAACAGGCGAAGCAGGCCGAGCAGGCGGTGATGGCCGAGGCGAACAAGCGCGCCACGGCCGCCGACATTGCGCTCAAGGAGGCCAAGGCCATCCGCGAGCAAGCCGAGGCGGCGCTGACCAAGGCCCGTGAAGCCCTGACGCAGATCCAGACGATCAAGACCGCGGCCGAAGCCGAGGCGATCGCCAACGAACCCACCGAAGACGAGCAGATCGATCGCGTCTTCGCGGAGGCGGACCAAGCCGCCTGACCCTATCTCGCCACCGGGCGCCGGCCCTGGTGGATGAGTACCTGCCGGCAAACCCGTGAGAGCCCGCCCCGAGCAATCGAAGGCGGGCTTTCGCATTTCGGCCTCACCGATACAGAGGAAAGCAGATGACCGCAACGAATAGCCAGATGCTCGAAAGGCTCGAAGGCATCACCGACTTCACCGACCCGAACGCATTCAACGCGCTCTACGAGGACGAAGCCGGGACCGCCGCCGAAGCCACCCAGGGCGACACCCCCAACACCGAAGCTCCCGCGGCTGAGGTGAAGGTGGAAAGCAGCGCGACGCCCGCCGCTGCCGAGACGAAAGCCGACGAAGCGGTGGATGGAGTCCTGACCAAGGACGGCAAGCGCGTCATTCCCTACGACGTGCTGGCTGAAGCCAGGAAGACGGCAACGACCAACGCACAGCGCGCGGCCGAGCTCGCGGAAGCCAACCGGCAACTGCAAGAGCAGATCGAAGCGCTGAAGACCGGGAAACCGGAGCCGACCACCGAAGCCCCGAAGGGCAAGTTCACCGCGGAGCGCATCGCCGCTGCGCGCGAAGACTTCCCCGAGATGGCCGACATGATGGAAGGCCAGAACGCGCTGATCGACCAACTCGCTGCGATGCGAACGGCCGAGGCCCCCGCCCCGCGCCAGGCGCAGAACGACGAGGTTTCGGCAACTCAAGCCGACATCGACAACCTGCCGCTGCTGACGCGGTGGCAGGCCAAAGGCGGCCCCGTGTGGGCCGCCGCAGTCGCGCTCGACCAGCAGTTGCAGGAAGACCCCGTGTGGAGCGCCAAGCCGCAAGGCGAACGCTTCGCCGAGGTGCAACGCCGCGTTGCCGAAGACCTGGGCATTCCGACCCCATCCGCCACCCCTGCGCCTCCTGCTGCGCAGACCAAGCCACCGGCCCCGCTCGCGGCGCCCGCCCCTTCCATCTCCGACTTCAACGGGTCATCGCCGGCTTTGCCTGGCAGTGCGCCCCTCGATGGTCTGGCGGTGGGTCAAGCGGTGGACAAAGCGATGTCCATGACGTTGGAGCAGATCCAGCGAATGGTCGGGGTCAACGTCTGACACCCTGATTCAAGAGGTTTGAAATGACCACCCAAGTCACCGACACCAGTAACTTCGCACTGGTGAAAGAGAGCGTTGCGCTCACCGCCGTTGCCATCAAGCAACCCACCGACTTGACGCCCCTGATCGGCACCGCGCCGACGCAGGCCGGCGCCGAAGCCATCATCAAGCAGCAGTCTTCGCCCGGCCTGCCGGGTGTTCTGGTCACCGACCTGAGCGCCAAGAAGACCGGCACGATGGTCACCATCGAAGCCTACGACACCCTTGGCGGCGACCCGATCATGGGCGACCAGATGCGCGAGGGCCGTGGCGAGAACGTGGACATCAGCTCGATGGACGCGAAGATCGACCTGGCATCGAAGGTCATCAACGCCGTCCCCGGCACGATGATCGACCAGCGCACCAAGATCAACCTGCGCAAGATGGCCATGGCCCAACTCATGGGCTACTTCCCGCGTCTGCTGTGGAACCGCACCCTGGTTCACCTGGCCGGCGCGCGAGGCAGTCAGGTGGGCAAGTCCTGGCACATCCAGACCGCGGCGCAGTCCGATGCGGCCACGTTCGCGTCCAAGATGATCAACACGGTGAAGGCCCCGACCTACAACCGTCACTTCGTCATCAACGGCACGGAACTGGTGCAAGGCGGCGCCCAACTGGCCAGCATCGACTCCACCGATGTCTGGTCCCTGGGCGTCATCGACGCGCTGGCCGAAGTGCTGGACTCCCTGGAGTTCAAGCTCCAGCCGGTGCGCCTGCCGGGCGACCCCGCCGCAGCCTATTCGCCGATCAAGGGCGTGCTGTACCTCGACCCGATCGCCTATTCCATGCTGAAGCGCGACACCACGAGCGGACACAACATCCGCACCTGGCAAGCGCAGGCCATGGAGCGGGCGAGCCTGATGGGGCCGAACAAGCACCCGCTGTTCATGGGCGACGTGGTGATGTGGAACGGCATCGTCATCCGGCCGATGGAACTGGCCATCGTGTTCGCGGCCGGCGCCACGACCAAGCACATCACTTCGGCCAACCGCTACACGGCGACCGAGACAGACGTGACTGTCAACGCCGGACTGACCGCAGGCTACCGCGTTTCGCGCGGCATCCTGATGGGCGCCCAAGCCTTCGCGGTGATCCAGGGCAACAACACGTCGTCGGGCACCACGGCTTCGTTCAAGGAGCGTACCTACGACTACGACTCCAAGCACGAGGCCATGGGCGAGTGGATGGGCGGCGAGTGCAAGTTGCGTTTCTCGTTCCGCGACGCGGACGGGAACCTCGAACCCACCGACCACGGCGTCATGGTGATCGACGCGGCTGTCCGCACGGTCGGCAACTGATGAAGGGGGCTTAGGTCCCTTTCTCGCAACCAACTTCACATAGGAAACCATCATGGCCACCTACAAAGGTATCCAAAGCTCGCGGGCCAAGCTCGCAACCGCTCCCTACGGCAACAACT
>Ga0075158_10004122_pt1 | contig 10071 bp, 9 predicted proteins | sample JI91814BDNA_FD_70968 | JGI IMG/M metagenome (GOLD analysis project Ga0075158, IMG submission 70968) | Wastewater effluent complex algal communities from Wisconsin, to seasonally profile nutrient transformation and Carbon sequestration -... | ecosystem: Engineered > WWTP > Effluent > Algae... | reverse complement strand
GGCATCCGCGCGGCCAATTACCCGTTGACCGACGAAGACCTGGAAACCGATCGCCTGCCGCCACGCCTGCGCGCGCACCGGCGCAAGCTGTTCGGCCTGACCATCGATCCGGAACGCCTGCAGCAGATCCGCCAGGAACGACGCCCCAATTCCAACTACGCCAAGCCGGAAACCTGCAGGCGCGAGGTGGCGGCGGCGGAGGCGATGTTCCAGATGGAGCGCATTCCGACCCTCAGCACTACGCATACGTCCATCGAGGAAATCGCGAGCAAGGTGATGTCCACGCTGGGCCTGCAGCGCGAGATGTTCTGAACGAGGATATGGGGCAGGGGGGTTGTTGCTGGATCGCACCGGCCGAATGGCGTGCGGTGGAACCCCAAATTAGGCCGTCCGCGGCGATCCGTCAATGCTGCCGCAATCGATGACCAGCGTGTACGATCAGGCCATGCCCGAAGCCATCGCCCGCGCTGCACACATCCCCAAACTCAACCGTTTCGGTTGGCTGATGGCGCTGTATGCAGAGAACCATGCGCGGCTGGCGCGGTTGTTCGCGCCGGGTGACCTGGCCACGGGGCGTTATGTCTCCAGCATCGGCGATGGGCTGGACCTGTACCTGGACGTGATCGAGACGCACCGCTACACGGTGGAGCTGCGCTTGACCTACGGGGTGCTGGATCCGCAGACGGGCGAGCCGGATCCTTCGGCCTTCGTGCGCCTGTACCGCGATGCGAAGCAGGCGGAAGCCACGCACTGTTACGTGGGCCGTCGCTGGCAGGACGTGATTGGCATGTATCCGCCGCCGGCGGAGGTCATCGGCCACCGCATGCGCATGAACACGTTCCTGGGCAAGTGGCTGGAGTATCTGGCGGAACGCGGCCACGGCGTGGCGACGTTGCACCGGGTCGGGGAAACGGCGGTGGAAGTCGTCGTTGCTGGCTGAAAACAAGCGTTTTCGGTGACTCGCCGCCGCATGCAAGTCGCCAAAGCTGAAGATGCCGATCATCTTTATTGAACACAAGGCTTGCGTGATTCGCGGCCGCTAGCTAGAATTCCGCCCCTTCCAGCCTCGTGGGGCCATAGCTCAGCTGGGAGAGCGCCTGCATGGCATGCAGGAGGTCGGCGGTTCGATCCCGCCTGGCTCCACCAATATCCCGGCAAATAGGCCTGCTTGGGGTAGGGTTCAAGTTTCACTGCGTCCCCATCGTCTAGAGGCCTAGGACACCACCCTTTCACGGTGGACACCGGGGTTCGAATCCCCGTGGGGACGCCACTTGATTCAAGCACTTAGGGCTGCCGCAAGGCGGCCCTAGTTGTTTTGGACTTCTTAGCTATGCTTGAAAACCCAAGTCGCCGGTATCTCACATGTGGGAATCAGTGCTTAGTAGCCATTTCTTGTCTCTGTACATCTCAGAGCTGTATCGACTTGCTAGATCTGTTGACGACGAGTTGACAGCGATATTCAAGACATTGCAGATGCCTGAGGCAGGCAATGGTTATCTCAAAGTAGATCGTTCGCTGCATCAGCGAATTCTTCACGTTCTGATGTACTCCGCAAGGATTCGCGCGATGGTGGAAGTAGGCGCGCGCAACCGAAGCGGTAGTGCTCGTATGGTTATGAAAGATAGAGTAGTGGCATTAGCTGAACTTTTCTCTGAGATTGACCTTTCCCCAGTATTAAATGCAGCTGCAAGAAATTCAGTCGAACATTTCGATGAGTACATCGATGAAATTGCTATTAATTTCGTTACAGGTGAGTCACTTCGTCCTGCGCTTTATCCTGTCGACATGGTCTTGAGTAGTCGCACGATACTCAATCAATTCAAGATAGATGGCCAAGTACCTGCTGTATATCTAGTCCGTGCTTACATCGCTGATGAGGCTGTCTTCTCTAACTGCGGACATGAATTGCATTTGCGTCCATTAAAAGAGTGTTGCGCACAGATCAAAAAAATACTGGAATCCGTAGATTCGCATCTCGCTGAGAACGTGGAAGGTTCTTCTATGCTGGTGATTAATTAGTTTTAGACTGATTCTTTAATAACTGATAAGCCCGAGTAGGGCGGAACCGCCAAAGGCGATTCTGCCGCATGTCCCGCATCGGCCAGAGGGTTGCAGCGGTTAGACATGCGGCGGAATCCGCTTCGCGGGTTCCTGCCTGCGCAGGCTTTGCTTCGCCACCAAGTTGCTGGGTTGATGAAGCTAACCCAGCCTTCGACTAAAAAACATCATCGCATGCCCGCACCATCCATGCTCACTCGCTAGGTGAAAGTATGCTGAAGCCGCGACTCATAATCACTGAACCCGCTTGGCAGAACTTTTCCTCTATGTATCGCGAGGCAAAGGCTGTCGAAGAGGCGAAGACCGGGATGGAGGCGTCCCACCATCTTACTGCGACGCTTTACTTTGGCATATCAGCGCTTGAAGCATTCTTGAACCAGAGAATGCGCTTGCACCTTGCAGGTATGCCTGAGGCAGAAATAGTGGAAAGGCTTCGGAAGGAGACAATAGTTACGAAGATCAAGAAGTGGCCGAAGGAGATACTTGGTTCGCCAATTAGCCTTCGCCAAGAGACGCTGGGCAGGTTGATTCACTACAACGACGTTCGAGGGGCGTTAACCCATCCCAAACACGTGGATCACCGGGACTATATTGCGCTCGAAGTGCTCGATCCGAAGGACATAATAGACTCTATCGCCGAGTATATTTCCCAATTTTTATTTGGCGCAGGCGAACAATTTCACTATTGGCTATGGGGTTGGAACTACATAAGTCCGGGTAGGGAAGGTCACCAAATAGCACTCCTTCCAGCTAGCCAAGTTGTTTTTTCGATGAACGCTCTTGGATTTCCCCGCACGCCTGGCTTCCCACTGGCCTCAAGTCACAGTGACCTTTGGAAGTCCACGCACATGCGGGGTTACTCTGCATATGCGCATGTTGCTCGATTTCTAGAAAGTCTCGACCATTGTGAGCCAAAAGATCCTCAATTTCCTTATCAGCCCAAGTTATGCGGCCGTTGGTGGGATCCGGAGCATCATGCTGCCTGCGGACACGCTAGTCAGCAGGCTATTCAATATGCTGTTGACTACAATCCATGCGAAGAGCGGCGAATCAACGCCGCGACAATTCAATTCCAGCAGATGAGCAGGTTAAAGAGAGTCTGGCACATCATTAAGTTCTTATTCGGCGGAAAGTAGCCCGCGAAGAGCAGAACCGTCCAACGCGATTCCGCCGCATGTACCACATCGGCCAGAGTGTCGCAGCGCATAATCATTCGGCGGAATCCGCTTCGCGGGTTCCGCCCTACGCAGGGTAAGCCTGCTGTCCTATGGAGCCGTACTTGTGAATTTTGAAACTGCCAGATTCGATGCCAAGAAGTATTTGAATGGTGACAAAGCCATTAAGGCATTCCTGGATGATGCGTTTGAATCGGGAAGTGCTGATGTGTTTCATGAGGCGATTCATATTGCGGCACAAGTGTGCAATGCAGAAGATCTGAGCAAAGCATTCCACCCAGTGTGAATTCAGTGCCGTAGGCTGGGTTAGCACTACCAACCCAGCGCCTTTGCTTCGCTACCAACTTGCTGGGTTGATGAAGCTAACCCAGCCTACGATTCAGAACCAGAAACGCACACCCGCAACCCATCCATGCTCACTGGCCTCCCCGCCAGCCGCTTCCGCGAAATCGGCGGTGTTGCCGAAGCGGCGTGACCACGCGTAGCCCACGTAGGGCGCGAACTGCGGGTTGAACTCGTAGCGCAGGCGCAGGCCGAATTCCAGTTCGCTCAAGCCCTGGCCGATGCCGTTTTCCACATCGTCCTTGCTGTAGAGATTCGCCTCCAGCTTCGGCTGCAGTATCCACTGGTTGGTCAACAGGACTTCGTACTCGCCTTCCACGCGGGCGGCGAGGCGGCCGGAGTTACCGACGTAACCGGTCGCTTCCACCTCGAACTTGTACGGTGCCAGTCCCACCACGCCAATCGCCAGCCACTGCCGCGACGGGCCTTCGCCGAAATCACTGCGTACACCGATCACACGATCCCACCACGGACCCGTCGCGTGGCTCCACAGCAGTTCCGCATTGCCATGCGCACGTTCGCCACTTGGCTTCTCGCCCTCGCTGCGCAACACCATCTTGTCGAACGTGCCACCGACGCTGGCGCGCAGGTTCCAGCCCAGCGCATCGTCCTGGTTCCATTCCAACTGGTCCACGCGCAACACGGCGATCAACGGGTCCTCGACCATGTGATCGCGCATGTCCATGCCGCCGAGGTCCGGGAATGCAGCGGCGCGTTCTTCCGGCGTGGGCTCGGGAAATGGCGAAGTAGAGGGGGTCGGGGTTTGCGTGGCCGGCATCTGGTGCTGCGAATGGTCGACCACAGGCGCCTGCCCATGTCCTTCGTGTTGGGCATGCGCGGGCAGGGCGAACAGCAATAGCGCGAGTACGAGGAGCGACTTCATTCGACGCGCACCTCGCGGAACATGCCCAACTCCATGTGCAGCAGCATGTGGCAATGGTAGGCCCAGCGCCCCAACGCATCCGCGCTGACGCGGTAGCTGCGCACATGGCCGGGCAGCACGCTGACCGTGTGCTTGCGTACCTGGAATTCACCGGCTTCGCTCTCCAGGTCACTCCACAGCCCGTGCAGGTGGATGGGGTGCTCCATCATCGTGTCGTTGACCAACACGATGCGCATGCGCTCGCCGTAATTCAGTCGGATCGGCTCTGCCTTGGAAAACGGAATGCCGTCGAAGCCCCAAACATAACGTTCCATGTTGCCGGTGAGATGCAGTTCCAGCGTGCGCCCCGGCTCGCGCGGGTCGGGATCGTTGAAGGTGCTATGCAGGTCCGAATAGGTCAGCACGCGACGGCCGTTGCCGCGCAGGCCGATGCCGGGATCGCTGAGCGAGCGCGACGGTGACATGGTCTGCATGTCCACCGCCGGATTGCCGGTTTCGCTGGCGGGGTGCGAAACCATGTCGCTCGATCCGGCATGATCCATCTTGGAATGGTCCATGCCCGCCATGTTCGCACCGCATCCGCCTTCCATGCCTTTCATCGAGGCCATGCCTGCACCGCAGGATCCCTCCATGCCCTTCATGTCATGTCCGCCGTGTCCCATGTCCGTCATGGTCAACAGCGGGCGCGCGTCCAGCGCCGGTACCGGCGCGACGAGTCCGGCACGGGGCGACAGCGTGCCGCGTGCATAACCGCTGCGATCCATGGCCTGCGCGAACAGCGTGTACGGTTGGTCTTCCTCCGGCGTGACCAGCACGTCGTAGGTTTCAGCGACGCCGATGCGGAACTCATCCACCGACACTGCATGCACCGGTTGCCCGTCGGCGCTGACCACGGTCATCTTCAATCCGGGAATGCGCACATCGAAGAAGGTCATCGCCGAGCCGTTGATGAAACGCAGGCGCACGGTTTCGCCACTTTTGAACAGGCCGGTCCAGTTGCCATCGGGCGTCACGCCATTCACCAGGTAGGTGTAGGTGATCGCATTGACGTCGGCCAGGTCGGTCGGGCTCATGCGCATCGCGCCCCAAACCTTGCGGTCGGCGACAGTGGCGGGCCAGCCATCGCGGGCGGCGTCGCGGCGCAGGTCGCCGACGGTCTGCTTGTGGCGGTTGTAGTAGTCGGCCTGGATTTTCAGCTTGCGCACGATGGCGTGCGGATCTTCGTCGCTCCAGTCGGACAGCAGCACCACGTAGTCGCGATCGGCGGCGACGGGATCGGCGTCGCGCGGCTCCACTACGATCGCGCCATACACGCCCATCGCTTCCTGCAGACTCGAATGCGCGTGGTACCAATAGGTGCCGGCTTGCTTCAACTCGAAGCGGTAAGTGAAGGTTTCACCCGGATGGATGCCGTGGAAACTGAAACCCGGCACTCCGTCCATGTTGGAAGGCAGCAGGATGCCGTGCCAATGGATCGAAGTGTCCACGCCCAGGCGATTGCCCACGCGCACCGTGACGGTGTCGCCTTCGCGCCAGCGCAGCACGGGGCCGGGCAGGGTGCCGTTGATGGCCACGGCGGTTGCGGGGCGACCGGTGAGGTTCACCGGCAGTGCGGCGATACTCAAGTCGAATTCGGTGCCTGAGAGTTCAAGCGGAGCATTCGTATAGCTCGGTGCCGTAGTACCGCTCGCAGTAAACGGAATTTGTGCGCCTGCGACCACCAGACCGAGGCCGGTGACGAACTGACGGCGGGTTGGATCTTGCAGTGGCTTGCGGGTCTTCAAGCGTGGCGGTCCATTCTGTCTGGTGCGCATTATGCCAAGTGGGGCATATGGGGCGTGTAGGGGTCGTCAGCGAGGCACCCTGGACAGACCAGTACGGGACAGAAAGGTTCTTGGATGCGCCTGCACAGCGCCACACTCGGGTTTGATCCAGAACTGGGTTCAGGAATTTCGGCGCGCTAGATCTGTTTTGAATCTATCAAAAAAAAAGACAACACCAAATCCTGTGTCGTCATTCCCGCGAAGGCGGGAACCCATGGACTTTGATTTTCAATGGCTTAACGTCCATGGATCCCCACCTTCGCGGGGATGACGATTTGAAGTTTTACAGGGAACATGAATTATCTATTGAGATAGCTTCTACTCATCCCAACAGTTGCGGAAGGATCACCACCTTGCCGACCGCTTTACGGTTGAACAATGCCTCCAGCGCCTGCGGTGCCTGTGACAAGGCATAGCGCCTTGAAATCAGCGGATTGATCTTACGCTCGCGCAGCCAGGTGAACAGCAGGCCCATGTTCTCCGCATTCAATGCCGGCTCGCGGCGTACGAATTCGCCCCAGAACACGCCGACCAGCGAGCTGCCTTTCAGCAGCAGCAGGTTCGCAGGAATTTTCGGAATATCACCGGCGGCGAAGCCGACCACGAGATAGCGCCCACGCCAGCCGACGCTGCGTAGCGCAGGCTCGGCGAAGTCACCACCGACCGGGTCATAGACCACGTCCACGCCGCGGCCTTCGGTCAGCGCCTTGATGCGTTCGCGCAGGTCTTCGCTGCTGTAGTCGATGATGTCGTCGGCACCGCGGTCGCGTGCGGCCTGGAGTTTCTCCGCACTGGATGCTGCCGCAATCACGCGCATGCCCAGCAACTTGCCGATTTCCACCGCGGCCAGTCCCACGCCGCCGCCAGCACCCAGCACCAACAGGGTTTCGCCGGCTTGCGCGTTCGCGCGATCCTTCAGGGCATGCAGGGAGGTGCCGTAGGTCAGCACGAAACTGCCGGCCAGCTCCAGGTCCGCATCGCTGATGTCTGCAGGCAGTGGGATGACCGTGCTCGCATCGACCAGGGTTTCCTGCGCGTAGGCGCCATGGGACGCAATGCCAACGACCTTGTCACCCACGCTGAGGCGTTTCACTTCGCTGCCGACCTGGATGATTTCGCCGGACAGCTCGCCACCGGGCGAGAACGGGAACTCGGGCTTGAACTGGTACTTGCCCGCGACCATCAAGGCGTCGGGGAAATTCACCGCCGCCACCCGCGTACGCACCAGCACCTGTTTGGGGCCAGGAACGGGGGTGGGCATCTCGCGTAATTGGAGTGACGAGGGCGGGCCCCATGCGTCGCAGACGATGGCTTTCATCAGAATCTTCCCTCGGTCATGTCATACACTTTGTTGCGGAGTGCAACCAGTTTGGGCCCGAAATCCTGCACCAGCTTTTCCCGCGTCATCACCGACACGCGGCCGCTGCAGTTGAACGCGAGCACGCGGCTGCGGTCTGCGGACACCATCGGCACGCCGATCGCGAATACATCCGGGTTCCAGTCGCCCAATGAAAAGCAGAAGCCGTAGTTCTCGTAGTCCTGGCGCGCACGCACGATGCCGGCGCGTACATGCGGCCACAACCCCGGTTCGCATTCGCGTTCGAATTCGGCCAGCTGGCGTTCGAATACCTCCAGCGGCCGCGAGGCGAGGTCGGCACGGCCCAGTGCGGTCGAGCCGTGCGGTACGCGCGCACCTGGTTCGAGTTTCATCTGGAACGTCGCATCGCCTTGGCAGACTTCCAGCAGCACCATGCGCAGGCCGTCGGCGGAGGCGAGCATCACTGCCGATTGCGTGTAGTCCGCCAGTTCGCGCATCAACGGGCGTGCGATGGCCACCACGTCGTTGCCTTTCATGAAGGCGTGGCCCAGCGAGAGCACGCCGGTGCCGAGCGCATATTTTTCCAGCGAGGACGAATAGACCAGGTAACCCAGCGAGGACAGGGTGAAGGTCAGGCGCGACACCGTGGGCTTCGGCAGCCCGGTGCGGCGGGCGATGTCCTGGTTGCCCAGGTGCTGGGTGCCGTGCTCGAAGCAGCGCAGGATCGCGAACGCGCGCGACACGGCGTTGACGAACTGCGGATGGTTTTCGTCGACGGCGTGGTTGAAGGTGTCGGCGTCGCGTTTGGGATTGCCCATGCGGGGTTCAGCCCTGTGTGGTGGTGGGTTGCTTCATGCCTCGGCACTGGCCGCATGTTTCTTCAATTCCAGCTTGGCGAGGGTGACGCGATGTACTTCGTCCGGCCCATCGGCCAGGCGCAGGGTGCGGATCATCGCGTAGGCATAGGCCAACGGGAAATCTTCGGTCACGCCGGCGCCGCCGTGGGCCTGGATCGCCCAGTCGATGATCTGGCCAGCGACGTTGGGTGCGACCACCTTGATCATCGCGATCTCGGCGCGCGCCACCTTATTGCCCACGGTGTCCATCATGTAGGCGGCCTTGAGCGTGAGCAGGCGCGCCTGTTCGATCATGCAGCGCGATTCGGCGATGCGTTCGTGCCACACGGAATGGTCGGCGATGCGCTTGCCGAACGCGACGCGCGACTGCACGCGGGCGCACAGCAGTTCCAGCGCGCGTTCGGCCACACCAATCGTGCGCATGCAGTGGTGGATGCGTCCCGGCCCCAGTCGGCCCTGGGCAATTTCGAAGCCACGGCCTTCGCCCAGCAGGATGGCGTTGGCAGGCACGCGCACGTTCACGAAGTCCACCTCCATGTGGCCGTGTGGTGCGTCGTCATAACCGAACACCGACAGCGGCCGCAGGACGGTGATGCCCGGGGTGTCGGCCGGCACCACGATCATGCTTTGCTGCGAATGCCTCGGTGCGTTGGCGTCCGTCTTGCCCATGAAGATGTAGACGGCGCAGCGCGGGTCGCCGGCGCCGCTGGTCCACCACTTGCGGCCGTTGATGACGTAGCTGTCACCGTCCCGCCTGATATCGGCCTGGATGTTGGTGGCGTCGGACGAGGCCACGGCGGGTTCCGTCATCGCAAAGGCGCTGCGGATCTTGCCGTCCAGCATGGGCTTGAGCCAGCGCTCCTTGTGTTCCGCCGTGCCGTAGCGCGCGAAGACTTCCATGTTGCCGGTGTCGGGCGCGGAGCAGTTGAAGACCTCGCTGCTCCAGGGCACGGCGCCCATGATCTCGGCCAGCGGCGCGTAGTCCTGGTTGCTGAGGCCGAAGTCGAATTCCGATGCGCCCTTGGCGCCGGCGCCGTCGGCGTGCGGCGGCAGGAACAGATTCCACAAGCCCGCGGCGCGCGCCTCGGGCTTGAGTTCCTCGATCACCTGCAGCGGCGTCCAGCGCTTGCCAGCGCGCGTGTTGGCCTCAATCTCCTCCAGGTAGCGTGCTTCAGCCGGGTAGACGTGCTCGGTCATGAACGCGTTCAAGCGCGCCTGCAGATCCTGGCAGCGGGGGGAGTAGGAGAAGTCCATGGGTGGTATTCCTTCAGGAACGGTTGGCGCGTTGCGCGAAGCCCCAGGCCATCTGCGCCAGCGGACGCGTGGACGAACCGGTGGCCCGCGCCTGCGCGCTGGAGGCGATGCCGTCGACCACTCGCTTGGCAATGCCCTGCGTGATGCTGGCCAGGCGGAACAGGTTGTAGGCGAGGTAGAAATTCCAGTCCGCCGCCAGCGCCTCGGGGCTGAGGCTGCGCCCTTTGGCGTTCATGCGCTCGCAGTAGCGGCGGATGTACTCGGCTTCCGACGGAATGCCCAGCGAGGCATGGTCCAGCCCGCCGATGCCACGGAAGGTGCCCGGCGGAATGTGCCAGGCCATGCAGTGGTAGCTGAAGTC
>Ga0075158_10004120_pt1 | contig 10072 bp, 7 predicted proteins | sample JI91814BDNA_FD_70968 | JGI IMG/M metagenome (GOLD analysis project Ga0075158, IMG submission 70968) | Wastewater effluent complex algal communities from Wisconsin, to seasonally profile nutrient transformation and Carbon sequestration -... | ecosystem: Engineered > WWTP > Effluent > Algae... | reverse complement strand
AATGGAACCGACTTTGCGATTCCTGTTGGAACCACAGTATGCACTGCTGCAGCAGGTAAAGTGGTACATGTTATCTCAGAATTTAACCGTGGAGGCTTGAAAATTTTCATTGATCACGGAGACGGATTAATGACTTGCTATGCACATTTAGCTAAAAGTTTGGTGCAAGTAGGCGATATATTGCACCGAGGTCAAGCTATTGCTATTTCGGGTTATAGCGGTATAGACGGAGCGGTTACATTTCCATTTGGAATACCTCACGTTCATTTTAATGTTTGGCTTAACGGACTGCCTATTGATCCGTTTGCAATTGATGGGCAAACTTCACTTTGGAGGAATGGTGTTATGCCAAGCTTTGCAACAGACACTAATCCTCATTTTGTTATCTCTGAATACAATCAAAATTTTGTAATGGAGGCCATTGAAGGTTGTAAAACGCCTTCCGTAAAGGAGCGAATTTTAATGCTATCATCTCTGGAAGAAAAGGCTGTCCAGGTTATCATTGAAATGAATTATTATCCAACTCGCTTTGCTAAGCATATGTCTGTTTTCGTTGCAACCTATCCGCGAAAACCTATGTTAGACTTGCCTTTTAGCGCTAACGATTTTAATGGCGTAGTTTTTCTAGATGATTTACCGCTCCGTAGGAATAAAAATAAATTAGTTTAGTTTTTAATTGAATTCAAATGAGTAAACAACAACATACATTCCCAAATAAGTCTACTTCAGTTCATGAATTACTGGATACGATTAAAAACAAGCGAACCAAAGATATCGATTGGCGCAAAGGCCGAGCCTTCTGTTTAATCTATCATCCGGGAGATGAGCGAGAAGAAGGCATCAAGCAGATATTCGATCAATATTATGCCGATAATGCCCTGAATCCAACTGCTACACCCAGTATTGTCGAACTCGAAACAGAAACGGTGAGTATGTGTGCCGATTTGTTTCATGGCGATGAACAGGTGTGTGGTAATGTAACTACAGGAGGAACAGAAAGTATTTTATTGGCCGTAAAAACTGCACGCGATTGGGCGAAACAACATCGTCCGCATATTACGCAACCACATGTGGTGATTCCGGAATCTGCACACCCCGCTTTCATGAAGGCGTTTCATTATTTCAATATCGATTTTACGGTGACTAAAACCGGCAAAGACTTTAGTGCCGATATTGCAGCTACGGAAGCGGCCATTGCTTCGAATACTATACTACTTGTAGGTTCTGCCCCTGCTTATCCTTATGGTGTTATGGATCCCATTGTTGACATTGCAGCCCTTGCGAAACGAAAGAATTTGCTTTGCCATGTCGATGCTTGTATAGGTGGTTTTATCTTACCGTTCATTAAAGAAGCAGGCTACGAAATTCCTCCATTCGATTTTGAAGTGGATGGAGTTACTTCGCTTTCGGCTGATGTACACAAATACGGCTACGCACCTAAAGGAGCATCGGTTGTGTTGTACAAAAATCACGAATTGAGACGTTTTCAATTTTCGTTGTACACTAAATGGGCCGGAGGCATTTATGGTTCGCCTACTATGACGGGCACACGAGCAGGAAGCAATATTGCCGCGGCATGGGGGGCTTTGCGTTCGATTGGAAGAGAAGGCTATTTAGAAATGGCGAAGGCTACAATGGATACTACAGAGCGTATCAAAAAAGCAGTTCGTTCCATCGATGAATTAGAAATAATGGGTGAAACGAACATGTGTATTGTTGCCTTTAAATCTTCTAAAATTGATGTGTTTATGTTGGCCGATGTATTGAATAAAAAGGGTTGGCATTTCGAACGCCAACAGTTGCCACCTACATTACATTTCACTATCAACTACATTCATAAAGATGTGGTGGAAGAATTTATTGCCGACTTAAAAGCCTCTGTTGCTGAAGTGCGCGAGAAACGTTTGCAACAAATGGGGAATAAGTTACAAACCTCTTTGGTGAAGGGCTTGAGTTCATTGCTTCCTGAAGGTACTATTGCAAAATTGCAACAGAACTCTAAACCTGATTTAGATAACGAAAACAAAGCAGCTATGTATGGTATGATGGGCGCTCTTGCCGGTACAGGCGACTTAGATAAAATAGTGCTCGATTTTCTAGATAATATTTACACTGCAAAATCGTAATAAGTCATGCTAGAGGCAATAGGGCAAGGGATTCTTACGGGTTTAGTGTTAGCAACATTCATTGGTCCGATTTTTTTTGCAGTTGTGGATCTAGGCCTAAAGGGAAACCTCAAAGGTGCTGCCTACATTGCCTTTGGTACTTTTATTAGTGATATCCTAACGGTGCTATTCATATACTTCGTTGCCAAAAATGTGCATCACGATTCGCTTGTGTTGCAAGGGATGTATATCGTTGGTGGTTTGATTTTACTTGTCTTGGGTTTGCAGAATGTGTTTAAATCAAAAATAACTGAAAGTCATTTGGCTATGAATCAAGACAAACCTTGGACATTTTTTACCAAAGGTTTTCTTATCAATAGTATGAACCCCAATGTGTTTTTCTTTTGGTTTGGCGCGGTGATGGTAGCTATAAATACTTACCATAATCAGGCGTCCTTTATTCTTCTTCACTTTTTTTGTGCATTAGTGGTGGTATTCAGTACCGACTTCTTAAAGGGTTATGCAGCCTCTTTGCTTCGTCATCACATTCAAGGGAATATACTCTTGTATCTCAGTAAGTTATCGGGCTTAATTTTGGTTTATTTCGGTTTGAAATTGATGTTTTTTCATTGATGTTTTCGCTTCCGTTTTAACAGAAACGTTAAATGTTTAATGTTATAAAACATTGTGCAATGCGCATTGTTACTACATTATTCAATATCTTTGTACTTCAAAATTAAATCAAAATGAAAAACATAAAATCAATTTTATTGGCGTTGTTGCTTATCGTATCTATAGGCGCAATTGCACAAAGCAACATGGAAGATGTTGTGTATTTAAAGAACGGAAGTTCGTATCGCGGATTAATTACTGAACAAATTTTAGGCGAGAGCATTAAGATTCAAATTGCCGGTGGAAGTGTGATTGTATTTCCTGTTGCAGATGTTTACAAAATCACTAAAGAGGCGGTGAAGGTAGAAAAGGCAGAACCTAATGCTTGTCCTCATCACGGACAAGAAATGGGATACGGTTATCATCATTGCATGGGCGATACATCTCGTAAGCCGGCATACATGCGTAATCACAGATTTTTTGGAACGATTGATTTTCGTCCGGGGATCAATAACATTGGATTGCGTTTAGTACGTGGTGTGAAAATTAATCACTTTGTTTCGTTGGGCATTGGTTTGGGTGTTGATGGCGTATATTTCGGTAAAGGGATTTCTTGGGGAAAAGGTGTTTACGACAATAAGAATGTAAACAATGGCTTGTACATCCCGCTATATTTATCAGTTTCAGGCGATATGTTGAAAGCCCGTGCAACACCATTCTATTATGTTGAAGCGGGTTATGCATTCCATCCTGCCAATCCATTTGTGGCAAAAAATCCAACCGATAAAAGTTGGGGTGGTCCAACCGGAGCAATAGGTTTAGGATTTAAAATGTACAGTAGAGGTCGTTCAAGTATGGGCGTTAGTATTGGCGGGAATTACCGTTCCGATATTTACCGAAAGGTAACAACTGGATTTGATGCTTTGGGTAATCCAATTAGTATAACGTCTAATGGCATTGCAGGCAAGTTCTTTGGTACTTTGGGATTGTCGATAGGATTCTAACATCAACTTCATTTATATTAAAAATGGTCAGGCTAAATGTCTGACCATTTTTTTTTGAATACAGAAAACAATATTAATGATGAACATCATCTTCTATTCTAATAGATAGGCTAACTTAGCGTCTCAAAATATTACTATGCAACATGTATCGGCTGAACAAGCTGTTGGATTGATAAAGAATGATGAACGTGTGTTTATTCATGGTGGTTGTGCTACTCCGGAACGATTAGTGAAAGCACTTACCAATAGAAGTAAGGAGTTAAAAGGGGTTGAGATTACCCACATGCATACAGAAGGAGAAGCCCCTTATGCACGACCAGAATTTTCTGAGGCTTTTCATGTGAATGCGTTCTTTATTGCGAAAAATATTCGCCCGTATGTGAATGAACAGCATGTGCAATATATACCTATGTTTTTGAGTGAAATTCCGATGTTTATTCGCAGTGGTAAATTCCCAATTGACACGGCATTGATACAGGTTAGTCCACCTGATCAGCATGGATATTGTTCGCTAGGCGTATCCGTTGATATTGCCCGCGCTGCTTGCGATATGGCAACGAAAATCATTGCGCTTGTCAATCCTCGAATGCCTAGAACCATTGGCGATAGTATGATTCATGTGTCGCGCATTACAGCAGCTGTTTTTGCCGAAGATTCAATTTTTGAATCGGCACCTACTGCTATGACCGATATTGAAATGCAAATCGGGAAACACATTGCAGAATTAGTGGAGGATGAAGCTACATTGCAAATGGGCATTGGCGGTATTCCGAATGCGGCATTACAATTTTTAAAGAACCATAAAAATTTAGGCGTGCATACCGAAATGTTTAGCGATGGAGTTTTGCCGCTTATTGAGAAAGGCATTATTAACGGACAAGCCAAGAAAATTCATCGTGGTAAAATTGTTTCTTCGTTTGCCATGGGTTCGCAAAAATTATATGATTTCATGGATGATAATCCTGAAGTATTGATGTTGGATGTTGGTCATGTAAACGATACAACTGTGATTCGTAAGAACAAGAAAGTAACGGCCATTAACAGTGCACTTGAAGTTGATTTAACCGGACAAGTATGTGCTGATTCCATTGGAACTGATATTTTCAGTGGAGTAGGAGGGCAGATGGATTTTATCCGTGGAGCATCATTGAGCGAAGGAGGAAAGCCTATCATCGCTTTGCCGTCCACTACTAAGAGCGGAATATCGAAACTTGTTCCAACATTGAAAGTTGGTGCAGGTGTAGTGACTACGCGTGCCCACGTGCATTATGTAGTAACGGAATATGGTATTGCCGATCTTTATGGAAAGAATATTGCACAGCGCGCAAAAACAATCATTCAAATTGCGCATCCCAATCACCGAGAAGAATTGGAACGTCAGTCTTACGATTTGTATGGAAAGTGCTGGTGATTCGGTATCATTGTACAACAGCACTTTATGAAACATTTTCTTTTACTGCTTTTTTCTTTTCAAGCTTTATCAAACTTTTGCCAGTCGAGTATATTGGCAATAGATACTACAATGGTTTTAGTTGAAGGAGGTGATTTTTCAATGGGTAGCAACAATGGTAAAGCGGATGAGCGACCTGTTCATCCCGTAACATTAAATGATTTCTTTATTGGTAAGTACGAAGTAACACAACAAGTGTGGCGTGCTGTAATGGGCAGTGATAGTTTGAGTTCCAGCGATTGCCCTAGTTGTCCGGTTTACGATGTTAAACCCAAGAATATCGATGTTTTTATAACAAAGCTTAACCAGCTAACCGGCAAACATTATCGTTTACCAACTGAAGCAGAATGGGAATACGCGGCTATTGGCGGTAAAGCATCGAAAGGTTTTAAATATTGTGGCGCAAATAGTTTAGATGCCATAGCTTGGTATGCCCCCACCAGCGGAATGATAACGCACCCGGTGGGATTGAAGCAGCCGAATGAATTAGGCTTATACGATATGAGCGGGAACGTTTGGGAGATGTGTGTGGATTGGTATCAGCGAAATTATTACAAAAAGAGCCCTTCCAACAATCCGTGTCAAATGAAGAAAACAATGTTTCGTTTGGTGCGTGGTGGTTCATGGAGAAGTGAAGAGCAACGCTGTCAGAGTCGTGCTCGAAATATTGATGTACACGATCATCATATCAGCAATAGCGGTTTTCGATTAGTGTTGGATATAAAATAATGCATATGATTAAGCAGTTTTTGATAATTATTTTTCTGTTGTTTGTACTGTTGGGGAATGCGCAAACATTGACGTGGGTTGATTCCATGGATAATTATGCGCGTGAAGCTTATTTGCCTGCAACGCAATATCAATGGACATGGCAAAATGCAGCATTGCTAAAAGTGATGGTTAACGAATATGAAACAGCAACGCCTGAACGAAAGTCAATATATTTTGATTACATCAAACGTGCAATGGATAAAAATAAAGGAGTAGCCAATGGAAGAAAACCAAACAATGTAGCGTCAGGTTTAGGGATGGCTTTTTTATATCGGGTAACCAAAGACGAAAAGTATAAAAAGATATGCGATAAAATTTTCAGCGATTACATGAAAACGCCTCGAACAAAAGAAGGTGCAGTGTCTCACATTCCTTTGTTTACTGAACTTTGGGATGATACTGTTTTTATGATAGGCGAGTTTTTGTTGGAAATGTATCGCGCCACTGGCGATGAAAAATATATTGATGAGTTAGCAAAACAGATGGCGTTGCATCGCGATAAGTTGCAAGTAAACGAATGGGGCTTGTGGGTACATGGATGGGATCAAAGCGATTGGGGGCATTGCATGTTTTGTAGTCAGATCCATTGGTCGGATAAACAAACGCACAGAAGTCCTGAGATATGGGGCAGAGGCAACGGTTGGATACTGGTAACATTATCCGATGCGCTTTCTGTTTTACCTAAAACTAATGCTCATTACACGCAGTTTTCCGGATACTTAAAAGAAATAGTGGTGCATCTTCCTGCGTTACAAGACAAACAATCCGGACATTGGTATCAACTACCGGTAAGAAAAGGGGAAACCGGTAATTACATTGAAAGTTCCTGTACGGCAATGTTTGCATACGGAATACAGCATGCATTGGATTTAGGTTTAGTGAATGGAGATAGTTATAACGAAGCGGTAAAATTTGCTTATAGAGGATTACGCGAGAATAGTATTGCAACTGTTCATGATGGATATCTTACTTCAAAAAACGTTTGTAAAGCTACTTGTATTGGCAATAAATCGTATTACTTTAAGCGGGGTACACAAAAAGGGAAAGCCTACGGGTTGGCAAGTTTTATTCAATTTGGGCGGTTGTTTGAGCGCACAAAACAATAAGAAGCTTATTGTAATTCATTCAGTTTTTCAAGGATCCAACTTTTATCGGCTACGTTGCCGGTGTTATTAATGTCTGCTTTTAATCGTTGCAAAGCGGCTTTATCTTTCACATCAATTCTAAATAGTTTCATGGTAAAGCGAGCAAAATTTTCGTAATTGGTTTTATTCTGTTCAGAAATAAGTTTCTTCCTACGCAAGAGAATTCGAAAGCTCTCTTTCAACGATAAAAGGGGCTGATATTCTCCTAGCTCATAATATGTTTTCATGAGTGTGGTTTTCGAATCGAGCAGATAAAAAATGTCGCTATACTCCACATTTTGTAAAAGCTGAAGTACTTTGTCGTATTGCTGTGTAGCAAAAAAATATCTAGCACGGTTGAAAGTGAAAGCATTAATACGTTCTGCTTTTGGTAGTGCAGCTTTATACTCCTCAATAAATTGTTCTGTCCAAGGATAAGCCTTATTCCGTAATGCAATAGTGATGATGTTTTTATAATCCCAAGGCGATAATTCTCCTTGTGGCAATAGTATCTTTTTTTGTAACGCTTGCTGATACAACTCAAAAATTTCACGTTGATAATGGGTGTGGCCACTGTTAATTCTGTTGATGCAATAGTTAATCGCAAAGGCAAATAAATCGCGCTCAGTATCCATTTTGAACTGTGATGTATTCTCAAAAATAATGTCTTTCAATTGTTGAAAGTGGATTTCCGTGTTCGGCTCAATTAATGACAACACAATCAAATAATAAGCCTTTAGCAATGGTTCTTTCTCGAGTGGTTGATGGGCGCAATAATTCAAAATTTCATTTAACAAGGCTACTTCTCCCTTTAGCGAAAGGAATGCTTGGTAATGGAGCATCGCAGCACAGAATCGCAGTTTTGTAATGAGGTAATACGTATCAAGGGCCGCTAACGTTTCCAGCAAGTTTTTGTTGGCGCTTCGCTCTTGACGTGCTTCCAAATAGTCGTGATGCAAAACTTCAATACGAAATGTATTCAAATAAAATTCACCGGAACGATGAGGTGTTTTTTCTTGAAGTTGTTTAACATACTGAAACATATCCGGGAAAAACTTACCCAAATGCCTTTCGTTCAAAGATTCTAGAATGTCGGCATATTCTCGAACTGGGTCGGCATAATATTTTTCTAATGCAAGAAATCCTTCGATTCGCCTCGAAAAATTGGTGAATAACCGAGCAAAATCAAGGTTGCTGAGTTGCTTTTTTGGGAATAGTTTCTTTTGGATAATTGTTCGGCTTAACTCGTTACTCCTTCCCTCATCTAAATAGGGTAGAAGTATGTCGTAGAGCGCAATGTAGGTTTTGTTTTCATTGTGCAGAGGCGAGCATAGATACTTATGGAAGCGCTTTCGCTCGTAAGTGTTGAGCGATTGCAGTAGCTTAAAAAACTTTACATTCTCCATTTAGGTCAAAAATATGCTATGGATAAATATAGTATTTATGTGCTATTTATGTGCTTTATTTGTTAATATGTTGCCATATTTATCTTTAAATGCTATGGATAAAGCTGTAATAATGTACTTTTTTTATATCCATTTTACTCGCTCTTTTGTATCGTGATTAAAAAATCATGAAAACAATTACTAATCTTAAAAATACAATTATGAAAAAACTACTACTGCTCTTCGTCTTGTTTACCGGTATTAGTGCAACAAGAGCGCAATATGTGGTAATCCCCGATCCAGTCTTTGTTACTTGGCTACAAAATAATGGATATTCAGCATGTTTGCAAGGCAATCAATTAGATACAACTTGCTCGTTGGTATTGAATACTACAACCTTAACCATTGGTAATCAAAAAATATACAATCTCTCGGGTATTCAATATTTCAAGAATCTAACCATTCTCGATGCACAACACGATTCGATCGGGATCATTCCTGCACTTCCGCCAGTGTTAGAGAATTTAGATGTTGAATGGAATAATCTTTCATCGTTACCTCCACTTCCTCCAACTTTAATCAGTCTTATTTGTGGAACGAATCCGTTTGTGACTTTGCCTGTGTTGCCTGCTTCTTTGAAGCGCCTCTGGTGCCGTGGTAGTTTTTTGAGTACTATGCCCGCATTGCCTGATTCTATTGGGGATGTGGATGTAGCCAATGGACAGTTAAATGAAATTCCTTATTTGCCAGCTGCATTGGTTTATTTTGATTGCTCGTACAATCAAATAACGAGTATTGCCGATTTTCCGGATTCAATTTATTCGTTTACTTGTGCCAATAATCCTAATTTAAAATGTTTACCGCAGTTAAAGAAAGTTGCATTTTTAGATTTCAGTAGCACCGGAATTTCATGTTTATCTAACTATCCAACAAATGCTAATGTTTCAAGTACCCCTTCATTAGCCGGTTATCCATTGTGTACTGCCGGAAATCCCAATGGCTGTTTAGTTTTCACTCCGGGTACTGTTTGGCCGGGTGACGCTGATCATGATGGGCTAGCCAGTAATGCAGACTTGTTACCCATAGGAATTGCTTATGGAAATACTGGTCCTGTTCGTGCAGGGGCATCTATTGTTTGGCAAGGACAAGCTGCAACCGATTGGACGGATACTATTGCCAATGGCGCTAATCAAAAACATGTTGATTGCAATGGCGATGGAGTAATTAATGCCAACGATACAACAGCGATTTTGTTGAACTTCGGATTAACCCATGCAAAAACCGATGATGTTCCTGAACCTTGGCGTGCAGGAGCTCCTGAGTTGAGTTTGCAGTTTTCGAAAGATACTTTGGTAGAAGGTGATACACTGATTGTAAGTCTTATTTTAGGTGATGCAGCAACACCGGTTGCTAACATTTATGGATTAGCTTTCAGTTACAATTATGATCCCAAGGTTGTAGATTCCAATACTGTTGTTTTTCGATATACTAATTCTTGGTTTGGAACGAACAGTAATAAAATCAGCATTCACAAAGACTTCAAAAAAGCAGGTGTAATACGCACTGCTGTAACCGGAATCGATCATGTGAATCGAAGCGGGAATGGGAAAATTGCAGAGTT
>Ga0075158_10004117_pt1 | contig 10074 bp, 8 predicted proteins | sample JI91814BDNA_FD_70968 | JGI IMG/M metagenome (GOLD analysis project Ga0075158, IMG submission 70968) | Wastewater effluent complex algal communities from Wisconsin, to seasonally profile nutrient transformation and Carbon sequestration -... | ecosystem: Engineered > WWTP > Effluent > Algae... | reverse complement strand
CTTTACAGAAACCTGCGCAATGAGTTTTCGATTAAAGCTTTGAAGTAATTTTAGATTCAAACTATTATCATGTGCAACAAACTGAACAAAGTCAAACGGAATTTTACTGAGTATCTCAGTTATTTCCAACTCGGAATTTTGATAGAATAAACCAACAACTAAAAGAGAATGGTTGCTTCTTTTTTTTACTGATTCAAAAATTTCCACACCTTTCTTTAAATCAACACTTCTCTTACTTACTGGCGAAAAGTTAATTCCGATAAAGTCTCCTCCTGAATCGATTACACTCATTGCAATGTCGACAGTTTTGATTCCACAGATTTTTACTCGCACAGTCATTTAGGAAACAATGTATAGAATGCTTTTATAGACAAGTTTTTTGTAACTTCAAGCATAAAGTTTTTTTATTGTAGGAATTGTATCTAATCGGATAAGTGGAATGAATAAGAGGCTTTATGAAACTATTGATTCCATTCCTTATTTTATTTTTTTCGTTTTGTAATGTTAAGAAAGAACAAAATCAGAGTCAACCCGTATCTGATAAGATGGAAACAGAAATGCTCCTGCTCAAACTTTATTGGTTAGAAGGAGAAGTTACAATTCATAGAAATAATGAATCAATTCCTGCTCAACCCGATTTAGAGTTAGAGAAAGATGATTTAATCAAGACAGGTGCAAATGGCAAAGCCGAGTTTTTACTTGGAATTGATCATTATATTAAAATGGGCTCCCTTTCAGAAATCTCAGTATCAAACCTTTTAACAACAAACGGTGAGACTATTTCTAACATTTCACTTAAAGCCGGAAAAGTTCTAGTTGTTGTAAAAAAAGAAAGCAATGAAGAAATCTCTATTCAAACTCCAAATTTAATTTCAAATACAAAAGATAGCATTGTTCTAGCTCAGATTATCCCAGATAATAAAAAACAGAAAGGCACAGCGTGTGATAAAAATACATGCCTCACAAAGCTTTCTGTATTGAATGGAAATTTAAAGCTTAAGATTCCAGGAAACCAAGCTGAATTACTTTTAGAAAAGAAATCTCAAATTACCGTTGGGAATGAAACAGAACTTTCACCAAACAAGATATTGCCTCTGGATCGAAATTCAACATTTGAAGTAAAAAATCTGCTAACCTCCTTTAATGCACCCGAGCCAGTAATCGATGCAACGGTATTAGAAGAGTTTAAAGCTGATCCTGTTATAGTAAAAAAACCAGTAGCTATCATTAATACTAAAATCACACAAAATAAAAAGCCAGTGCTACCTGCCAAAAAAGTTTTACCGCAAAAATCTGTCGCAATCAAAAAACCGGTTACTCAAAAGAAGCCGCTGACAAAAGATATTCACAGGGACAGACTAAAATTAGAACCGAATAAGAAATTTTAAGTTAAAGCATTTTCTTATTTAGAAATTTATAGTATTCTACTTCAATCGTATTGATTAAAAAAGTATAATATTTAACGAGTGCAGAGTCGTATTTATTTTTCTCGGCAACTGCTCTATAGTATTCAGACATTTGATTACGCATCAATGGAGATTTAAAATCTTCTTTATTGATAATGACAGAAGCTGGCTTTCCTTTAGGAACAATATCCGCAGGAATTGCTATCACAACGCTATTTGTCATCAAAGAATACTCAACCGCAGAGGCTACTTTTTGATTATCCCCTTCTTTTGCCAATGCAGGCACTGCCCTTTTTATATCATCTAGATTACTTTGAATTTTTGTTCGAAGTAAACTGATGTCATATAATTTTTCATCAATTGTATTATATTTTTTGGGAAATACATATTGAATTGCAGCTCTTGCGATAATACTTGTTTTTTCTTCTTTACTCTTACTGTCTTCTTCTATGGACTTTTGCATTGCCGTATCAAATCCAACTTCATTTCCAAATGCATTTGATTTAGATTGATTTTTCTTATCTAATTGCTTATCTTTTTTACGGAAATAAATTGCAGCAGCAAGCCCCGCAGCCGCACTTACCAATAGTCCAAAAAATATTGTTCCCAGACTTGCCTCAACAAAGGAAATCATTACAAATATAACCATCAAAAAGATAAATACAATTAGCCCCACTGGTAAATTAAATTTACGTTGAAAGGCTTCTCTTTTTAATCTTTCTCTTTCCTGTTGCTCCAATGAATTTATATCACTGGTTAATTTGTTTATATGGTCTTCTTTGATATTTGTGTTTAATCTTGGATTTTTTTGTAATGTTAATTCCTGGTTGATAATTTTTGCATACTCTAATTCTTTTTTATATTCTGGATTAGAAATAGACAATGAGGCTAATTTATGTAAAACGCTTGCCATATAACTTTGATCAACAGCATAAAATACAGATTTACCATTTTCATCTTTTGGAAAGTAAGTTCCAAAAATATTTGTTATATCTTTACGTAACCTTTCTGTAAAATTCTTAATTTTATCAGGTTCTTTTATTCCTGCTCTTTCTACTTCTTCAGTTAAATTTAAAGAGATAAGAGTAAGTTCAGTCTTTGTATGCTCTGTTATCAATTTTTCTAATGACTTGGTTAGCTTATTGTATATAGATGAATACTTTCGATCTATAAGATTATTCATATCGCCCATAAACTTTTCAACTATACGAACAGATAGATTACAAGTATTTTGAACTGATCTAGAAAACTCAGAATTAAATTTTTCAAAGGGAAAGGATTTAATTATATCTATTAGAATTTTTACTTTCTCTCTCGCCTGACGTCTTCCATCGGGAGCAAGATCAATATGCTCTCTTTTGTATTCATTGAGCTTATACTTAACATCGCTAAGATTTCCTTCTTCTGCAAGTTTTCGTAGCTGTTCCATAGCAAACTTTTCTAGTCCATCGGCTTGAGCACGATAATGATTTACGATTTCAGGTGGTCTTTGATAAGTTCCATCGTCTTTTAATTCAATTTCATCAATGATTAAGTGGTAACCAGGCATTACCTGTTCGAGTAATCCTTTTTCATTTCCATATTCAATAAAATCATCTACGAAATCTTTGATAGGTATATAGGCATAGGGTTTAAAACCGCCTTTGATCAAAAGACCAATTTCAGCTTCCAAAGAACAGTTCATCGGATAAAGCCAACTAGCCCCCGATTTATTTTTTTGGAATAAAAAATTGCCCGGGTTGTTCTCATCTATTTCTTTAATTCTCTTAGCTCTGTTTGATAAAATTAAATCAACCATTGCCCTTGAATAATCAAAGCATGTTTCCCGATAATTTTTTACATTGATTTCATGCGTGTATTGTGGAGATATGATAGCAATTTTAGCTAGGACTTTCACACCATTCTTTATTAAGAATGGATATAAATAAGCCATTCTTTCTTTACCATTGTTATCGATATCAGATAACTGTTTTAAAGCCTGATCAATCGATGGAATTGATTTGGCCTGTTCACTTAAATTTGTATATTTATGAAGATGCTCTGTTATTCGATCAAGTGTTATTAATTCTGTTGGATGAAGCGGTTTTGATCCCGGGCGATCTTTTCCTTTATGACGATCTCTAAGTTCGTCCATAATGGATCTAGCCGTCGCAGAAAGACTATTCATAGACTGCGGGGTCCTAACCAAAACAGTCTTATCTGCAGCTGTTTTTGCTGGAATTGTAGGCGGAGCTACCGATTTATCATTGTTACTCTTTGAGTTTGGATCTGCCATAGGGATTCGAAAGGTATTGTTTTATGCTCTGCTTAACTTGCAAGCATTAAATACTGCAATACTAGAAACTTCGTCAATTGAGGCTTTTTGTATAATTCTTTATCAACGAATTTTCCTTTTTAGCTTCCGATGTTTTGTAATGACTTTTGCCATCGGAAATAAAAAGATTAAAACTAATATTTTTTTGAGACAGTCTCAAGCATGGAGTGTATTTCGGTTGCCTGCTCTTTTCTTCCATTTTCAGAGTAATAATACTCTAGTTTTTCTAATAGACGCACATTTTCGGGATTCTTTTTTAATTCTTGTAAAATGGCCTTTTGCTCAGGGCTCATCTCTGCATAAGAACTTGATTTAAGATCGATCGGTGAAATATGCATATGAGTATGCATTTTTCCAAAACTAGGACTATTATCACTTTCTCCAGTAAATATGGAGACACTTACTATAATTGCTGCTACCGCGAATCCAGCAGAAAAAACAAGCGGTAGATTGAATCTTCGTTTACTACCATCTGGATAGGTTTCTACTACCTCTAAATCAATATGTTCCAATCGATTCATAAGTCTAGTATTGAAATCTTTATCCAATTGAATTTGAGACAATTCTTTGTCCCTGTATTCAGAAATACATCGAATTAAACTACATTCTACATGGACATGATCTGATTCATCTTCTTTAGATAATCCATCAATTTTAGTTTTTAACCAATTTAATAAGGCTGATCTATGTACCAATTTTAACTTCTCCTCTCTCGTCTTGTAATATCATATGCTTTAAAATTTCTTTTGCCTTAAAGAGTCTACTCTTTACAGTGCCCACGTTACATTCTAACAAATCGGCTATATCTGCGTAGGACATTTCCTCGAAATATCTAAGATCTATAACTTCTTTGTAAATATTATCTAATTGATTTATCTTTTTTATTAGATAGGATGATTCATCTGAGAGTTCTAATTTTTTTTCAAAACCAGGTCTTTCATCTACAAATTGTTGCTCATTATCATCGATTGATTTTTCTACCATTCTTTTTCGTTTTGTCAAGAGATCTTTTGATTTATTTATAACAATTCTATATAGCCAGGTATAAACTCCCGCCTCCGCACGAAAATTGACAATCGATTTATATCCCGCAATTAAAGCATCCTGCACAATGTCATCAGCATCATCATCATCTTTAACCATAGATTTTGCTTTTCGAAATAGCCTTTCTCGAAATGGAGTGACTAATTCCATATAGGCATATTTGTCTCCTGCTTTAATCTTTTGTAATAGTATCTTTTCTTTTTCTCTAAGAGTCATGGTATAAGTTTACCTATAAATTATTTAAAACATAGCAGACAATATATTTTCAGATAAATATATGGATATAGGTCTGGCTTTATGAAATAATTTTTAATGGATAATTTATAATTATTCCAATTTTATTTGTATACTGTTTTGAATAAAATATTGTCGTCAACTAAAATCATTTCAACGATGCCCAATAAACGAATGCAATTTTTACTTCCAACTTTTCTTTGCATTTTTCTTTTTTGTTTTTTTAATCTTCCAATACTCTACGATTTTGAAATCCATAGCCTTTGGACAAAAATTTTAGGTATTTTATTTTTTATTATCAGCCTTTTTTCTCTTCAAGATAAATATAAAACAAAAGCTAATCCGGGAATTTCTAATGATGTAAAATCTGAATTTATTTTTTTATCCTGTCAATTGCTAATATTAAGCTATCTCTATTTGCGCACTTTATACCAGCACTTATATTCCTTTTTTTTAGTTGATTTTGATTTTATAGCATTGGCAGAAATTTTAAATAATTCCCTGATGGGGGAATTATTTAAATCCACTCATTATGGAAATAGTGTAAGTGGAAATTATCTATCTCACCATTTTTCTCCAACTATTTTGATTCTCGCACCCTTTTTACTCTTATCAAAATACAGGATAGGATATGCCTACGGTCTTTTATTCTTTGTTATACTCTCTTACCTTTTATTTGCTATTTTATTAATTAAGAAAAAGATTCGCGGTAATTCTTTTTATTTAACAATGACACTTTTTAATATTAATATAATCACTAGTAGACTTTTCTTTTCTTATCATTTTGAATTATTATCTATTTTCTTTTTCTTACTTTTTTTTATTGGAAAGGAATTTAAAAAGAAATACTTATCTATAATTTCATTTTTCTTTTTACTTTTTTTAAAAGAGGACATTGCAATTTATCTTTTTTGTCTTGGAATATTTTTTATCTTTGAAAAGAATTTTCGTTATGCAATTTTGATTTCATTAACTTCTCTTGTTTATTTTTTATTCGTTCCGTCTTTTTTTCAAGGTTTTTTAAATAAATCAGCAGAAGTGAATTGGCTACAGGACTGGAGTAAATGGGGAAATTCTTATTCTGAAATTTTATTAAATATAATTACAAATCCATTGAAACTTATTGAATCAATTTTTCTTAAAGGTAAAGTCCTTAAGCAATTCCTGCTTTCCTTTAGTCCAATCATTCTTTACTATCCGAGCATAATCCTAGTTAGCCTTCCAATCTTTGCGCTGCATTTTATTTCAGATAGAATTTGGTATAATACACTGTATAATTATTATTCGTATACAGTTGCTCCCTTTTTTATTCTTGGAATGATTTTTTCTATTCATAAGATAAAGGAATCAAAGTATAGGAATTTTACTAATTCAATACTTTTAGCCTGTATTGGAATTTCTCTCTATTCAAGTTCTGGTGATCAATCCTTTCCATATAAAAAAATTATTACCGATCCAAATCGAGTAAATGATGTTTTAGAAATTACGGATATTATTCAAAAGAATAAAGCGGTTGCTGCCCAATTTGATCTCGGTGGGTTTATTCCTAGAGCTAATTCTATTTATCCCCTTCATGAGAAAAATTTAGACAAAGATTACATTTTAGTAGATATAAAACGAGGAATTACCCCGTATGTAGATAGAGAAAGAATCGAGAAGATGATATTAAATATAAAAGATAAAACACATTTTATTTCTAAAGAAAAAAATGGAATTATCCTCTTTCAAAAATATCAATAGATACTTACTTATATTTACTTTTTAGTTCAATCATTTCTGAACGTGCTTGTTCATAAGTATTCTGTATTTTTTTAAGAAGCTCACTACTCTCCGGTGGGAAATTTTCAGACTTTGCAAAAGTTTCCAATTCTAATGTATACTTAGTAAGTTCTACCATATTATAACTTTTAAATAAACCTTTTAGCTTATGACAGATTTCTTTAACTTTTTTGAAGTTGGAGGCTGAATAATTTTTTTCTAATTCCAATAAATCGTTTGGAGTTTCTTGTATAAAAATATCCATCACTTTAATTAAGAAACTAGTTTTATTATTGGATAGCTGAATGAAGTATGATAAATCAATCATTTAAGTGTAGGGTAATTGCTGTTAAGGAAAATATCAAGCATTAAAAGATTTACCAACAAATTAGTCTCTATAGCTTGGCGAAAGAGGAATCGAATTTGTTTAAAAAATCAGTTATATCAATCAGTGCTTTACTTATTGCTTTTACTATCCTATGCTCGGAGAATGAGAACAAAACTAAAACAGTAGAAAGTAAAAAAGAAAAATTTTCTATTTCAGAAGAAGTTGTTGCAGAGGTAAAATCAAAGTATTCACATATCAAAATAGCAGACTACGGAACTTTAAGGCAACTGTATTTTGTAAGAGATAATGGAGACGAAGCTCTAGAATCTACCATCGATACAAATTACCCGCAGAATCTTTTTTTACTTTATACACAGACTATGTTTTCCTCTTTTTTAATAAACAAAGAGCACAAAGATACACTGCTAATCGGACTAGGTGGTGGAGGAATGGTTCACTTTCTAAATTATTATTTTCCCTACGTAAATATGGATGCGGTAGAAATTGATCCTGCCATTGTAGAAGTTGCAAAAAAATATTTCTTTTTAAAACCAATTCCATCTACAAAAATTTTCGTAGATGATGCAGCTAATTTCATTAGTCTGCCAGGCAAAAACTATGATGTGATTTACATGGATGCTTTTTTAAAACCATCCTCCGAAACGGATTCAACCGGAGTAGCCAATAAACTAAAAGCCCCTACTTTTCTCCAGAGATTAAAATCGAGACTAAAAAAAAATGGAATCGTAGTCTTTAACATAAACAACCACGAGAAAATGCAAGAAGACATCAAATCAATTCAAACAGAATTTCCACAAATCTACTTCTTTCAAAAAAATCGTGCGGGCAATCTGATTGTAATCGGATCAACTGATTCCAATAGAGTTCCTGTAGAAAAAATGAATTCAATTGGTTTGGATTTAGATAAGAACCACAAGGTTAATTTCTCTTTTAAAGATATAGCAAGTTACTATCTGGAGAAGTTTTAGAATTGCTAAAAATCAAGTTTCTAAATTTGTAGAATGTATGATAGATTACGAAACAATTATTGGTCTTGAAGTTCACGCACAATTAAACACAACCACAAAAGTATTTGCACCAAGCCCGACCGTATTTGGTAGCTCGCCAAACACACAGGTCTCCACTGTATGTTATGGTCTTCCGGGTGCACTTCCTGTGCTAAACGAACAAGCACTCCAAAAAGCAATTCAAGCGGGACTTGCTCTAGGCTGTAATATTTCCCTATTCACCAAGTTTGACAGAAAGAATTATTTCTATCCTGATTTACCAAAAGGCTATCAAATCTCGCAATATGATAAACCAATTTGTTTAGGCGGTCAAATCTCTTTTACAATGAAAGGTAAAACGGAGCCAACAGTAATTAGGCTCACACGTATTCATATTGAAGAAGATGCAGGCAAACTAATGCACTCTGCAGATCCATCGGTTAACGCATCTTATGTTGACTTAAACCGGGCAGGCACACCGTTAATCGAAATCGTTTCCGAGCCAGAGCTTAGATCAAGCGAAGAGGCTTATCTCTATTTAACTACACTCAAATCCATACTTCGTTATATCCAGGTATCTGATTGCAATATGGAAGAAGGCTCTCTTAGATGTGATGCTAACGTATCTATTCGTCCCCGCGGAGAAAAAGAATTTCGAACCCGTGTAGAAATTAAAAATCTAAATTCATTCAAAGCTGTAAAGCAGGCTATAGACTACGAAGTAGAATGGCAAAAAGACCAATACGCTCGCGGATTAACATTCCAACAACAGACAAAACTATGGGATGCTACTCTTTTAAAAACTGTTTCTATGCGCAGTAAAGAAATGGCACATGACTATCGTTATTTTCCAGACCCTGATCTTCCAACTATCGTTCTGAAACAGGAAGATGTAGACACTCTTAGAAGCAAATTACCTGAATTACCCGCAGCAAAGAAAAAAAGATTTGAAGATGTTTTGGGTCTTCCTCCCTATGATGCCGAAGTATTAACAGCGGAAAGAGAAATTGCCGACTACTTCGAATTGGCATTAAAAGTTTCCGGCGATGCTAAGAAAACATCCAACTGGGTAAAAGACGAAGTATTAGGAATTGTTAATAAGGAAAATATTTCCATCTCCGAATTCACCATTGATCCAAAGCGCATTGGTGGCTTAGTCAAATTAATCGTTGATGGTAAAATTTCCGGTAAGATAGCAAAAGATGTATTTGAGAAAATGCTAACTACACCAAAGTCACCGGAAGAAATTGTTCAATCAGAAGGGCTAATCGTTGTTAAAGACGACAAAGAAATTGAGCGGCTAGTTGATCTTATTCTCGAAAAAAATCCTCAAGCTATAGAAGATTATCGTAAGGGTAAAGATAGAGCTCTTGGTTCTCTAGTTGGTGCTGTCATGAAAGAAAGCAAAGGAAAGGCAGATCCAGGTTCAGTAAATAAACTTCTACTTGAAAAGTTAGGACCCCTTCCTCCAAAAGAAAAGTAAAACGAAAAATTAAAAAAGTTTTTGGAACAGGAAAGTTTGCCTGGTAAAATAGTTTACAAATTTTCTAGGCAGATAATCCTGTCCTTACCTGCGCTCGGATGGTGGAATTGGTAGACACGCAAGCTTGAGGTGCTTGTGCCGCAAGGTGTGGGGGTTCAAGTCCCCCTTCGAGCAAATTATCATATTTTAAATCCCTCTATATAAATATAAACTTCCCTTCCCTCACATCTTTCGATTATCGTTGGATTTCCCATTTTTTTCCTAATCAAATTAGTATCTAATCTCTCTGGAATGATAAATTTGTAATGTAAATTCTTGCCTTCAGAGTCATGCCTATACCAATCTCGATTGTGAATCCAGTCATATTTTTCTAAATTAGAAAATACCTGGTTTACAGTAAGGTGAGTTTGCGACATATAGCGAATATGCTTTGCATTCCAATAATCAGAAATTCCATTTTGTAAATTATATTTTCTTTGTAAATCATCAAGACAGGAAAT
>Ga0075158_10004114_pt1 | contig 10080 bp, 11 predicted proteins | sample JI91814BDNA_FD_70968 | JGI IMG/M metagenome (GOLD analysis project Ga0075158, IMG submission 70968) | Wastewater effluent complex algal communities from Wisconsin, to seasonally profile nutrient transformation and Carbon sequestration -... | ecosystem: Engineered > WWTP > Effluent > Algae... | reverse complement strand
TTAAAGTTAGCGACTATCTCAACGAAATGGTGCGTTTTTTAGGGACGGATGTATTTGATTATATCGTGGTGAACAACCAGCTCCCACCACAAGAGCTCATCGATAGCTATCCTGAAGAGGGGGAGCTTGTAGAAAATGATATGGCAGATGAAAGGGTCATAGCGCTGCCTCTTCTTGGTGAAATGGTGGAGACCTTTGGCAAGGATTTAATGAAACGGAATTTGATCCGACACGACTCTAAAAAACTTGCCGATGTCCTGACTAAAATTATTATGAAGGTGGACGAGCCTTGCTACTCATCTTTGATTTAGATGATACTTTGATTCCAACCTCTGAGGAGCTTACGCCACAACGGCTTTTTTGGGTTGTAGAAGATTGTCTTAAAATGGGGTATCTACAAGGGGAGAAAGAGGCGCTTTTTACAGAGCTTTTGGCTCTACATAAGAAAAAAGAGAGTACAAAGGCTGTTTTAAAGGAATTTTTTGAGAATAGAGGTGAAGAGGGGTATCTTTATGCGGTAGAAGCTCTCTACAGGGGTCCTTTAAAAGTTAATAAAGCTAAAGCACTTACAGAGGAGATTCTTCTTCTAGAGGAATTAAAAAAGAGCCACCTTTTAGCGCTTGTAACCATGGGATCGCCTCTTTTACAGCGCGAAAAGTTGCAATTATATAAGCTAGAGGAGAGCTTTTTTGAGGCTGTCTATATCGTGCCAGAAGGAGAAAAAAAGGGAGCCTATTACGAGAAGCTAAAAGAGGTGTGTCATAAAGATTTTGAAGAGATGATTGTTATCGGGGATAAGATTGAAAACGATCTATATGATGCAAAAAAACTCGGATGCAAAACCGTCCATATCCGCCGTGGACGAGGCTGTAACCAAACTAAATATCTAGATCTTCCTGACTTTGTCATAGATGATCTAAAAGAACTGAGGAATATAGTGTATGACAACTAGTAATCAAATCACGCCGGGAATGACCCTTTCCCTCGAAGATAAAATCTATCGCGTAGAGTCTTCTGTTAAAGTAACGGTTGCCAAAGGGTTGCCGTTTATCAAAACAAAACTAAAGAATCTCATTACAGAAGAGGTTGTTGAGAAAAATTTTAAATTAGATCAAACCGTCGAAGAGGTGAAATTAAATGAAAGACGGTTGGAATATCTATACATGGAAGGAAAACAGCACCTCTTTTTAGATATTGACACTTTGGAGCAAATTTTGGTTTCTGGAGATGTGATCGGGCAAAAAGTGAATTATCTGAAAGAGGGAATTATCGTTCTATCTCATTTTTATGGAGATACGATCTTTTCTATTGAAGTGCCACAATTTTTAGAGTTGATGATTGTTAAAACAGAGGATCTAGATGCTTCTAATGCTATGGCTGCATCAAATCGTCTAGCTATCTTAGAGACGGGCGCTCGTATTGAAGTTCCGATGTTTATTGAAAACGGCGATGTGATTAAGGTAGATACTAAAACAGATGAGTATGTACAGAGGATATAACGATGGATTTAAAGTACGTTAAGGATTTGATCCTAATTTTAGAGAAATCGGGGGTCCAAAAGCTTTCGATTCGTGAAAAAAATGGGATTGAAATCACCTTAGAAAAAGGGATGGGAGCCTCTACAGCCCCAATTATCACATCAGCGTGTGCTCCTTTATCGCATGTGCAAGCCTTAACGCCTAAAAAAGAGGCTGTGCATGTAAGTAAGCCTCCTGAGATCCAAGATGCGGATGAGCGAAAATCTATTGAAATTGTTAACTGTGTTGTATCTCCCATGGTTGGCACCTTTTACCAAGCTGAAACTCCTGAGAGTAAGCCTTTTACAAATGAGGGTGCAAGCGTAAATAAAGGTGATGTTCTCTGCATTATTGAAGCTATGAAAGTTATGAATGAAATTAAATCAGATCGCTCTGGCACTGTCCACAAAATCTTAGTACAGAACGGCTGCCCCGTAGAGTTTGGCCAACCCCTTTTTGAAATTGTATGAAGAAAGTATTGATAGCTAATCGAGGTGAGATTGCTGTTCGTGTCATTCGTGCTTGTCACGATCTTGGCCTCTCCACAGTTGCAGTCTATTCAGAAGCGGATCGCGAGTCTCTACATGTGCTACATGCTGATGAGGCCGTCTGTATTGGAAGCGCTTTAGCAGCAAACTCTTACTTAAAAATACCCCATATTCTAGCGGCATGTGAAATTACAGGTGCTGATGCTGTCCATCCAGGTTACGGCTTTTTAAGCGAAAATGCTAAATTTGCCGCTATCTGTAAAAGCTCTAATCTAACATTTATTGGCCCTTCGCCAGAGGCGATCGCTCTTTTAGGAGATAAAGCTAAAGCTAAAGAGATTGCAAAAAGGAGTAAATGTCCTGTTATTCCTGGCTCAAATGGTATTGTAAAAGATCTAGAAGAGGCTATAAGAGAGGCGGATAAGATTGGTTATCCGGTCTTTATTAAGGCAACCGCCGGTGGCGGAGGCAAGGGGATTCGCGTTGCTATGGATCGCGAAGAGTTTGTCCGCATGTTTACCCAAGCTAGAATGGAGGCAGAAAAGTCTTTTGGTAACCCCGATCTTTACTTAGAAAAGATGATCGTTAACCCGCGCCACATTGAAGTCCAAATCCTTGCCGACCAGTATGGCCACTGTATCCATTTAGGAGAGAGAGACTGCACCATCCAAAGAAGACGACAGAAATTGATCGAAGAGAGCCCAAGCCCTCTTTTATCCGCCTCTATGCGTAAAAAGATGGGGGAAGCTGCGATTCGCATTGCAAAAGCCGCCTCTTATCATACCGTTGGCACAGTAGAGTTTCTTCTCGATGAGAAGGGACAGTTCTATTTTATGGAGGTCAATACACGCATCCAGGTAGAGCATACTGTTACAGAAGAGTTGACAGGTATCGACCTTGTCTGTGAGCAGATCCGTATGGCGGATGGCCAAAAGCTTACGATAAAGCAAGAAGATGTTACTTTTAACGGCCATATTATCCAGTTTCGTGTGAATGCCGAAGATCCACACAATAATTTTACCCCTTCACCTGGCAAGCTTGAATACTTTATTCCTAGCAGCGGCCCTCATGTGCGTATTGACACTGCATGCTATCCAGGTTACACGATCCCGCCGCATTACGACTCTATGATCGCAAAGCTTATCGTGCGTGGCCGTGATCGAAACGAGGCAATTACTCGCGCTAAACGCGCCTTAAAAGAGTTTCACGTAGGAGGGGTCCGTACAACAATTTCGTTTCACCAGTTTATGTTAGAAAATGAAAGGTTTCTCTCTGGAGAATACCCAATTACTTTTGTGGACACTTTGATAAAAGAAGGATGTAATTTTAAAGATGAGTAGAAAGGGCGTTATTCTCTCTGGCGGGCGCGCAACGCGTCTACAACCTTTAACCTTCGTGACGAGTAAACAGCTTCTGCCTGTCTATGATAAGCCTATGATCTATTACCCTTTAGCTGTTCTTATGATGGCGGGGGTACGCGAGGTGATGATCGTCTCTTCTTCTCATGATTTATACCGATTTCAAACACTTTTTGAAGATGGCTCTCATCTTGGCCTTAAAATCTCTTATGGTGTCCAAGAGGAGCCGCGTGGCATTGCAGATGCCTTTTTAGTGGCAGAAGGGTTTATCGCAGGGGAGAGCGTCGCGCTTATTTTAGGTGATAATATTTTCTATGGAGAGGATCTCGATAAAGCCTTGTGCGCTATTGATAAAGATGAAAGGGGTGGCGTGATCTTTGGCTATGAAGTCAATAACCCAGAGCGCTTTGGCGTTATCCGTTTTAATGAGAGAGGTGAGCCCCTAGAGATTCTAGAAAAGCCTAAAAAACCTCCCTCTAATTATGCAGTAACAGGCCTTTATTTTTATGATAATCAGGTTATTGAGATCGCAAAGCAGTTAACCCCCTCCGGCCGTGGTGAGCTTGAAATTACCGATGTCAATAACGCCTACTTACGTAAAGGTGAGCTCAAAGTCGTCAAGCTATCTAAAGGTTTTGCTTGGTTTGACTCTGGTACTTTTGAAGATCTTCATAAAGCCTCTACTTATGTCCGTATTATGCAAGAGATGCAGCATACCAAGATTGCTTGCATTGAAGAGATTGCGTATCGATTAGGTTATATCAATCGAGAAGAGCTGCGCAATCTAGCAGATCTTCATAGTAAGAGTTCTTACTCCGAATACCTTTACGCCATTTTATCTGATTATCAGCACGTTACAGTATAACTCTCTCTTTTTGTAAGATAGTAATAAAAGAAATAGAGAGGATTATTCCATGGCTCAGGAAAAACGTAGTAAATTACCGGCGCTTTTTGAGAAATTATTCCAACGTAAAAAAAAGACAAAAGCAAAACCACAGAAAACCCCGGCAGACCGCTCTAAGAAAGATTGTCCTTGTAACAAGAAGCCCTCTACTAAGAAAAAAGGATAGTTATGCAAGAAAGGCCTTCAAGCGATTCTCCAAAAGTCCCACAAAGCTGCGAATACAAATGTAAGCTAAGCAATTGTCAGTATAGAGATAGACCTCTTAATGCCCCAAATAACACCGTCTATCTATATCCTTATATGGAGAGCTTAGCAGAGCAAAAAGCAAGCATTATGGCTCTTCTTTTTTCTTTCGATAAGAAAAAAATTAGCGAGGTCTTTCCTTTTATTATAGATCGAAAAAGCGCTATGAGCCGAGCTATAGAGAAGCTTGCGGAAAATTTACCCTACTACCCAAAAGCCTATTGTGGCGTTAAAGATCGCTTTTTAGAACTTTTCCAAGCATGGGATAAAACACGTCAAGAAAGAGGCGGAATTGAAAGACAGGTAGAGAGCTTACAAAGGCTTTTACCGCCTTTAGAAACCCTTCTTTTTGCCTACCTTTTTGTTAGTGGTGAGCCTAATGCAGAGGTCGCGGTGCCTTTATCACCAGATAGTCCAACTCCTGTAAATCCTTCTAAAGAAGAGGAAGTCGATTTTTGGAAAAAGGTGATGCGAGCCGTAAAAAGCGATCCAGATACTGTTTGTAATGCTGTAAAGTCTAACGATTCTTCTAAAGTTGAAGAGAGAAGACAAAGAAACGATAGACAACTTGATAGCAGCACAGGAAAAGAGCAAAAAGCCTTTGGCCACTTAAGCCAAGCCGAGAAAAATATCGATGAAGCGCAAGAAAAAATTATGCGACAAAAAGATATGGAAGCGCTAGAAGAGATACGAGCTGCAGAGAGGGACTTAAGAGAAGCAGAACGGAGTCTTTCAGCATCAGAAAACAGTTCAAAAAGTACAGGATCTTCTAGTCAAAATAAAGGGACTACTAACGATAAATCCCAAACAACACCACCGATGACACGCGCTTTAAAAGAGAGTCTCTCAAAATTTGGTGGTCCTGCACAGAAAGCTATAGACCGCGAGTGTAGACAGTGTATTCCACCTACTACCCCTGTCTCACCAACGCGCAAGCCTCTTTTTAAAACAGAGGATCCAAAATCTCCCCCGCCACTCTCTAAAGAGCCTCCGCCCCCAAGAACGCCCGATAATTAATCTCTTATTTAAAGAGGCGAGTAGTTCGTTTTTTGCTGCGAATATTCTTCTTAGGCTTTTGTCCGTACACCACTTCATAGATATTTGTAACGGATATAAAGGCTTCAGGGTCAACGTGTAATACTAGATCTTTTAAATCTGCAAGATCAAGACGCTCGACTAAAATGTGTAAAAGATCTCGCTCAACGCCCGAGTAGCCGCCTCTGCCTTGGGTAATTGTAAGGCCAAGCCCCATCTCATCGATAATCGCATGGCATAGTTCTTCTGTCTTTTGTGTGATGACAGAGACTGATTTAATCTCTTCTAATCCTACAATGACAAGGTCAATCATCTTAAAGGCTACAATGAAAGTCAGTAAAGATTGTACGGCTATATGCCAGTCTAAAAATATAAGGCCGTAGAGAGCAAAGACAAAAAAGTTGAAGAAAAGGACTACTTGGCCAACCGTAAAGCCGTAGCGCTTGTTAGCAATGATGCCAAGGATTTCGCTACCATCTAAGCAGCCGCCGTAACGGATAATCAATCCAACCCCGATTCCTAGGATAGCCCCTCCAATAACAATAATCTCTAAAGGATCGCCCATAAAAGTCGGTATATGCTCTAACAAAGCAAGGAAGATCGCAAAGAGTAAAAGAGCCACAAGCATTTGAATTACAAACGTTCTTCTAATAAAGCGATAGGCAAGATAGATGAAGGGGGCGTTTAAGAGGAAGAAGAAGATCGAGATGTAGCTATCTCCTAAAAGACGGCCTAGAATTAGCGAAAGACCGATAATACCACCGTCAATGATGTGGTTTGGATAAAGGAAAGCTCGGATGGAGAGCGCTGCTAAAAGACAACCAACTAGGATCCAAAAATAGCCTAGGATAATTTGCCACTTATTCTTTGTCGATAATCCAAGGTGATGAGCCATAAGCGTACTATTCTCTCGTTGTTATATTGTAATAAACAAAGGAGTGTAATTTTTGGCTACAAGGAAATAGAGATACTTTTGAAAGCTTACAGAGTTCTAAAGTAACTCTAGGCTCCAAATAGTATCTATCTTCCAGTAAGATAGATGCGTTTCTGTTTTTCTATTTATAGAGGTAACAGAAACGCGAGAGACGGGACTTGAACCCGCAACTTCCAGCGTGACAGGCTGGTGCTCTAACCAATTGAACTACTCCCGCATATTCATCCAAACAATAAGCGTTTAACTTACTATTTGGTTTTTAGCATGTTGGGCGCAAAGGGATTCGAACCCCTGACCGCCTGTGTGTAAGACAGGAGCTCTACCGCTGAGCTATACGCCCTTCAATTACCGCAGTATTTTAGATCGATAAGAGATTTTTTCTCAAGTATTAAGTGTTTTTGCCTTATACTATTTTTATACCCAGAGAGGGACCCTTTGAAACCTAGAGTCCAATTTCTTCTTCCACTCCTCGCTATAGCGCTTGCAGCTTGTAGTCCGACCTCTTTAGAAGAGTACCACTACGAGGGGGAAAATATCGCTAAAGAGATTGCTTTAGAGCTTACAAAAGTCCACTCAGAAAAAGACTTATTCCGCTTAGCCCCTAAGCTAAAAAAGAAATTTTCTCTTATGGTTGATTTAATGGTAGCAGCGCGTAAGTGTCAAAAAAGGTCTGAAGAGGATTTTTATCACGGCTCAGAAGAGGCAAGCGATCTTTTAAAAGAAGAGTTGATCCGTATCTACGAAATAGATGGTTGCCAAGAGACCTTAGAGGAGATGCAAAGAGAAGCTTTGCATCGCCTAGATCTTCTTACTTGATATATCTTCTCCCGACGTTTCTAAGTTTTCTTTTGGGAAAAAGAGAGTGTTAAGCTTTTCAAAAAACGGTTTATGCGCCTCTTGGTGCCTGTGGTCGGTCAGATCTTGTATATGGATTGGTACGCAAGTAATAAAGCCTTGTTCTAATAGGTAAATATCGCTCTCTTCGTGCTCTTCTTGGAAATCCCAAGAGTCTAAAATCGGGTATTTTTTAGTCCCTTTTAAAGAGCTATCAGATCCAATACGAACATTCCAATAACTTTGTCCTTGGCGCGCCATTCTAAAGCCGCGTGCTGGCCCTTTGTCTTGGCGTGGAAAATTAATATTCATAAGAGTTCCCTTAGGAAGGGGGTGCTCTATAAAATGGTCTAAAATAACAGGAATAAAGGGGGCTGCTTTACCAAACTTTTCAGGCCCTTCATCGTACATACAAGAAAAGGCAATCCCAGCTACGCCAGAGAAGGTCGCTTGGATGGTCGCTGCAATGGTGCCGCTATGTATAATATTACGACCTGCGTTACTACCATCGTTAATACCGGAGAGAATAAAGTCGGGCTTTTCTTTTAATAAGTAATCTAAAGCAAATTTGATACAGTCCGCTGGTGTTCCATAGACTTTCCACGCCTCTGCATCCTCTTCCCAGGCAATCTTTTCAGCTTCTATATGCTTAAATCGTGGTAAAGAGATGCCCATGCCTTTACAAGATTGGTCTTCAGCAGGCGCTACAATCCAAAGGGTTGCTACAGAGCGAAGGGATTTCCAAAGCTCATAGATACCTGGAGCGTGAATGCTATCATCATTACAAAGAACTATAGTTGGTTTTTTCATAACATTAAATCGTTATATTTCTTTTTTTCAGTAATAATAGAAACGGCCCAAATTGTAAATGAACTAATGATAAAACCTGGAATAAGAGAAGCATCTTTTAAAGCGGGCATATCTAGCGGTATAAATGAGGCAATAAAAGGCCAAAATCCTGCTACTAAAGCACCTGTGATAAGGCCGCCCCAAGCGCCATAACGATTAACTCTCTCTGAATAAAGGCTAAAAAGGATTAATGGTCCAAAAGAGGCACCAAGGCCATACCAAGCGTAAGCAACGATGGCATAAACGGTGCTTTTACTTTTATAGGCAAGGATATAAGCAAGAATGGCAATAAAGATAATGCTAAGACGAGAGACAAATAAAAGTTCACGTGATGTCGCATTTTTCCGTAAAACTTTCTTATAAAAATCCTCTGTTAAATTAGAGGCAAGCACAAGGATCATGGAATCCATACTGGTAATCGTTGCCCCTAAAATAGCACATAGAATGAAAGCAGCTACAAAAGCTGGAAGGGTAGAGAGCGTCATATTAACGAAGACAAGCTGTGGATCGCTAATAGCGTGATCTTTAAAGAAAGCAATGGCAACTAAACCTACAAGCGTTGCAGCGGAAAGGGAGAGTATTTGCCAGGAGATACCGATCCACTTAGATTTTGGCATCTCTTTTACGTTGTTAATTCCCATAAACTTAGTAATAACGTGAGGCATACCAAAGTAGCCAAGACCCCAACTTGTCATCACAAGGAAAATAGAAAAGAGCGTCTTAGGGGTGAAGTCAGGAAAAATGGGCTGATAATTTGCTTTTAAAGCGATCGCTTCTTGGACCCCTTGCCAACCACCGACGCTTGGCAGTACATAAAATGGAATAAAGATAATCGCGCAAAGTAAAAAGATAGCTTGGAAAAGGTCGGTCCAGGCAAGAGTGATGTAGCCACCAAAAAAGAGGTAGGGGACAATAATACAAATGCCAATTGTCGTTCCCCATATAAAACTTAAGCCAAAGAGCGTCTCTAAAAGTAAGCCAAGACCAACTAGGAGAGCAGAGATGTAGATAGCGTAGTAGATAAAAGAGATAAGTACCGTAAAGATCCTTAGCGTGCCTGATGTGTCAGAGTATCTGCTTTCAAAGAAAGACGATAGCGTTAAGCTTCCGTACTTTTCCGTCATAGTGCGAAGGCGGGGTGCGACAAACTGCCAGTTGAGAAACATAAAAAAAGTAAGGCCGAACGCTACCCAAACATTGAGAAGACCAGCTGTAAAGATCACTGCTGGATAGCCCATAAAGATCCAGCCACTCATATCGCTTGCGTGAGCTGCGAGCGCTGTCAGCCAAAAATTCATCTTTCGACTGCCTAAAATAAAGTCTGTCGAAGTCAAATGTTTTTTATGAGAGGAGACCCCGATCATGATCAGAATAACAAGATATAAGCTAACAGCAAATAAAGAAGATAGATGATGCATAAGGGGAGACTATACTATAAAGGAGGTTTTAAGAGGAGAGAGTTTTTAGGGCTTTTTGCGTGCCGTACGTCCGGTGGGCCAGGCTAAGATTAACGCGGGCATTTGGAAAAGAGGCCTCCATTGTCTCTACAAGCCTTGCTACCTCTTTTCGCATAGAATTTTGCCCTACAGGGCATTGGCAGGTAATGCGTAAAAAATTGTAGTGGGTTGCAAAGGCCAGAATCTCTTTTTCGTAGGAGTATATAAGAGGGCGGATAATGGTAACCCCATAGTCGTGCATCGGCACTTTTGGTAAATTTCCCTCTAACTCTCCCTTGTGCAATAAATTTAAAAGAAAAGTTTGGATAGAATCGTCTGCATGGTGGCCAAAAGCAAGTATTTTATAACCGTGCTCTTTTGCTGCTGCAAAAAGAAGGCGTCTTCGCTCTCTAGAGCAGCTATAACAAGCAAGCCCCTCTCGTGTCTGTGTGGAAGAGCGAATCGTCAAAGGTATATCTAGA
>Ga0075158_10004111_pt1 | contig 10088 bp, 8 predicted proteins | sample JI91814BDNA_FD_70968 | JGI IMG/M metagenome (GOLD analysis project Ga0075158, IMG submission 70968) | Wastewater effluent complex algal communities from Wisconsin, to seasonally profile nutrient transformation and Carbon sequestration -... | ecosystem: Engineered > WWTP > Effluent > Algae... | reverse complement strand
CCCAAACCCCAAACCCCAAACCCCAAACCCCAAACCCCAAACCCCGATCTGAAGTTTAATAAACGAGAATCAAATTAAAAGAGCCGCGTGAGTCTTTACAATAATTATAATTGATGTTAAACAAAGAGAGTTTAAAAAAAAGAGAGTCTGTATTTTTAGATCCTTTTGAAGAAGAAGCTAAGTACTTTATGATTTCTCTCAATCAATGTATCAGATATGAAATATTGTAAGATTAAAAGTGTTTCCTTTAAAATTTCTCTTCAGATTCTCGAAGAATATCTCAAATAAAAAATACTATCCCTTTTTCCCACTCAAATCTCTTCCAAAATTCATTTGAATTTTTTTACAGAACCTTCGAAACAAAGGAAGAAAAAAAAGGAGGGACTGAATCCCATTTATTCTCTTTCCGAAATTCAGAATTTATTCGAACTAAAGGAAAAAAAAAATCTTCATCTTTATTATTAGGTTATTTTCGATGATGAAACAGTGTTTCCAGATATTCTCAAAAAACTTCCAAACAAGGATATCATTCCTCTCAAAATCATTCCTAAAATCACCAAAAGAGTTAAGAAAATAGAGAAGCCCAAATTGAATCAAAAAAGCAGAATGTTCAAATGTCAATGAAGTATTTTTTCTAACAATCAGACCTAGAATAACTTTTTCAACAATACTTAAAACTCAATCTAATTAGACACTTTTAATGTTAATACTATTAATTCAAAATTTAACGAGCCGGATAAGAATTCTTTCAGTTTCCTAAAGAATAGTCATTTTCCTAATCCCTAAAATTCTAACACATTTTAGCTCAATAACTTCAGCAATATAAACCAATATCTAAGTAACAACACTAAAGAAAAAAAAGATTCTCAGAAATTTTTGAAAAATGGATAATTTTACTAAGAAGAAGGACTTGAAAACACTCTTGGAGCAAATTAACTTTTCCAAGACAAATCTTCTTTTTATCAAAATGGATTGGAATAAATGAATTCCAATTTCACTAATAAATCTGGTGGAAAATATGAAGAAGAAGTAAAGTAACTTTACTCAAAAATAAAAAATATTAATTGATTAAATAATTATTATTTCTCATTTTTATTCTATCTATTGGAATTCTATTGTTCTTTTTCAATTTGTTATAAAAGGTAATAAGGATCATAGACCTCATTTTCATTTTCATCTATCAGTTCATTTTACTTCTACAAATTTTCTGGTTACATGATTTAATATTCTTAAGGATGAATATTGGGGACATCATATTAAATCGGTTGATCATAAACAGGATATTATTGGAATTGATGATAATAAGGATCATAGTTGTATTAAGGGTTTTATTAATCTTAGACACCAAGAGGCATCTGATAATTCTAGTAGGATTGATATATTTATTATTAAAAAAATGGAGGTTAGAAATCTTAGGCAATATATTGATTCTGATATGGATTATTCTAATACTAAATTTGGTTCTGATATTGGATATCTATATCATTCATATATGGTTAAGGTTAAATTATTTGTTGTTAAGGGGTTATTAATTTATTCTAATTTATGGATGAATCTTGAAGAGGTTGAAAAATGAATTGAGGATCTGGTAACTATTGAATTTATTGAATGAATTAAGTTTCAGGTATATTTTATTACAAAACTGATTCATCTGGTTTTACGATTTCTTTTTAAATTTTTACTTAAGTTTTAATTTATTGAATAGGTTTTACTTTTGTTTCTTGAATAATTGATTTTTCAAGGAGTGGAACATTTTATTTCTTTTCTTACACTTCATTTATGATAGAGGCCTTTTGTGTTATTTTGATTTTATCGAAAATTGGAGTCTCTTTTCTATCAGAAAAGATAAATTAATTTTAAGCGAAATTTAAATTGATTTTTTATAAATTTTCAAGAGGAGATCTTTAGAAATCATTCAGTTCCTCAATAGGAAATATAATTTTGAAATTTTTATTGTTTTCTCTCATTTAAAATTGATCTCGTTTAGTTATTTACAAAATAATGGATGAGGCTACTCTATCATATTAATTATCCATTAATTATCTTTTGAATTTTTTTGATGAAAATATTTTTTCCTTTTTTTTCTTAATTTCTAAAATTCGCTTAGTAAATTCCTCAGGCATCAAGTCAATGTATTCCATTTCCTGATTCTTCTGAAGAGCACTGAGTAATTTTTGTTTTTCTTAAAGAATTTACTAAAACGTGGATTCTATTTCATCAATCATTTTTTTCATAATCATTTTAGAAAATTCGTTATTTTCTTTGGACTATCCTTCATTACCTAAATTTTTTATAAATTGTCGAAAATTCTCGAATATTTGGACGTCATCATTTATTGTCTCTTTTTTTTTACAGAATTCAGAAGGTAAAAGATAACTTAAAATTAGTACATCTATTTTGCTCGGCTTGGATAAAAAATTATGATAGATTCCTATTATTGTTTTCCAATATTTTTTAGTAAATTCAGTGCAAGTTTCGAAAAATGAAAAAAATACCATTTTTTTAAGTTTGTTTTTAAAATACAACATTATATTTTTCCCCTGTTGATTAGAGCATAAAGTTTTGAAAAAGTTTACAAGAACGATTTACAAATCTTCATTCATTAATTCGAATTCTTCCTTATCAATTTAAAGCAAAATTTCGAAAATTTAAATAAGATGTCTTTCAATAGGCATGTCTTCAACCAATTTTTTTTATTAATCGTTTTTATCCAAAATAATTCTTAAACCATGATTGCAATCTACACAAGAATTTAGGCATTCAAAATACAATATCATTAGTTTGTATTCTTTCATAAAAAATTTCTTATCTTCTTCAGATTGTTATAAATCTATCAAAATTGTTGTCTTTTTTTGATAAACGAAAAATGATTTGAAATATATGTTTTCCAAACATGTCTTGAGAATGTCCAAACATTGAAATATTAATACTATCTAATTTTCTTTATCTTTCTAGTTGAGTTTTTTTTCTATAAATTCAATGATCACTTCGAAAATTTCTGTTTCTTTTAAATTTAAAATCCTTTCAATAATCTCAGAGAGAATTCCTTTTATTTCTCAATAATAATTTAAATCGATGTTGAACAAAATTTAAATGAAAAAAGTTAAAAATCCTAAACTAAATTTTCCTTGTTTCTCATAGAAATTATCAAGAGTGTCTGAATGTTGATGATTAATAGTGCTAAACTACTTTCCAGAGTTTTTTTGAAATAGTTCTGAAATTTGAACTAAATCTTAGTCCAATAAATTATGAATGTACCAAAAGAGAAATTCAATAGATTAAATTTGAAGAGCAGAATGAAAGAATATTTTTGAAATATGATTAAGAACAGAATGAGGATGAAACTTATAAATGATTATTTCTTCCATCTGATTTTGAAATTCTTTGTATTCTTGAGGCAATGGTTGATTTGTAACCAAAATAAAATATTTCAAATGAAGAACTAATTAAACAAGCATTTATGAGAAGTTATTCACTTAATATTTTTGGTTCTCATTTTCTAAATTTTTTTATCTCCTAATTATTAGTGATTTGGAAAGAAAATTCAAAACCACTTTTATTAATTGAATAATTCAGTTTATCAATGGTTATAAATGAGTGATTTTAATCAAATTTTAACTCATTAAAATAGTAGACAAAACACTAGCACTGTTAAGAAAGACGTTTAAAGAAAAGTTGATCAAATTTAAATCATTTTGAATCTACTGATTTATTATATCTGAACAGTCTTACAATTTCAAAAATGTCAATTTGATTTTATCCAATAAATCATTGTTTGAATCGTCAAAATTATTTTCAAATAATTTTCACAGGAAATCAGTTTGTTTCTGAATTTCTTCTTTTTTTACTGTCTTTTTAATTATACTACTCGGAACCACATATTTTTCTCCTTATAATATTTTAAAATGAATTCTGAAATAATCTAATGAAGAATTTATTTTGTTGATGGAAAGGTCATAATTTTTCCTCAATATTTCAATTTCCTCGATTTCTTTTATATTGGAGACATTAAATCTAGAAACATAGTAAATTAAATCCATCAATTTAAATGTCTTATGTTTTAAATTTTCATGATTGTCTCTCAAACTAATAAAAAATATTTTCATTTTTTCAACTTCAGTTAGAGTGTATTATTTAGATACCTAATAAATCAATTGAGAAACTTCTTTGAATTTTCATGCTAAAAATATGGTATTTTCTAATATTTCAAAAACTTCAAATTTATTACATTTTAAGGAAGCCAGCTTCAAATAAATTCATATAAAATCTGATACAAATTCGTCACTTCAAATTATATCATCTTAAAATATTTCTACAAATTTTTTCAGTTCATCAAATCATTCTTCGATTTGAAAATCATTGAGGATATCATCTTTAAGTGAATGGAATATAGTTCATAAATCTGGCTTTAATTAATCATCAATTTTTTATAAGCTCGTATCTGATTAAATAATATTTGCTTCCCCTAATTTGGTAAGTGTAAAAGAAATTTCTTTCATTTGATCGAATATTTTATTGGTTACTTCCATTCCTTACAAAATACCTGTTTTGATTATGATTTATTGTAAATCTTGAAATTTTTATTCTTTGATTCTTCTGATTATATTTTGGATAACATAATCTTTTTGGAATTCATTTTAAAAGTCATTAATAGAGATTTTTTCCAATTTCGATTTCAAATTTTCTAAATTGAGTAATAATGAATTCATAACCTCAAAAATTACCATGGAATTTGAAACATAATCTCCATTAAATTCTCTCTTAGAATTCATAAAATTCTTTACATCAGAAGAATGGAACTCGACGATTTCCTTCAAAATTTCTATAATTACTTTAGAATAATTTCAACAACCACTGAGACAATTCTTGATCCAAATTAGATCAAAAATAAGACTTACTTTGTCAATTTGAAAGTCATCAAGTAATTTGGAAAGCATCAGATAACAATCTAAAATATTCTTTTAAACTTACTATAGTCAAATCTTTCTGAGAGAATTTGAAGTCATCAAACTTCAATGAACAAAGATACTTTGTTTTGAGTTTTCTCTTGAAATTCCTGATGAATCTCGGATGGCTGCAAGAAAATAAGAGAAGAATTTCAAAAATATTATTCACGAATCGTCAAGAACAGAATTCTACAGCTTTGGTCTTCTTTTTGAATACTGAGAAAAAAACCTTCATTAAAGGTTTTTTAAAAATAAAAAGTTGTTCCTAAGAAAAATTCATTATTAAAAGAAGTCGAAAGAATTCCATCAAAACCAATTTTCCATGATATGTTCCCTCTCCCTACAAATCCTTCACAAATCATTCTAAAAAATTTTCTTCAGAAGCTTACTTTTCTTTCACTAGATTTTAAAATTATGTCTGTATTATTTTTTATTTTTCCTTAGTTTTCTATTGAAAAATTTTAATAATATCTTCTAAATCATTAAGAAAATTTTTATCGATATTTTTTAGGTCAACAGTTACTATTTATCTGAGACGATTAATAAGTTTGTTTTAGTTACTTTAGAATAATTGGAAATCATAGATTTATTTTTTCGGTACAAAATCATTGCAAAGTAACTCGAAGTTTAAATTTTATAAACTCAACAGAGTATTTTTATTTTCCGGCTTTACTTGTATGATCGTGTTTGACATATAAAAAATAATAGTTGTTTTTACTTGTTCACCTTTAATTAAAAATTTATGGAAATCTTCACCTTTTAAATCAAATAAATAATCATCCCCCAAATTTTCCTTGAGTAAAAAGCCTATATTTTTAGAACAATTTCCCTAAATTCCATAAATTTAAATGATTTCTTATTGAGAATTTTTAGTGTTGATTTCAGAATCGCTGGTCAAAATTTAAGAACCAAACCTAATGGTTTTATTGGGAGGTAACACTCGAATGAAAATTACCTTGTTTTTTGGCTTAATGAGATGCAGTTATTAAGTCATGAAGTTCAGGTTCAAATAGCATATTTTATTCGGCACGTCTAAAACTTCCTTCATTTAATATTATTATTTTAAAGTTTATTTTTAAAGATTTAAAATAACATTCCAATTAATAATGCAAGACGTAAACGAGCTTAAAAATATAGTAATTTAATCATTTGAGTCGAAAGGAATTTTGTCTTAAATAAGAGCCTAAATCAGAGCATCAGTTTTTAAAGCTATTGAAGAAAATGATGACGAAGGCGATATCTAGGCTTTTGATTGGGAAAATGTAAAAGCACTTAAAATATAAAACAATCCAGATTTAGTAATTCTTTGTAAGCTATTTGAAAATTTTTTGGTACATTATGATCTTGATTACACTGAAAATGTCTTTAAACATGAAGTAAACGATAAAAATCAATCAGATGAAATTCTAAGTTGTCTAGGGATCGATATTTCAGATAAATCGCAACCATATATTTTTCAACTTTTCAAACAACCGCGAAAAAATAATTTTACAAAATAAAAAAATCCTCTTGAATAAAAAATAGATTAAATACCAACTCCTCATTTAGACGAACAAAAAAAGGTTGCCAAAATTGTAAATAATAAAGCAGTCGACAAAAAAAAAATTGAAACTGAATCGTCCAATCAAAAAATAATTCATACTCCTGTATCATCTGTTAAAAAACCTCAGTAAAAAAATATTTAAAAAACAGAATCAGATATTCGAGATGATTAAAATTTCACCGATTAAGATAGTTAAAATGACATTTTCATGAGCTAAAGTGTTGGTTTAGATTTAACTGTTGATTCCAATGCTCTTGAACAATTTGACTATGATGAAAGTGTTGAGGATATTAATAATTAATTACTCATTAAAGTTTGACATCTAATACTTTATCAACATGAATATTAGAATATTTATGGGTGGCTCTTCTTGAGGTATAATTATTTTTTAAGGTTTCAGCTAATATTCTCTTTCTCTCTTCGTTTTCCATTTTTTATTCATCCAATCTTTTCATTGTTTCATCAAATAATTCTGTCATAGTTTTTTTGGGTCTTTCAGCTTTCACATCCTTGAAATGATTAATTTGTTATTCCTAATATATCAAAGTTTCTTATTATTTAGGTATCATTCCGTTATCAGGATCCAATACCTTTTCATAGTCAATATTAGGATCAATAAAAGGATTATTTTCTTATTATTCATCATCAGAAAAAGGTTGATATTCTTCTTCGGGAATAATATCTGGATTCAATGGAATGAATGGTAAAAGTTGGTCTTTAGAAGTGAAATGCTTTGTAGCCCTTTATAATTTTTATTCATAAGTCTCTTCTATTTTTTCTTCCAAAATTTCTTCTAAAGAAAAATTTCTTTACTACATCGCCATTAAATGTCTTTAGGATTGTGCATTGTAATATTTATTTTGAGATTTCGGTTTCACTAAATGTGTGATTTAAACTTTCTATTTGGGATTATTTTGATAACTCATTTCGATATCTTTTAAATTTTTAACCCAAGATTTTATTTAGGTATTCTATTAGAGATAACCTGTTTGAAAAGATGAATTCAATGTTAAAAAATTCTTTTCATTATTGTAATTTTAATGTTATTTCTCTATCGATGATGCCAATTATTATGCTATAATGCTTTCAACAGGATGGTTTCTGTTAATGACTGGTTAATGAGTAGAAGAATAGAGTTGTTTTTCTAAATTTTTCTTTTTCTTTTCGTATATTTTATTATAAGCATATAAACGATCAGCAATATCAGGTTCGGCATTCACTTTATTTTAGTAATGCATTTGTAGAACTTCCGAAAACTTTTCATTATTTGGAATTTTTTTTGCTTTATAAGTGTTAGCCATTTGTTTGGCTTTGAGTTCCTCAAGTATTTTTTCTTGTTCAATTTTATCTTTCTTCTGTTTTTCCCATTAAATCAAATCTTCAAATTTTCTTGAGAAATCATATTTGTTAATTTTAGGTTTAAATTCTCCAACATATTCTTATTCTTTTTATTTTTGTTCCTATTCTTATTTCTTTTTCTCAAGGTGTTCTTATTTTTTCTTTAAAAATTCCTCATTTCTTTTTAAAAATTCGTCCTGATTCATTTCACTCACTTTTTACTGTAATAAAACCTTTTCTTCCACTTGTTATTTTTAACGCAATTCTTCAAGTTTTTTTTGTTTATGTTCCAAAAATTTTATGTTTTTTTCGAACATATGCTCGGTTTCGATGATCTTCTTTTATGGAGCTTCTTCTTTTTATTATACGTTGAAATGTTTTGTAAAAGAGTTCTTTTATTTATTCCCTTTTTACTTGTTCTGGAACTTCAGAGACGGTCAGTTTTGTTTTTCTCATTTATTATATAATAATTAATTTTAGTTTTCAAAAAAGACTTATTTTAGAATAATTTTAAAAATTGATTTTCATAGTCTTTTAAGTTCAATTTGGTTGTGAATTTTGAAGATAGTAAGTAAATAATGATATCTATTATATCATTAATTAAATTTAACTTATAATGGAAGTGTTATTTGTAAAAAGAATAAAAAAAGAACTCCAAATGATTTAAGCCCATAAAGATATTTTCTGCGAACCCATAGATGATTCATTGAAAATTTTTCATTTCACTTTTAGAGGTGAAAAAGATTCTGTTTATGAAGGAGGAATTTATCATGGAGAAATTTCTCTTCCCGAAAATTATCCATTGGGTCCTCCAACAATATAGTTTCTATCAGAAAATGGTCGTTTTCAACCATTTACGAAAATATGTTTAAATGCCAGTAGTTACCATGCTCTCAGTTGGTAATCTTCTTGGACAAGTAATTTTAAAAGTGTTAACTTTATTTAAAAGTATCCCTTTATTTATGTTAGATTCTGAACAAGGAATCGGTTTTCAAAAGACCACTGAAGAGGAAAAGAAAATGTTGGCCTAAAATTCTTTATCTTACGAGTGTCATAAATGTGGTTATACATATCAGAAATTTAAATAGAATTTCGATTTTATATAACCAAAAGAAAAAATAATAGAAAAAGAGACACCATAAGTAATTGATGAGAAAATAGAAAATGAAGAGAAGAAAAGCAAAAATGATGATGAAAATTAAGAAGAAAAATAATGAAAGGATCCTGAATATAAAATATGGGAATTTAGAAATTTGGTTTAAGCAGAAAAAACAGTATTTTCTATGTGTCGAATAGCTGGATCTTTCAAAATTAAAGAAAAATCGAAAGAAGAGACAACAATGGAAGGAGAAGCTATCCCTCAATTTAGTAAAATCCCAGAAATTTTGAAATTTTTTTTTAGTTCCATTGTCACTATAATTTTTTTCTTTTTGTTGAATTATTATGTGTAAACACTATACAAAATTCTTGTACTTAATTAAAACTTTTGTCATTTATAATTATTTATTAGATTTTATTTGAAAACACTAAAGAGCTTCAACAACTTCTAGAAAAACATCATCAGCTTTTTTCTAATGTGTATCGATTTCAATCAATATAATTTCTTGTTGTGTTCATAAGTACTCTAAATATTCTATATATCATAACTCTAAATTCTTTAAATATTCAAAACCAATTTCTTTTTCACACTCACGATTTCAACAGTTTATTCATGATTTAATATCATCGATTTAACCGCTAAGGAAAATTATTACATCAGGTTATCGTAATTATTTTTTTTGTGTATTAAAAAGATGAGTCAAAATTTCAAAGTCTTATTCGCTCATCAACCCACTTTTCTTCAAATTATTTGCGAATATCAGATAGTATTCCAATAGACATCGATCAGTCAGAATCAAATTTTCTTTATCTATTTATATTTCCTTTTAGAATCTCTCAGTGAAAAAATATTCTTATAAAGGAAGAGAGTATTAATTAGGACCTTTTGGATTTCAATTTAGTTCCTAATAAAAATTTGAAAGATGAGGGTTTTCTAGTTCCTCTTCAATCAAATTAGGTGTGTTATAATACTGTTAGAGTTTTTGGATTAATGTTGATTTTCCTACTCCAATGTTTCCGCTGACAGATCTTTTTAACATACATTTTAACACTTGACATTATAATTAATAAAAGCGGACTCTTTAAAACATTTAGTCCAATTTAATTATAAGGGGTTTGGGGTTTGGGGTTTGGGGTTTGGGGTTTGGGGTTTGGGGTTTGGG